>Ga0335085_10006408_pt1 | contig 18579 bp, 13 predicted proteins | sample Lox_Sample_45_FD_206712 | JGI IMG/M metagenome (GOLD analysis project Ga0335085, IMG submission 206712) | Soil microbial communities from Loxahatchee National Wildlife Refuge, Florida, United States - Lox_Sample_4.5 | ecosystem: Environmental > Terrestrial > Soil > Wetlands | place: USA...
TCTGAATGCGCCTACAGGGCAACCCGCGATCGAACACCTATTGGCGGCCCTGGATGCGGGGGCGCATGCCATTACGGCCAACAAAGGCCCGGTCGTGCATGCGTATCACGAGCTGATAGCTCGCGCTAAAGAGAGGAAGCGCCAGTTTCTGTTCGAGTCCACGGTGATGGATGGCGTGCCCATTTTTTCGCTTTTCTCGCGCGGACTGCCTGCTTGCGAATTGCGCGGATTCTCCGGGGTGCTGAACTCCACCAGCAATGTGGTGTTGACCGAAGTGGAGCGGGGACGTTCGTTTGACGAAGCGGTGAAGCGCGCGCAGGCCCTGGGCATTGCGGAAACCGATCCGACGCAGGATCTGGATGGCTGGGACTCCGCTGTGAAAGTGGCGGCTATTGCTACGGTGCTGATGGGAGTACCGACGCACATCAATCAGGTGCAGCGCACCGGCATTCGCGAATTGTCCGAAGAAAAAATTCGCTCCGTACGCGCCGCCGGTATGCGCTACAAGCTGGTCTGCCGCGCAGAGCGGCGGGGAGACGGCGTGGACTGCCGAGTAGCGCCCGAGTTGCTTCTTCTATCCGATCCCATGGCCGGACTGGAAGGCACCAGTTCTGCAATTCGTTTCGACATGGACGTGTTCGGCCTGTCCCTGGTGGAGCACAACCCAGGTTTGGAAGCTACCGCGTACGGCTTGCTGGCTGATTTTCTGCGCGCGGTGCAAGCTTAAACCCCGGTCAAGGTCATCCTGCGCGCACGCCGTTGGGAATGGGGCGTTCCGGCATGGCGAGCGCCGGCGTGATGCCATCTGCGTAGCCTAGATCAAACAGCATGCCTTCGGAAAGTTCGCCCGCGATTTGCCGCGGCTCCAGATTCACCACGAACAATGCCTGTTTTCCCACGATTTCCTGGGGATTCTCGCGCTCCTTGCGTATGCCGGCGAGGATTTTGCGAGAGTGGTCGCCAAAATTCACCGTCAAACGCATCAGCTTGTGCGAACGCGGCACCTCGTCCACCTGCTCGATGGTGCCCACGCGAATATCAAGCGCTTCCAGGGCAGCGAATTGCACCATAGGCTTTATGGGAGCGGGAGTAAAGTCGTTCATCGCTCACCTCTGGAAATTAGATGCATACGCCGGCGCCGGAATCACCGGGTCGCAACGTTCGTCGCGAATGGGCGGATCGGCAACCAGTCGCAAGGGAACGATTCCCACCCAAACCGGAAAGGCATAATCTTCAGCGTCGTCTTCCACACCGCCGGTGCGGATTTTTGCGGAAACTTCCGTTAGCGGTAATTTCAGGATGCTGGTGGCCTTCAATTCTTTTTCGTTGGGCTGGCGCGCATCGTGCCAGCGGCCGGGAATCAGTTTTTCGGTGAAGGCCTGCAGCGCACGCAACTTTTCCGCAGGTTCGTCAATCTGCGCGGCGTGGCCGAGAGCCACAACGGAGCGGTAGTTCATGGAATGATTGAATACCGAACGCGCCAACACCAGGCCGTCGGTCAGTGTGACCGTGAGACAAACGGGCAGGCCGCCGCTCAAGCCACGCAGCATGCGGCTGGCAGCTGAGCCATGAAAATAAACGTGGTCGCCTACACGGGCAAACATCGTGGGAATCACGAACGGCTGGCCGTCCACAGCGAAGCCCACATGGCAGACGAACCCTTCATCCAGAATTTTGTAAATGGCTTCGCGATCGTACACCGCCCGATTCGCCTCGCGGATCACCCGCGTGCGCTCGGTGACAGGAACCTGATCCGGCATGGATGCCTCTGGGTGAAACACGGCGCGGAGTTGATAGCCGTCGCCATTGCGGCATGAGTGGGATTACAACAGCAGCGATGATATCACGCAGGGCCGAGCGCCTGTTTGTGGTCCTGATCGGTAGTTAATGTGGTGAACCAGTTTGGGTAAAGGGTTGGGGGCGCCGTCAATTCATCCAGCTTCGCCAGCTCGGCTTCGCGCAATTGCACATCGACAGATTTCAGATTGTCTTCGAGTTGCGTCATCTTCGACGCTCCCATGATCACGCTGGTCACGTATGGTTTTGCGAGCAGCCACGCCAGGGCAATCTGCGCCACGGTGGCGCCATGAGGTTGTCCAACGTGCCGCATTTCTTCCACGATCCGGAAGCCCACCTCTTTATCGAAGGGAATGAAGTTGACGCCCGACAGGCGATTCTCTTTTGCCTGCAGATTTTCTCGTGTGTATTTGCCGCTGAGGAAGCCGCCGGCCAGCGGGCTCCACACGGTCATGCCGGTCCCCGTGGCGCGCAAGAACGGAACGAACTCATGTTCCAGCTCGCGGCCGATCAGCGAGTAGTACATTTGCCCGCTGGTGAATTGCGCCCAACCGCGTTCGCGTTGCATCGTGAGGGCCATCGCGGCCTGCCACGCCGGCCAATTGGAAAATCCGATGTAGCGCACCTTCCCGGAGCGGACCAGGTCGTTCAGCGCTTCCAGCGTTTCTTCCATCGGCGTATAGGCGTCGACTTTGTGAACGATGTACAGATCGATCCAGTCGGTGTGGAGTCTCTTTAAACTGGACTCGCAACCTTCGAGAATGTGACGGCGAGAAAGTCCGGCTTGGGTAATTGGCTTGCCGGAACGAAAGCCAACTTTCGTGGCGACTACAACCTCTTTCCGCTTGTCGCCCAGGAATTCACCCAAATACTTTTCGGCTTCGCCATTCGAGTAACCGTCGGCGGTATCGAAAAAATTCACGCCGGCGTCGAATGCACGATGAATCATGGCGCGCGCGGTGTCCAGGTCCACCTTGGCAACGGCGGGGAAACGCGCATCCGTTCCAAACGTCATGTTGCCGAAGGCCAACCGCGAAACCACCAATCCGGTGTTGCCTAAACGCTGGTATTGCATATCCGCCTCCTGCTCTCCTTCGCTAGGATGATTCCGCTCAATTCGAGGATACATGCCGCAGCCGTCTGTGAGAAACTGGACGAAGACAGCAAACTTATTCTGTGAGCACACAGGAACCATGAGCACACCCCAGTTGGATCGAAGTGCGGTAAGCGCCCTGGATATTAACTGGGTGCGCGCGCAATTTCCTTCATTGCAGACGCAGGTCAACGGGCAACCCGCCGTCTTTTTCGATGGGCCCGCGGGCACGCAAGTTCCCACCCAAGTGATGCATGCCATCCAAAATTACCTGATGACCGCAAACGCTAACACGAGCGGCGCGTTTCTCACCAGCCGCCGCAGCGACGAAATACTTGCGGGTGCGCGCGGGGCCATGGCGGATTTTTTTCATTGTGACCGCGACGAGGTGGTCTTTGGCCAGAACATGACCACGATCACGTATGCGATTTCGCGTGCCATTGGCCGCGAATTACAGGCGGGCGATGAAATTCTGCTGACCACCCTGGACCACGACGCTAATTTCTCTCCCTGGCAGGCGTTGGAAGAGAAGGGCGTGGTCATTCGCCAGGTGGATATTCGCGAGAGCGATTGCACCCTGAACCTGGATGATCTGAAGAGCAAGCTAAACGAAAAAACCAAACTGGTGGCGGTGGGATACGCATCGAACGCCGTCGGCACCATCAATCCCGTCGCCGAAATCACGCGCCTGGCGCATGCCGCTGGAGCGCTAGCGTATATTGACGCCGTTCATTACGCTCCGCACGGGTTGATCGATGTGAAGGAGCTGGATTGCGATTTTCTCGTTTGCTCACCCTACAAATTTTTCGGACCGCACACCGGCACGCTGTATGGAAAACGCCAGCACCTGGAAGGCTTCCGGCCGTACAAAGTGCGGCCTTGCACGGACCAGAGTCCGAGCCGGTGGGAATCGGGTACGCAGGTGCACGAACTGATTGCCGGAATCGGCGCGGCGGTGGAATACATCGCGGCCGTGGGACGCCACAGCGATCCATCGGCCGAGACACGGCGGCAAGCGCTGACGGCAGCCTTTCGCGCCACGGTGGCGTACGAGCGGCGATTGATTTCGCGCCTGATCGAGGGATTGCTGGCCATTCCTGGCGTTCACGTCTACGGGATTACCGATCCGCAGCGATTCGAGGAGCGCTGCTCGACCCTTTCCCTTCGCATCGGTAACCACCATCCCACTGCCATCGCCACATTTTTGGGGGAGCGCGGCATTTTCACCTGGGATGGCAACTATTACGCTTTGAACCTGAGCGAACGGCTGGGCGTGGAATCGCAAGGTGGCATGCTGCGCATCGGACTGGTGCACTACAACACGATGGAAGAAGTGGAGCGCCTGTTGGCCGCACTGCGCGAACTTGCCAGTTCATGATGAGCATAGCCGGCTGCACTGCCTACGGATCTTCCGGCAACTTTACTTATCCATCCAGCCTCGCTCCAGAAAGGGCCCAATGAAATGAGCGAGACAAGTGGCGCAGTTACGTTGCCTACGGAGCTGACTCAAGAAGAGAAAGCTTTCGCCGGCCTGGCGCACGCGCTGATGATTTCGACTTGGTGGATTGGTCCGCTAATTATTTTCCTCATGAAAAGAAGTTCTCGGTTTGTTAGTTTCCATGCCCTGCAAGCTCTAATTTGGCAGGTAGTTTTCACCCTCTCCTATATGTTCGGCATGGCGGTATCTGTTGCGGTAATGTTAGTTAGTATGTTGTCCCTGCCTCAGGGAAAGCCTCCAGGGCCAGGTCAATTCCCGATTGCGCTATTCATCGCGTTCCCGATTTTCTGGCTCACTGTAATGGGCGGGATGGCAATCTCCATGACATTGGGAATCGTCTACTGCATCAAGGCCATGAAAGGTGAGTGGGCAGGTTACCCGATCATCGGGCGCTGGGCGCACAAAATTCTCGGAGCTTGAAATGAACAAACGACCGAAACCGATTGTACTGACTGTGCTGGATGGATGGGGCTATCGCGCGGAGACGAAAGGCAATGCGATTGCCCTCGCGCGCAAGCCGAATTACGACGAAATTCTGAAGAAATTCCCGAACACATTGATCCAGACATCCGGGCCGTTCGTGGGCTTGCCGGAAGGGCAGATGGGCAACAGCGAAGTGGGCCACATGAATATCGGTGCGGGGCGCATCGTGCACATGGACATCACGCGCATCGACCTGCTGATTGCCAACAACCAGTTGGAGCAGGTGCCCTTGTTCCAGCAGGCGATGGAGCGCGGGCGGCAGCGGCAATTGCATTTTATCGGCTTGCTGAGCGATGGCGGCGTGCACTCGCACATCAATCATCTGTTCGCGCTGCTGGAAATGGCCAAGAAAGAAAAAGTGGAGAAGGTGTTCGTCCACTGCTTCATGGACGGCCGCGATACTCCGCCGAACAGCGGGCGCGATTTCGTGCGCCGGTTGCAGCAGAAAATGCGCGAACTCGGTGTAGGCGAAATCGCCACGATCGTGGGCCGCTATTACGCCATGGACCGCGACAATCGCTGGGAGCGGGTGCAGTTGGCGTATCAGGCGCTGGTGCACGGCGAAGCGGAAACGCGAAGCAATGATCCCGTGGCGGCGCTGCAAGCCAGCTACGAGCAAGGCGTTACCGATGAATTCGTAAAGCCCGTGGTCATAACACAAGGCACCGGCCCGACCGCGCCGCCCGTCGGACTAATTCGCGACGATGACGCGGTGATTTTCTACAATTTCCGCGCCGATCGCGCCAGGCAGATGACGTATGCGCTGGAAGCGCCGGACTTTGACAAGTTCGCGGATCCGAAACGGCCGAGAAACTTGTTTTTTGTCGGCATGACAAAGTACGACAAGAACTGGCCATGGCTGAAATGCGTGATTATGCCGGAGAAGCTGGAACACATTCTGGCGCAAGTGTTTCAGGAACTGCAGTACAAGAATTTACGATGTGCAGAGACCGAGAAGTACGCGCACGTGACATACTTCTTCAATGGCGGCATCGAAAAGCCATTCACCGGGGAAGAGCGCATCCTGGTGCCCTCGCCCAAGGTGGCGACCTACGATCTGAAGCCGGAGATGTCTGCCGGCGGAATTACGGATACGGTGGTGAATGCGATCGAGAAAGGCGAATTTGACGCGATCATCATGAACTTCGCGAATGCCGACATGGTGGGACACTCTGGGAAACTGGAAGCCGCCATTAAGGCCGTGGAAGCGGTGGATGTGGGGCTGGGGCGCATTTATCAGGCGTTGAAGCCGCGCGGTGGTTCGTGGATCATCACCGCGGATCATGGCAATGCGGAAACGATGGTGGACCCGATAACGGGCGGCCCGCATACGTATCACACGACGAATCCGGTGCCGTTTATCTGCGTGTCAGACAATGATGGGTTGCAGTTGGCGCCGGGTGGCGCGCTGCGCGACATTGCGCCGACGATGCTCGGAATCCTCGGCGAGCCTGCGCCCACGGATATGACGGGGCGCGATTTGCGGGTGCTGCGAAAGTCGTGACCAGCGAACGGAATTAGTCGCCGACGCCGCCTTTGGGGGCGGTGTAGCCTTCCTTGGCGTAGACCACCCATTTTTGCTTCTTGCCTTTTTGGTCCATCACGGTGAGCGGGCCGCCATCGGGCGCAACCAGCTCCACCTTAATCTTCCGGTACTTTCCGTCGGCCGCGTGGTTTGTCGGCGTGTAGGTAATGCTGTACTGGTGACGCAGGAACTCGGTGACCTCGCGCATGATTCCAGGGAGTTCGCCGTCAAACTGCGGGAACCACGCAAAGCCTCCGGTCATCTGCGAAAATGTTTTTAGCTGATTTTCGGCCTGCAGGAAATTCAGTTCGCGCATGCCGCCGCCGCGGCCGTTCAGTTCCAACCAGTTCATCAGGGGCTTGTCCACACCGACGGAGAAGATGGTGACGTCGGTGCCGCGAAGCGCCTTCATGGTTTGATCGAGTGTGTGTTTGGAAAAGGTGTCCACGCCGCTGGCCATAACCAGGACGGACTTTTTGCCCTTCACATCTTTCAGTCGATCGACCGTGTCCAGAATAGCGTCAAAGACGTTCGATTCGCTAAAGCCGGGAAAATACAAGCTGTAGAGCGCTTGTCGCACCTCGTCTTTATTCTGAGTGAAATCCACTTCGGTGCGGGGTTTCATGTCAAATGTGACCAGAGCGACCCAGTCTTTCGGCTTCAGGTTAGGAAATAGCGCGTCCGCCCAATACTTGGCCTGATAAGAGAACCATCCCGAGTACCGCGCGCTGAACTCCATCAGGATGACCATGGTGATGGGGGCATCGGTAGGGCCGGCATTGGTGATCGGTTGCGGCTGGCCATCTTCCAGGATACGGAAATTTTCTTTCTTCAAGCCGGTGAGCAGGTCGCCATGCTGCGTGGTGGCGATTACGTCCAGCGTAACCACCGGCACTTCGACGGCGATGGTGGCTCCGGCATCCTGCGGTTTCTGTTCCTGCGGCACGGGCTTGGGAGCGGCGGCGGGAACCGGGTTGCTGGATTGCGCGGGAGGAGCGCCTTGCGGTCCAGCCGGGGCCTGCGCCGGAGCCGACGACGAGAGAACTAAGCCGAGCGCCGACAGAAGGGCAAATCGAATGATGCCAGCGAATACCCGAGATTGCATTGCCTACCCCCGATGGTTCTTCCTATGAGATGCGCCTTAAATAAGATGCGGGTACTGGGCCCCAGGTCGTCCGCCCCTGTTCTTCGCGAGTGCAGATTGGGCACGCTCGGAAGGCCCCCAAGGGGAGGCGCAAAGCCGCATGTTAGTATGGAATTTAGTTGCTGCAAACCAGATTCAGAGTGGAGGGTGCCTGCGTGAGTTGGAAGCGATGGAGCTTCTTGATCTCGTGTGTCGTTGCAATCTGCTGTGCGGCGCCGTCGCGCGCGCAAATCCGCCAGAATCCGCCGGCCATGGGCATACCAGAAAGTCCGTCGCTGGTGGGAGATACCGCGGGGCTGGCCCGCGAAGCCCAGGACTGGCTAGTGGAATTGGTGAAGATCAACACCACAAATCCGCCGGGAAACGAGCAACAAGCGGCGAAATACATTGCGAGCATTTTGACGAAAGAAGGAATTACGCCGGAATTGCTGGATCTGACCCCGGGGCGTAGCGCCGTGGTAGCGCGGCTGCGCAGTTCCGCCGTGCCAGACCCGTCCAAGGCGTTGCTGCTGGTGGCACACATGGATGTGGTTGGTGTGGATCGCAGCAAGTGGTCGGTGGATCCGTTTGGCGGAGTGATCAAGGACGGTTACCTGTGGGGCCGCGGATCGATTGACGACAAAAGCATGGTGGCGGCGAATCTGGCGGCGTTTATCGCTTTGAAGCGTGGAAGCGTGCATCTGAATCGCGATGTAATTTTTCTGGCGACCGCGGATGAAGAGCAATTCGGCGAGGCCAGCCTGAAGATTCTGATTGCAAAATATTGGGACAAGCTGGCCGCCGGTTTCGCAATCAACGAGGGCGGCAAGGTCGTCTTGAAGAACGGCAAAGTGCAGTATGTGGGCGTGCAAGTGGCCGAGAAGGTGGCCATGAATATATCCGTGACCGCGAAAGGGAAGGGCGGGCACGCGTCGATGCCGTCGAAAGAGAATCCCGTGGTGCATCTGGCGGCCGCGGTGGACAAGATCGGCAACTACACGGCGCCGGTGCACCTGACGTCGATTGTGAGACGCTATTTTGAGGGCCTGGCGGGCATCGAGGACGATGAGACGGCGAAGTGGCTGCGGGTGATTGATACGCCAGATCGCGGTGAACACGCGCAACGCGTGCTTTCGGACATGAACCCCATGTGGAACTCCATGATGCGCGACACGATTGCGCCGACCATGCTGCAGGCTGGGGTGCGTGCCAATGTCATTCCCTCGGAAGCGAAGGCGGTGTTGAACGTGCGGCTGTTGCCCGGGGATACGGTAGATGTGCTGCTGAACGATTTGAATAAGCTGGTGAACGATCCCGCGGTGAAGCTGGAGGTGCTGCCCGATGCCGGGCTGGCAGCGCCGAATTCGTCGATAGAAACGGAATTTTACTCGCTGATTACCAAGACCTGCGCGAAGGAATTCGGTGGTGTTCCGGTATTGCCGTTCCTCTCGACGGGAGCGACGGATTCGGCTCAGCTGCGATTGCACAACGTACAGGCGTATGGGTTGCGTCCTTTTGCGATGAGCGAACAGGACGACGCGAGGGTGCATGGAGATGAGGAGCGCTTGCCGTTGGCGTCGTTCGCGAAGGGCGTGGATTTGTTGACGCGCATTGTGACCGAGTTTTCGATCACGCACTAACGTATACTCTGGTTATAGATGAGAAAGAGATAGCGATGATTTCGCGGCACTCTAAAATCGTCTGCACGATCGGTCCCGCCACACGATCGCCGCGGATGATTCGCAAGCTGATGCAGGCGGGCATGGATGTGGCGCGTTTGAACTTTTCGCACGGCACCCACGAGGAACACGCGCAGAGCATTGCGATGTTGCGGGAAACCGCCGTCGAGATGAAGAAACCGATCGCGATTCTGGCGGACCTGCAGGGACCCAAGATACGAACGGGCGCGCTGGCGGGCGGCGGAAACGTGTTGTTGCGAGCTGGGCAGCGTTTCGTGATCACCACGGCGAAGGTATTGGGCGATTCCACGCGGGTGAATACCACGTTTCTTCCGATGCCCCGCGAAGTGAAGCGCGGAGATCGCATCCTGTTGAGCGACGGGTTGATTGAATTGCGCGTGGAGTCGACGAATCATCATGAAGTGATCTGCCAGGTGGTGAACGGCGGATTCCTCGGCGAGCACAAGGGTATCAATCTGCCGGGAGTGCAGTTGCATGTGCCGGCGTTGACGGACAAAGACCGGCAGGATTTGCGATTTGCTCTGGCGCAAGGCGCCGACTATATCGCGGTGAGTTTTGTGCGCCGCCCCGAAGACGTGGTGCTGGCGAAATCGCTGGTGAAACGGGTGCGGGGAAATACGCCGGTAATCGCCAAGCTGGAAAAACCGGAAGCCATCGAGAATCTGGACGAGATCCTGCAGGTGTCCGAAGGAGTGATGGTGGCGCGGGGCGACTTGGGCGTGGAGATGAGCCCGGAACGCGTGCCGGTGGTGCAGAAAGACATTATTGCGCGAGCGCGCGAATGCCGGCGGCCGGTAATTACCGCGACGCAAATGCTGGAATCGATGACCGAGAATCCGCGGCCGACGCGCGCGGAAGCTTCCGATGTGGCGAATGCGATCTTCGACGGCTCGGATGCCGTGATGTTGAGCGCCGAAACGGCCACAGGCAAGTACCCGGTGGAAGCCGTGGGCATGATGGCGCGAATTATCGAAGTGGCGGAGTCGAGCATCCACGAATTTCCGAGGCCGGCCATGACGGAACGATTGAAAGTGGCGGAGACGGTGGCGGAGTTGGTATGTCACGCATCGCGGGAACTGCACATGAAACTGATCGCGGTGTTTACGCACAGCGGCTTCACGGCGCGGTTGGTTTCGCGCTACCGGCCGCTGGTGCCGATCGTAGCGTTTTCGCCGGAGGCGACTACGCGCCGGCGCATGGCGCTACTTTGGGGAGTGACGCCGAGAAACATTGTGGACATCAAGAAGATCGACGCGTTGCCGGGGATTGCGGAGAAGCGACTGCTGGAAGAGCGGCTGGTGCGCAAGGGCGACGTGATTGGCATTGTGGCGGGGACGCCGTTGGGAGTACGAGGGACGACGAACTTCATGAAGTTTCATGTCATCGGCAGCCAGAAAAAATAAGAAATGCGCTTTTTGCGCAAGTGTTGGGAATGCGAGGGTTAGCAGATTTTTTGGCCTGCGAGTTGCCATAAGTGCGGATTCTAAACCGGTTAGAAAGTCCTTTCCTCTGATGATGTTACCGTAAGTGTTGATTCCGTCGGGGTTGCGCGGGCCACTTTCGGTAAGTGTGGATTCCAATGCACTTACTAGAATTTTCTGCACAAACGTTAGGGCATCTGGACGAGAAAATAAGGCCGGGAAGGATTTCCCGGCCAAGAAATGTGGCGATTTCGGGGTGAAGGAAACCGGCCACGGTTGTACGTACATAGAGTGTACCATATAGATATAGTTTGTCAAGATAATTATATAGTTATGCGGAGGTGGCCGGTCTGCTGTTTGGAATGGACCGTACTACTTAAAGTGAAGGTTTATACCGCGGCCTAATTTACCCAGTGATCGGGACGCGAGGGCGGCTCGCCCTTGCCCTTCTTCATATAGACTTCGAACCGTTTGCGATTGCGCTGGTATTTCCAGTCGGCCATTTCGTTGCGAACGCGAAAGAGAAAAGAGCCGCGGCGCAAGTACAGCCAGCCGATGAGCATGCCGCCCAGATGGCAGAAATGGCTGACGCCATCGCCGCCGGAGCGCAGCGTAGAGAAGAATTCGATGGCGGCCATGACGCCGACGAAGGGGCGCATGGGGATCTGGATGGGTAGAGGGAAAAGCCAGATCTGGCGGTCGGGAAAAAGGATAGCGTTGGCGATCAGAATGCCGAAGATCGCTCCGGATGCGCCAATGGTGGGAACATCCGAAGGCCCGCGGCCCCAGAACAGCGGGATGAAGTTGACGACGACGGTGATGAGTCCGGCGCCGACACCGCAGAGGAAGAAGTAATTCAGGAATTTCTTCTTACCCCAAACGAGTTCCAGTTCCCGGCCAAACATCCACAGCATCAGCATGTTGATGAGTAAGTGCCAAATGCCGCCGTGGAGAAACAGATAGGTGACCGGCTGCCAGACGCGCAGGCCGAATACCACGCCGCGGGGAACGAGGCCGAACCAATGATTGAACCAGGCAGTAGCAGTAAGCGGGAGGAAGTTCTCGATCAAGGTCTGAAGAAGAAATACTCCCGCGCAGAGCAAAACGAGGAGTTTGACCGCAGGCGTGATGAAGCTGCGCCAATCAAAGTGAATCCGGGGCGCCCCGAACCTTGATCCCATAAAGAAGAGTTTACGGCGGGGACTGGTGAGCAGTCAAAAGAGGAATTTTGCGAAGTGCGAAGGAATGCGCGAACGCGCCTAGAGGGAACTGCGCCGAAGCGGGACGGTCGATTCGGGAATGAAACCGGTCTTCGTCTGCGGCAAACGCGCTGGCGAATTTCGCAAACCAAGTTTCCTTGACTCCCGGGCTTAGAGGGCTAGAGAGAACCACAGAGCGGTACCTGACGGAAGAAGAGGTGTCGCGGAAAGTCGAAGCGAGATCAGGAGTTAGCGGGCGTGGAGCGGCAGGCAGGAAGTCAGTAGGGTGCGCAAGCGAAAACAGAAACCCGTCGAGGATTTAGAACTCTGGTGTTTTTTCTTCTTGCTGTGTGGCGGAGGGATTGCATGGCTTATGTCCGCGAAGCGAGCCTTCGGACTAACTTCTGGCCATGGATGAACTCACACGAGAATTTTTGCTGGAAAGCTACGAGAACCTGGACCGTTTAGACCAGGAATTTGTGAAGTTAGAGGCGGAGCCGGGCAACCTGGAATTGTTGAAGAGTATTTTCCGGACCATTCACACAATCAAGGGAACCTGCGGCTTTCTGGGATTTTCGAAGTTGGAAACACTCGCGCATGCGGGAGAAAACCTGCTTTCGATGCTGCGCGATGGGCACTTGGCGCTGAATTCAGAGATCACGACCGCGCTGCTGGCGATGGTGGACGCCGTACGGGAGATGCTGGGGAGCATTGATACCGTGGGGAATGAAGGAGAGCGCGACGACCACGCTCTCGTCGAAACGTTGGCGCGGCTGCTGAAACCGCCCGTGGCGATTAAAGAAGAAACGCCACCAGCAAAAACAGAAGAAGCGGCGAAGAGCACGGAAGTGCAGCCCGAAGCGAACATTGGGGAAATCCTGATCAAGCGGGGAGCGGCGAAGGTTATCGACGTGTATGACGCGGTGCAACAGCAAGAGCAGGGCGATCCGCGTCGCGTCGGAGAGATTCTGGTGGAGAAGGGCGCTGTTAAACCCCAAGAACTGGTGGAAGCGTTGAACCTGCAACAGCAGGCGCGCGCGGGCGGCACCAGCGACAGCACCATCCGGGTGGAAGTGAGCCAACTGGACCGGTTGATGAACCGGGTGGGCGAACTGGTGCTGTTGCGCAATCAGATCCTGCAATTCAGCAACAGCTCGGAAGACAGCGGGCTGCTGGCCACTAGCCAACGGCTGAACTTGATTACCACGGAACTGCAGGAAGGCGTGATGAAGACGCGCATGCAGCCCATTGGAAATATCTGGAGCAAATTTCCCCGCACGGTGCGAGACGTGGCCATGTCTTGCGGGAAAACCGTGCGGATTGAGATGGAGGGGAAAGAGACAGAACTCGATAAAACGATTATCGAGGCGATCAAAGACCCGCTGACGCACATTGTGCGCAATTCCGTGGATCACGGCATCGAAACGCCGGAAAAACGGCTAGCCGCCGGGAAACCGGTGGAGGGCCTGCTGTCGCTGCGCGCGTATCACGAGGGCGGGCAGGTGAACATCGAGATTTCGGATGACGGCGCGGGGTTGGACCTGGAAAAGATCCGCAAGAAAGCCGTGGAAAAAGGCGCGATTACTGCGGAGCAATCCGCGCGAATGACCGAGCGGGAAGCCGCGAATCTGATTTTCCTTCCCGGATTATCGACCGCGGAAAAGGTGACGAACGTATCGGGTCGCGGCGTGGGAATGGACGTGGTGCGCACGAACATCGACAAGATCGGCGGAAGCGTGGACGTGCAGTCGAAGCTGGGCGCGGGCTCGACGGTGCGCATGAAGATTCCGCTGACGCTGGCGATCATTCCGGCGTTGATAGTGACCAACCGCGGCGACCGCTATGCGATTCCCCAGATCAGCCTGTTGGAATTGGTGCGGCTGGAAGCGGGAGAAGCGCAGAAGCGGATCGAGTCGGTGCAGGGCGCGCCGGTGTATCGCCTGCGCGGGCGGTTATTGCCGCTGGTGTATCTGGACCGGGAACTGCGGCCGGGCGCGAGAGTCGATACCGCGAAGGGACCGGCGGCGGTGAACATCGTGGTGCTCCAGGCAGACGAACGGCAATTCGGACTGGTGGTGGACGAGATCAATGACTCCGAAGAAATCGTAGTGAAGCCGCTCGGCAAGCAACTGAAAGGAATCAAATCATTCGCGGGTTCGACAATCATGGGCGACGGCAAGGTCGCGCTGATTCTAGACGTGCTGGGGCTGGCGCAATCGGCGAACGTGGTGGGCGGCAGCCGGGAACATGCACTCGCGAAGGAAGCCGGGGCGGCGAGCCAAGGCGCGCAGAAGCGGACCATGCTGCTGCTGCAGTGCGGAGCCGAGGGGCGCATGGCCATGGAGTTGTCCCTAGTGGCGCGCTTGGAGGAGTTTAAGCCGGAGCTCATCGAAAAAGCGGGAGACCAACTCGTGGTGCAATACCGCGGAGAGATCATGCCGTTGATCCAGATTGCGGACGTACTGCATCTGGCGAAGTGCGAATCGCAAGGGAAGGAGGCCGGAAAAACGCAGGTGGTGGTCTATTCCGAGGACGGGCGAAGCGTCGGGCTGGTGGTCGACCGCATCCTGGATATTGTCGAAGAGTCGTTCGTACAACAGCAGCCAGCCAAGCGGGAGGGTCTGTTCGGTTCCGCAGTGATCCAGCAAAAGGTAACCGACCTGTTGGATGTGCACAGTTTAATCCGCAACGCTATTCCGGGTTTTTTCGATGGCCAGCCGTTGAGTCAGGAGCGATGACCGTGGCCGACGCACAGCAGTTCTGCACATTTTTCATCGATGAGCAGTTCTTTGCGGTACCGGTGCAGCAAGTGCAGGAAGTGATTCGCTATCAGGAAATGACGAGTGTGCCGCTGGTGCCTCCGGTGATTCGTGGGCTGATCAACCTGCGCGGACAAATCGTGGTGGCCTTTGATTTGCGGCGGCGGCTCGGGTATCCGGACCGGCCAGAGGACCAGAAACCGATGAATGTCGTGGTGCGCGCGGATGGCGAGACGGTGAGCTTCCTAGTGGACGAAATCGGCGACGTGATCGAGGTGGAAGAAACCCTCGCGGAGCAGCCTCCGGAAACCCTACGGGCGGAGATGCGAGAGCTTGTGAGCGGCGTGTACAAGCTGAATCAAGGACTGTTGTTGGTGCTGGACACGGAACGAACGGTGAACGGGAAAGAGATTTCGCACGCGAGGCCATGAGGTACAAGCAGAGGAATAGCGATTGCTCCGAGCGGCGTTTCTGTAGAAGGACCGCAAGGATGGCTGGCGAGCGGGAAAGCATAGGGGATCAGCGGAGATGAGAAACATGCGAGTAGCGATAAAGCTTGGCTTGGGTTTCGGGTTTGTTTCGGTGCTGGTGCTGGTCATTGCGGTGGTGGGTATCACCAGCATGGCGAATATGAACGAGAAGACGCGGAGGATCATCGAAGACCGCTACGCCAAAACGGCGATCTTAAGCGGGATGGCGCAAACGACCCTGGAGAACGGGCGTCTGATGCGCAACATGCTGCTGGTGGAAAACCGCGACGAGATCGAGCGATACCGCGAAGCCATCGTGAAAAACCGGTCCGAGAACAGCGAGGCATTTTCCAAGTTGGAGAAGATGTTTAACGCGCCGGGCGACCAGGAATTGCTGGCGACGGCCAAGAAAGCGCGAGAAGAAACCAGCGGCCGCTATGGGACGTTCTTCGATTTAGCGAAAAAAGACCGCAAACAAGCGACGAAATATCTGCTGGAGGATCTGGCGCCGGCCGTCAGTGACTACGTGAAGATCATGGACGAACTGCGCGCGCGCGAGGCGGGACTGATGGCGCAGGAGGCCAAGGACGCCGAGGCCAACTATCAAGGCGCGCGAATGATGATGATTGTGGTAGCGGTAATCGCGCAGGTTTTGGCGATTTTCATCGCGGTCCTGATTATTCGCAGCTTAACCAAACAACTGGGAGGCGAACCAAGCCGAGCGACCGAAATCGCCAATAAGATCGCCCAAGGAGACATGTCGTCGGAGATCGCCGTGGCGGCAAACGACAGCACCAGTTTGCTGTCGGCGATGAAACGAATGGCCGAAGCGATTCACACCATGACGGGCGACGCGGCAATGCTGGCGAAGGCCGCGGTAGAAGGAAAACTGGCCACGCGCGCGGACGCCAGCAAGCACCAAGGGGACTTCCGGAAGATCGTGGAAGGCGTGAACAGCACGCTGGATGCGGTGATTGGCCCGCTGAACGTATCGGCGGACTACGTGGACAAGATCAGCAAGGGAAATATTCCCGCGCGAATCACGGACAATTACAACGGCGATTTCAACACCATCAAGAACAACCTGAACACCTGCATCGACGCGGTGAACGCGCTGGTGGCGGATGCGAACATGCTGTCGAAGGCGGCGGTGGAAGGCAAACTGGCTACCCGCGCCGATGCCAGCAAGCACCAAGGGGATTTCCGCAAGATCGTGCAGGGAGTGGACGATTGCCTGGACGCGGTGATTGGCCCGTTGAACGTGTCGGCGGACTACGTGGACAAGATCAGCAAGGGAAATATTCCCGCGCGGATCACCGACAACTACAACGGAGACTTCAACACCATTAAGAACAATCTGAACACCTGCATCGACGCGGTAAACGCGCTGGTGGCGGATGCGAACATGCTGTCGAAGGCGGCGGTGGAAGGCAAACTGGCTACCCGCGCCGATGCCAGCAAGCACCAAGGGGATTTCCGCAAGATCGTGCAGGGAGTGGACGATTGCCTGGACGCGGTGATCGGACCCTTGAACGTGGCGGCAGATTACGTAGACAAGATCAGCAAGGGAAATATTCCTGCACGGATCACCGACAATTACAACGGCGACTTCAACACCATCAAGAACAACCTGAACACCTGCATCGACGCGGTAAACGCGCTGGTAGCGGACGCTAACATGCTGTCGAAGGCTGCGGTGGAGGGAAAACTATCCACACGGGCGGACGCCGGCAAACATGGGGGAGACTTCCGAAAGATCGTGGAAGGAGTGAACGGCACGCTGGACTCGGTGATCGGGCCGATGCGGGAAGTGGCCGATACCATCGGGAAGCTGGCGGGCGGCGACCTGACGGCAAAAATCGACAATCGTTATTCGGGCGATTTCGAACAGCTGGGAGGCGCCGTCAACCAACTCAGCTCGCAAGTGCACTCCGCCATTCTGCAGATTTCCAACACCACGAACTCGCTGGTTTCCGCAGCCGAGGAATTGACGGCCACCAGCCAGCAGATGAGCGCCAACGCGGAAGAAACATCCAGCCAGGCGAACGTGGTGACGGCGGCGTCGGATGAAGTCAATAAGAACCTGCAAACCGTGGCAACCGCGACGGAAGAAATGAGCGCGAGCATCAAGGACATCGCCAAGAACGCCTCGGATGCGGCGAAAGTGTCCAATTCGGCCGTGGGCGTGGCGCAAAAAACCAACCAGACGGTGACCAAGCTGGGGCAATCTAGCGCGGAGATCGGCGAAGTGATCAAGGTGATTACCTCCATCGCGCAACAGACCAATTTGCTGGCATTGAACGCCACGATTGAAGCGGCGCGCGCGGGCGAGGCGGGCAAAGGCTTCGCGGTGGTGGCAAACGAAGTGAAGGAACTGGCCAAGGAAACCGCCAAGGCCACCGAAGACATCAGCCGGAAGATCGAAACCATTCAGACAGACACCAAGGAATCGGTGGAAGCCATCGGCACCATCGGCGGAATCATCAACCAGATCAACGACATTTCCGCGACGATCGCGTCCGCAGTTGAGGAACAGAACGCCACCACCAACGAGATGACGCGCAACGTGAGCGACGCGGCGCGGGGCTCCGGCGAAATCACCAAGAACATCAGTGGAGTGGCGGAAGCAGCGCAAAGCACGTCGCACGGAGCGGCGGATTCACAGAAGGCCGCGCACGAACTGGCACGGATGGCCAACGAGCTGAAGGAGCTAACCGGCAAGTTCAAGTTCTGAAGGGGAGATGCGCGCGGACCAGTCCGCCAGCGAGCGGAAGCAGCACGATGCCGGGCCACACACAGGGCGCGGGGAGCGAGGCAAGGCGTGGACGAACTCATCAAGGATTTCTTACAAGAGAGCACGGAGAATCTGGACCATCTGGACCAGGACTTCGTGAAGCTGGAAGGCGAGCCGGAAAATCTGGAACTGCTGAAGAGCATCTTCCGGACGATCCATACGATCAAGGGTACCTGCGGCTTCCTGGGATTCGCGAAACTGGAGGCGTTGACCCACGCCGGAGAGAGCTTGTTGTCGCTGTTGCGCGATGGCGAGCTACGGCTGACGGAAGCGAGCGCGGACGTGTTGTTGGAAATGGTGGACGCGGTACGCCAGTACCTGCGCGAGATCGAGCAGAACGGCGAGGAAGGTCGCACGGACACCAGCGATTTGATCGCGCGATTGAAGAAATTGCAGGAGCGTGACGCGGGCGTACAACGCGAAATGGCGCCGGCGGCAGCTCCGGTTGTCGCACCTCCGCCGATACCATCTCCCGTGCCTCCCGCCGCGGGCCAGGAGGACGAGACGGCTTCTCTGGCGGAGAAGACTGACACAGCACCGCCAGCGGCAGCGATTGCCGCGCCGGCGAGCAAAGTAGCCGCCGCGAAGCAAAAAAAGATAAAGCAAGAGCTGCTGCCCAAGCGGCTGGGAGGAGCGCTGGTACAGAAAGCGAATCTGAAGCCCGCGGACGTACTGCGCGCGCTGGAAATGCAACAGACCGGCGATGCGCGGCGATTG
>Ga0335085_10006409_pt1 | contig 18576 bp, 16 predicted proteins | sample Lox_Sample_45_FD_206712 | JGI IMG/M metagenome (GOLD analysis project Ga0335085, IMG submission 206712) | Soil microbial communities from Loxahatchee National Wildlife Refuge, Florida, United States - Lox_Sample_4.5 | ecosystem: Environmental > Terrestrial > Soil > Wetlands | place: USA...
AAGGAACCCACGCGCTTCGTCATCGAAGATCGCCATCTGGGAGATCAGCGACCACCGGCTTCGGTAGAGGGCGATGCTGTCCCGGTCATTGATGATCACGTTGGCGTGGATGGCCTCGAGCATCACCACACCGTCTGAGTCGTCCCCCCGGGTGGACCGGGCTGCTCCCGGGTTGTCGTCCTGCGCCTCGAACAGGGTGTAGCCGTGCACGAAGCTGGTCACCGCCTGGACTGTCTGCGGGATGATCCCCACCGAGACATTGCTTAGCGTGCTCAGCGTCGCTATCCGGTCGAACTGCCGCCGTAGCATCCGCGCCGGACCAGGCCGCCACCGCAAGGCGGCCTCAGTGATGAGGAAGCTGAACTCCTTGCCTTCGTCAAACAGCACAAGCTGACGGTCTAGCCGGGCGGCCAGGGCCGCGGCGAGGTCGTTCTCCGCATAGGGCGGCTGGAACAGCGTGAACACCCGCCGCGCGTACTCCGCCGTCTGCAGCAGGCCAGGAACGAGGGAATGCTGAAACGAGAGCACCCGCCGCGAGTGGGCTTCCAGTTGCTGCACTTCGTCTTGCATATGGGCGCGGCCGGACAGCGCCGTCCGCCACGTCTCCACTTCGGTGAAGACAGACTCGGTCAGCGTGATCAGCAGTTGCTTCGTCTCGGCCGACGCCCGCACCGCATCCGCCCACGCGGCGACCTCGGGAGCGGACGGCACCACCATCGCCGCCTCGATCCGCGAGACCTTGGACTGGCTGATCCCCACCCGGTGAGCCAGTTCCCGGCCCGACAGTCCGGCTAGATCGCGCACTCGGCGCAATTCCGTGGCCAGGTACTGCCGCGTGCCGAGCCGTTTCTCCTCACCGTCGGGCACCCCGCCGCCACCATTCATGTCCAAGCCGGCCGTCCGGGCCCTGGCGGAGCCGCCGTCTAGCCGCACGATTCGATATGAGTCGTGATGATGCAGCATCATTGCCATAAGATCGCCGATTGTCAACCCGGATGGCGGGCGCGAAACCCCTAGATGATCTTGTATCAACGGATTGAAATGGGATTTTACGAAGACTCATCTGATTCAAGATGATTCAAGAAGATTCAGGCAAGTCGCCGGAGTCATCCGGATTTGGCTCACCTGTCGATGTGCCCGGGGGCCGTTCGTGTAGCGGGTAGACAGCGCACATCACGAGGGGGCGTCATGCCCGCACCAGAGGTCCTGATCAGCGGCCTGGGTATCCCCGAGTCACCCCGCTGGCACGACGGCCGGCTGTGGTTCGCCAACTGGGTCGGCCAGCAGATCGTGGCCGTCGCCCCGGACGGCGCAGCCGAGTTCCTGCCCACCCCGTCCGAGCAGCCGATGGGCTGGTCCATCGACTGGCTGCCGGACGGCCGGCTGCTCACCACCGGCGACAAGCTGCGCCGCCAGGAGCCCGACGGCCACTGGGTCACGCTGGCCGAGCAGGCCGCCAACGAGATCGCCGTGGACGGCCGCGGCAACACCTACATCGACGGCGCGAAGCTCAACTTCGACCCGGTGACCGGCTGGGCGCCCGACCCCGGCTGGATCGAGCTGGTCACGCCGGACGGCCAGCGCCGCCAGGTCGCGGACGACATCCAGTTCCCCAACGGCATGGTCATCACGCCGGACAACCGGACGCTGATCATCTCCGAGTCGTTCGCCGGCCAGCTCACCGCGTTCGACATCGGCCCGGACGGCGGCCTGTCCGGCCGCCGTGTGTTCGCCGGCGGGATCGGCCCGGACGGCATCTGCCTGGACGCCGATGGCGCGGTGTGGGCCGGCAGTGGCGGGGCCGGGGTGGTCCGGGTCGCCGCGGACGGCCAGATCCTGCAGCGCATCCGCGTCATGGGTGCTGGGCGGCGATGCCGTCGAACAGGATCTGGAGGAACGCGTCCACCACCTGGTCGGTGCTGAAGCCGCCGGCCAGCCGCCACTGCGCCGGGATCCACAGCACGTCGCGCAGCAGCCGGTAAGTCAGCTTGGCGTCCAGGTCGGCCCGGAAGTCGCCGCACTCCTTGCCCCGTTCCAGCTGGGTGATCCAGGTCCGCTCGATCTCCCGTACCGCCTTGAACAGGTAATTGAAGCGGGGCTGGCCCGCGAAGTAGGTCCAGTCGTTCTGCAGCATGGCCAGCGCGGCCCGGTGCCGGGACAGCGTGTGCGCGGTGGACCGGACGATCTGCTCCAGCACCGCGCGCGGGCGGGCCGCCGAGGCGGCCGCGGCGCGGTAGTCGGCGAGCACCTCGTTCAGGAAGCTGGACAGGATCTCGTCCGCGATCGACTCCTTGGAGTCGAAGTGGTGGTACAGGCTGCCGGACAGGATCCCGGCGGCGTCCGCGATCTCGCGTACGGTGGTGGCCCGGAACCCCTTCTCCGCGAACAGGTCACCGGCCAGTTCGACCATCTGAGTACGCCGCTCCGACCGGGGCGCCCCGTCCGGGGTCATCGCCGTGGCCGCGCCGTTCCGGCTGCCGGCCTGGGCTTTCCTCGTGCTCACCTGCTCATTATCGCAGGAGTCTGCCTAGCGCTTGCTCGGTCAGGGCCGCCCAGCGTGGATAAGCCCCGGCGCAGTGCCCCACCCAGCACGTCCTCGGCCCGGTGACAGGCCACCAGCCGGCCCGGCGGCCCGGCCGCGCGCAGCGCCGGGACCTCGGTGCGGCAGCGCGCCACGGCCAGCGGGCAGCGCGGGTGGAACACGCAGCCCGGCGGCGGGCTGGCCGCGTTGGGCGGTTCGCCTGGCAGCACCAGCCGGGACCGCCGGGCCACCGGGTCGATCTCCGGCACGGCCGACCGCAGGGCCTCGGTGTACGGGTGGGCCGGGGCGCGCAGCAGCTCGGCGGTCGGGCCGCTCTCGGCCACCCGGCCCAGGTAGAGCACGGCGGTCTGCTCGCACAGCTCGCTCACGATGGCCACGTTGTGTGTGATCAGCAGGTAGCCGAGCGCGCGTTCGGTGCGCAGCCGGCCGATCAACGCCAGGATCCGGGCCTGGGCCCGCACGTCCAGCGCGCTGGTCGGCTCGTCCAGCACCAGCAGCCGGGGCGCCGTGCTGAGCGCCCGCGCGATGGCCACCCGCTGCCGCTGCCCGCCGGACAGCTGATGCGGGTACCGGGTGGCGAACTCGCGCTCCAGCCCGACCTCGGCCAGCAGGTCGCCGACCCGGGCGGCGGCCTGCCGCCGCGGCACCAGGCGATGCGCGGCCAGGGCCTCCCGGATCGACGTGCCGACCCGCATCCGCGGGTCCAGGCTGTTGTCCGGATCCTGGAACACGATCTGCGCGGCTCGCCGGTAGTCCTGCAGCGCCCGGCCGCGCAGCCCGGCGATGTCGGTGCCCTCGAAACGGATCCGCCCCCCGCTGAGCGAAGGCGGCAGCCGGACCACGGCCCGGCCGATGGTGGACTTGCCCGATCCGCTCTCCCCGACCAGGCCCAGCCCGGCCGGCCCCGCCGCGACCTGCAGGCTCACCCCGTCCACCGCGCGCACCGGCCCGAAGCGCACGCTCAGGTCCTCGATCTCCAGCAGCGCGCTCATCCGGACCCCTCGCCGTCAGCGGGGGCGCCCCCCACCTCGCCCGCCGCGCCACCATCTCCCGGCCCGGCGGGCGGTGGCGGCGCTGCAGCGGGCGGTGGCGGTGCCGTGACGGGCGGGGGTGGTGCCGCGGCGGGGGGTGCCGCGAGGATCGGCGTGGCCCGTTCTGGGCCGAGCCGGGGGACCGCGGCCAGCAGTTCGGCCGTGTACTCGTGCTGCGGCGCGGACAGCACCTGGCCGGCCGGTCCCTGCTCGACGATCTCGCCGCGCTGCATGATCGCCACCCGGTCGCACAACTCGGCCACCACGGCCAGGTCGTGGCTGATCAGCAGCACCGACATGCCGTCGCGCTCGCGCAGCCCGCGGAGGAGGTCGAGCACCTCGGCCTGCACGGTCACGTCCAGGGCGCTGGTTGGCTCGTCGGCCAGCAGCACCTCGGCCCGCAGCGCCAGCGCGAGCGCGATCGCAACCCGCTGCAGCTGCCCGCCGGACAGCTGCGCCGGGTACCGGTCCAGCAGGTCCGGCGCCAGCAGCACCTGGCGCATGGCCCGCGCCGCCGCGTCGGCCGCGTCGGCCCGGCTCATGCCGTGCAGCCGCAGCGCGCGCAGCACCACGCTGCCTACCTTGAACACCGGGCTGAACGCCATGGCCGGGCTCTGGAAGATGGCCGCGATCCGCCGTCCGCGGATCTCGCGCAGCTCGCGCTGCGACAACGCAGTCAGCTCGGTGCCGTCCAGCCGGATGCTGCCGCTGACGGTGGCGCCCACGGTGTGCGCCAGGCCCAGGATGGCCAGCGTGGTCATGGACTTGCCGGAGCCGCTCTCCCCGGCCAGCCCGACGATTTCGGCCGCCCCCACCCCGAACTCGCTGATGTCCACGACCTGCCGGTCGCCGAACCGCACCCGCACATCCGACATATGCAGGTTCATGGCAGCAGGCTCCGCCGGGGGTCGAGCAGGTCGCGCAGCCCGTCGCCGAGCAGGTTGAACGCGAACGCGGTGACCATGATCGCGATACCCGGGAACGTCACCACCCACCAGGCGGTGGTGAAGTAGTTCTGCCCCTCGGCCACCATCAGCCCCCAGTCCGGGGTGGGGTCCTGGGCGCCGAGGCCGAGGAAGGACAGCGCCGAGGCGGTCAGGATGACCCCGCCCACGTCCAGCGATACCTGCACGATCAGCGGGGTGACCGAGTTGGGCAGGATGTGCCGGACGATGATCCGCCAGCGCGGGATGCCCAGGGCCCGGCAGCTGTCGATGTAGGGGCGGCCCGCCACCGAGGCCGCCTGGCCCCGGATCAGCCGGGTGTACCACGGCCACCAGGTCACCGCGATCGCGATGGTCAGGCTGGTCAGGCTGGCTGGCAGCACCGCGGCCAGGGCCAGCGCCAGCAGCAGCGACGGGAAGGCCAGGAAGACGTCGGTCACCCGCATGATCACTTCGTCCACCCAGCCGCCGAAGTAGCCCGCCGCGATGCCCAGCGGTACGCCGATCAGGCACGCGATGACCAGCACGATGACCGCGATCAGCGGTGAGATCCGGGCGCCGTAGATGACCCGGGACAGCACGTCCCGCCCGACCTGGTCGGTGCCGAACCAGTGCGCCGCCGACGGCGGCTTCAGCACCGTGAACGGGTGGGTGGCGGTGCCCGCGTCGCCCGGGAACGGCGCCAGCAGCGGGGCCAGCACCGCGACGATCACGATGAACAGCGCGGTCAGCGCGCCCGCCAGCAGCAGCGGGTTGGCCCGCAGGCCACGGCGCAGCGCCCGGCCCCGCGGCAGCACGGCGGCGGGGATGTCAGCCGGTGTCGGCGCCTCGATCATCGGAGCCGGATCCGCGGGTCCAGGGCGGCCTGGAGGATGTCCACGATCAGGTTGGCGGCCACGTACACCAGCGCGATGAACAAGGTCACCCCGAGGATGGCCGGGGTGTCCAGGGTGGCGATCGAGGCGGCCGCGTAGCTGCCCAGCCCGGGCCAGTCGAAGATCGCCTCGACCAGGAACGTGTTGACCAGCGAGTAGCCGAACACCAGGGCCACCGCGGCGGCCACCGGGTTCCAGGCCAGCTTCATCGCGAACCGGCCGAACACGGCGCGCTCGCGGAAGCCCAGCGCACGGAGCATCTGGATGTGTGTCTCACCCACGGTGTCCAGCACCTGGGCGCGGACCATCCGGGCGATCAGCCCGGCCGGGTAGGCGGCCACGACCACCGCGGGCAGCACCAGGTGGGCCAGGATGCTGCCCAGCATCGGCCAGTTCCCGGTCAGCAGCGCGTCCACCAGGCTGAACCCGGTCACCCGGGTCAGCGGGTGGCTGAACAGCAGGTTCGGCGAGTACTCGCCGGCCGCGGGCAGCCAGTGCAGCTGCTGGGAGAACACCAGCTGCAGGATGAGCGCCATCCAGAAGATCGGCATCGAGACACCGAGGATCGACGCGGCCCGGATGGCCTGGTCGGCCACGCCGCCCGGCCACCGCGCCGAGATCAGGCCGAGCGGCACCGCCACCACCAGCGCGATGATCAGCGCGGCGGTGACCAGCTCCAGCGAAGCCGGGGCGGCGGTGCCGATGTCGGACAGCACCGGCTGGTGGGTGTGCACCGACAGCCCCCAGTTCCCGCTCAGGATGCCGCCGAAATAGGCCAGCAACTGGACGGCGGGTGGCCGGTCCAGGCCGAGGAAGCGCCGCGCCGCGGCTACCTGGGCGGCCGAGGCGTGAGGGCCGGCCCACGTCGCGGCCGGGTCACCGGGGACCACGCGGGCGATCACGAACGTGGCGATGATGACGCCCGCGACCACCAGCGCAGCCAGGGCGACCCGGCGCGCGACGTAAACGGTCAACTGCCAGTCGGCCTGAGGTTGTAGATGAACACCACGTTGGCGTAGGCCGGGTCCGGCTGGAAGCCGGTGAACGACGTGCGCATCGCGTACTGGTAGTTCATGGTGTACAGCACGTCCAGCGGCGCTTGCTGCAGCACCTCGGTCTGCATCGTCCGGTATAGGGCCTCGCCGGCCGTGCGGTTGGTCGCGAGCAGCGATTCGACCGAGTTGATCTGCTTGTCCAGCGTGGAGTTGGAGTAGTAGGAGAGGTTGAAGTACGGCTGCTTCTCGGTCAGCAGCAGGTTGTTGAACCAGGTGTACGGGTCGGCGTAATCAGGCCACCAGTACTCGAAGAAGATGCTCTGGTGGCTGGACGCATTACTGGACTTGGCCTTGGCCCACTGCGTCGGCCAGGCCAGCGACTGAGTGGACAGGTTGATGTTCAGCTTGGCCAGGCTCGACTTCAGCAGGGTCGCCACCACCTGCTCGTTGGAGTCGCCCTGAGTGTAGGTCAGGCTCAGATTGAGCGCCTTCTTGCCCGGCCCGTACCCGGCCTGGTGCAGCAGCTGGGTCGCCTTGGCCGGGTCGTAGGTGTAGTTGGGCAGGTTGGTGTAGTGGCCCGGCAGCCCGGCCGGGACCAGGCCGCTGGGCTGGACGGCCGCGCCCTCCAGGGCGGCCACGATCCCCGGGTAATTGATCCCGTAGGAGATGGCCTGCCGCACCTTCAGGTCCAGCGTCTTGGTGTTGAGCTGGCCGAGCAGGTTCTGGAACGACGGCACGCTCACCGTGCGGATGCCGGACTGGCCCTGGAAGGACTTCCACAGCGACGGGCTGATCTGCTCCACGAACGAGACCTGCCCGCCCCGCAGGAGCTGGGCTGCCGTGGTGTCCTGCGGCACCACCCGGAACACGACCTTCTTGAAGTGTGCGCCCGACCAGCCGCCCCAGTAGCCCGGGAAGGCCTTCAGGATCACCTCGAACTCCTGGCCCTTGTTCCAGGTCTGCAGCTCGTAAGGGCCGGTGCCCGCGTCGTGCGGCGTGTTGAACCACTTGGTCAGCGCCCCACTGGTGGGCGCCGCTTTGGTGTCGTAGATGTAGGCCGAGTAGGACGCCGACGCCTCCAGGTCCAGCGGCGACGGGTACTTGAGGTGGAACACCATCGTGTACGTGCTCGGCGTGCTGATGCTCTTCACCGCGTCCCACACGTAGGCGGCCCCGCCGCCCAGCTTCTCGGTGCGCAGGATGGCCGCGGCCGCGGCCTGCGCGGTCATCAGCCGCCCGGTGTGGAAGTGCACTCCCTGGCGCAGGTGGAACGTCCAGGTCAGCCCGTTGGCCGAGGATGACCAGCTGGTCGCGAGCAGCGGCTTGAGGGTGTGCGTGGCGCTGTCGTAGCGGGTGAGCGTCTCATACATCTCGCTCATCGCGATGATGCCATCGGAGTACTCGGTCGCGGGGTCCCAGCCGTCGACCATCACCGGGGCAGTGGTGTCGTAAGTGAACACCTGGTTAGTGGCCGGCTGCTTGCTGGCCGACGGGGACGAGCCGCCACAGGCGGCCAGCACCATCAGCAGCGCGCAGCCGGCGCCGATCAGCCCGGCGCGGTGCGCCTTCATGGATTCCTCCGTGCTCCTTGGGGTGCGTCTGCTAGCTCGCGATGCGGTCCGGGCAGGCCGCCGAGGGTGCCGGCCGCCTTGGCCCGGATGCGCACCGCGGGGGAGGTGAGGTAGGCGAGCGGGATCTCCTCCATCTCGACGATCCGCACCGTCCCGGGCTCGGCCCCGGCGGCTACCGCGCGCTCGCGTGCTTCTCCGCACGCTTCGTCGAGCGCGGCCTGCCGGCCACCGGCGCCGAGGTGGAAAATCCGGTCGATCTGGCCGCTGACCGAAGCGATCGCGGCGCCTACGGCGTTGGCCGTGTCGAAGTGCTCCGGCCGGATGACCTCGCTGACGCCAGGGATCCGGTCCGGGATCAGGATGCTGCCGCCGCCCACCGCGATCAGCGGACGGTCCTCACGGGAGGTCTTCATCCGGTCGATCGCGTCGGCCAGCATCACGTCCGCCCGGGCCAGTGCCTCGGCCAGCAGCGACTGCTGGCCGCGGGCCAGCCCAGGGTCGCCCACCGTGGCCCGGCCGGCCAGCACCGCGCTGTCGGTCAGCGTGGCCGTGCCGCCGCCGAACACCAGCGCCTCCTGCTGCAGCCGGTAGCCCACGCTGCGCGGGCCGACGCGGACCCCCGGCGCATCGGCCGTCACCACGGTCCCGCCGCCGAGTGCGATCGTGACCAGGTCGGGCATCCGGAAGTTGGTCCGGATGCCACCGATCTCGACCCCGTACGACGACTCCCGGGGGAACCCGTTGACCAGCACTCCCACGTCGGTGGACGTGCCGCCGACGTCGATCACCAGCGAGTCGGCCGTCTGGGTCAGGAACGCCGCGCCGCGGACGCTGTTGGCCGGGCCGCTGCCGATGGTCAGCACCGGGTAGCGCAGGGCCTGATCCAGGGCCATCAGCGTGCCGTCGTTCTGCGCGAAGAACGTGACCGGCCGCAGGTCGTGCGCGGCCAGCGCCTCGTGCATGGCCAGGGCCACCTCGTTGGCCACTCCGGCCAGCGCCCCGTTCAGGATGGTCGCGTTCTCCCGCTCGATCAGGCCCAGCGAGCCGACCTCGTGGCTCAGCGACATGTGCCGTTCACCCAGCTCACGCTTGACGATCTCGGCCGCGGCCAGCTCGTGCCGGGCCGAGACCGGAGCGAATACGCTGGTGATCGCCACGCCGTCGGCGGTGCCCGCGACTTCGCCGAGGAACCGGGCGATGGCCTCGGTGTCCAGCGGGGACAAGTCGCGGCCGTCGAACTCGATGCCCCCGTGCACGATCACCGCACCGGCCGAGATGGCCGCGGTCAGGTCGGCCGGCCAGCCGAACATCGGCCGGATGCTGAGCGTGGCCGGGCTGCCGATCCGGATGACCGCGATCCTGCGCAGGTGCTGCCGCTCCAGCACGGCGTTGGTGGCGTGCGTGGTGCCCAGCATGACGTGCGTGATCCGTTCCGGCGCCACCTCCGCGGCGCGCAGCACGGCGTCGATCGCGGCCACGATCCCGCCGGTGATGTCCGGCGTCCCGGGCACCTTGGCCTTGGCGATCACCCGGTCCGCGCCGTCCATGATCACGGCATCGGTGTTGGTGCCGCCCACGTCGATGCCGAGGCGGCAGTCAGGAGCGGGCACCGGCAAGCTCCTCTACGGGCCGGTAATCGAAGTCGTAGCCGAACGCCCGGGGCCCAGTGAGATCGAGGCCGCCTACGGTGCGCCAGATCGGGTCGCAGCCGAAGGCGATCACCACCACCCGCTGGCCGTACTTGATCCGCTCGGTCGCGATGGCGTCCGCGGTCTCGCTGTCCAGCACCGAGATCAGGTCGGGCACCGAGGCCAGCACGTGGCCCCGTTCCAGCGCTACCAGGTTCTCGTTCTGCAACTCCAGCCGGATGAGGCGGCCCGCGTCGGCGCCCAGTCCCTCGATCACCACCGAGCCGCGGACGAAGCCGCTGGTGGTATGCCGCTCGACGTCGGCTACCTTGCCGCTGACCAGCCGGAACGCGCCTATCTCGGCGATCAGTGCGTCGACCGGGCTGCCGGCCGAGTCCAGCGCGGCGGTGCCGATCCGGATGGCCAGCGACACCGAGTTCCGCACCGTGGCGGTGCGCGCCTGGGCCGCGGTCAGGGTGAACTCGGTGGACGACGCGGCCCCGCCGAACTCGACCGCGGCGGCCCGTTCCAGCCGCTCGATCCAGTGCCCGGAAATGGCCTGGAACAGGACCAGGTTGCCGCGCTCATCGGTCATCACCGCCGGGCTTGGCGAGATTCCGGCTAGCTGCATGGCCACCTGCGGGACCTCGGGAAAGGCCCGGCCCATGCCATCCGCGTCGACCACCGGCAGGCCCATCCGGGCCGCCCAGGTGACCGGCAGCACGCCGTTCCCGCCGCCAATCTCGCTGGACATCAGTGCCGCCACCGGGCGGCCGGTCAGGAACTGCAGGTGGTCACGTAGCCGGTCGCCCTCATCGCCGTTCTCGATCTTCTCGATGCTGACCGTGGGTGCGCCGATCCCGCCGCACGGCATGATTAGCGCGTCGTCCGGCAGTTCGTCCACGTCAATCAAGGCGACCGGGCCGTAGTCCTCGGTCGCCTGCAGCGCCTGGAGCAGTGTCAGGTAGGTGTCGCCCCCGCCACCCGCGCCCAGCACCGCACAACCGCGCGCTAAGGCACGCAGCGCGTCTGGCTCGAGCAGTCGCTTCATCGGTAAGGCCGTCAGGTGAGTCAGGGCATGCAAGGCGGATGTGGGCGTTAAGCAATATAGTTCCCGAACGGACCGGGTCAGAGCACCTTTTCCGGTGAACGGGCAGCTATCGGTGCAGTTCCGCCTGCATGATCTGCTCGCGCAGCTCAGCCGGATCCTGGCTGCGCACCACCCGGGGCGGGCTGGACATCAGCCGCCGCGCGTAGAGCAGCCCGGCGATCCCCCGCCACACGTGCCAGTACGGGAACTCATGGGCATAAGGCCACCAGTCGGGGGCCTCTCCGTCGGCCGTCACTAAATCGATCGCGGATTCGTTGTCCATCTGCTCTCCCTGGGAGCACCGGATACCGCGGGCCCGGGCCAGGCCGGTGCAGAAATCCGGATGCAATGCCATGCTTGCATCTGGTGCAGGCCCGGGAGAATGGGCGGAATGCACTGTGATCGCGACTGAAGTGTGCGCGACGCACCCGTGCGTGGTCATTCGGGACAGACAGAGGGGGGCGGATGCCGTCGGTCGACGAGCTCCTGGCCAGCTCGCCGCTGGCCGGGCTGCGCCGGGTCAGCCGCGGCGGCGGTGACCGGCCGGTCGCCCTGATCCGGCTGGCCGAGCGCTTCGCCGAACTGGACGAGGCGCCCGCGGGCAGCCTGGTGCTGCTATCACGGGCCGCGTCGGCTGAGGTCACCGACTACCGGCTGGACATGGCGCTGCGCTGGGCCACGGTGAACCGGGTCAGCGCGGTGGCGGCGTTCGCCGCCGAGCAGTGGGAGCCCACGGTCACCGCGATGGACATCGCCGGCCGGGCGGACATCGCGCTGGTTTCCATCCCGGCCAACGCGGACCTGGCCGGGCTGGTCCAGGCGCTGGTGCGGGAGATCGGCGGCGGCGCCGACCTGGCGCTGGGCCGGGCCCAGCAGGGCCTGGACGCGGTCCTGCGGGCCGAGATCGCCGGGGCCAGCCTGGACCGGCTGCGCGAGTCGGTCAGCCGGGCGCTGGGCACGCCGGTCGAGTTCCGGCCCCGGGCCCCGGCCAACGGCAGCGGGGCGGTGGCCGGGGACGGGAACGGGGTGCTGGCCGCGGACGGGAACCCGGCGCTGGCCACGGCGGTCAGCGCCGCGATTCCCGGGCCGGGCGCGGCGCTTACCGAGGTCAGCGTGCCGGTGCTGGTCGGCGACACGCTCATCGGCCAGTTCGCCGCCCCGGACGCGCACGGCGACCTGGCCATCGCGGCCCGGCTGGTGCTGCACAACGCGGCCGCCGCCGCGGGCCGGCTGCTCGACCTGGCCCGGCAGGCCCGTGAGGTGCCGGCCCGGTCGCGCAGCGAACTGCTCGCCGAGCTGCTGATGTCCGACTCGGCCATCAACGAGGACCTGCTCGACCGGGCCCGGCAGCTGAACATCGCGCTGGCCGGCTGGCACGTCGCGGTCCGCGTCGAGGCTGATGACCTGGACGGGCCGAGCCGCGACGAAGTGCACCGGTTCGAGCTGCTGGAGTCGGCCGGCCAGATCGCGCTGCAAGCCGCCGCGGCGGCCGGCGGCACCTGGCATCTGTCCCGGGTGGCGCGGGCCATCGTGCTGATCCGGGTGACCGCGTCCGACCCGGGCCCGCAGGCCGGCGCGCAGGCCGCCCGGTCGGCCGCCCGGGCGTTGCAGGCGCTCGGCACCCGGGTGCCCGCGGTGGCGTTCCGCGCCGGGGTGGGTGCGCCGCACGAAGGGCCGATGGGGCTGCGCGCCTCGGCGGCGGAAGCCCGGGCCGCGCTGTTCGCCGCCCGCGCCGCCCGCAAGCCGCCCGGCGTCACCACGCACGACGCGGTCGGCGTGCAGCGGATGCTGATGGAGTGGTACGCGTCCGACACGGCCCGCGCGTCGGTTCGCGACCAGCTCGCGCCGCTGGAGAACCTGGGCCAGGCCCGGGCCGATACGGCCATCCGGACCCTGGCCGCGTACCTGGACCAGCAGGGGTCCATCATCAAGACCGCCCAGCAGCTGCACCTGCACCGCAACGCGGTGGCCAACCGGATCCGCACCATCACCGAGCTGCTGGACATCGACCTGGAGGATTCGGACCAGCGGCTCGCCCTCCAGCTGGCCTGCCGCGCCCGCCTCCTCGGCTGACCATCAGCTCCCCTGACCATCAGCTGGGGCTGACGATCAGCTGAGGCTGACGATCAGCTGGGGCTGACCGTCAGCTCCCGGCGGTGTGCAGGGCTCGTAGGACCTGGGCGTAGCTGGCCACCAGGTTCAGCTCGGCGTACGGCAGCTCATGCTGGGCGCAGAACGCCCGTACCAGCGACCGGCAGCGGCGCAGGCTGGGCCGTGGCATGGACGGGAACAGGTGGTGCTCGATCTGGTAGTTGAGCCCGCCGAGCAGCGTCTCCACCAGCGGGCCGCCGCTCACGTTGCGCGAGGTGAGCACCTGGCGGCGTAGGTAGTCCAGGTTGTCCTGCTCGCCGAGCACCGGCATGCCCTTGTGGTTGGGGGCGAACGCGCAGCCCAGGTACACGCCGAGCAGGCCCTGCTGCACCGCCAGGAACGCGATCGCCTGGGCCGGCGACATGACCATGGCGATCACGGTCAGGTACCCGGCGAAGTGCACCAGCAGCAGCGTGCCTTCCAGCCCGCGGCGGCCGGGCCGGCCGGTGCCGGCCAGCACGGATCCCATGCTGATCACGTGCATGCTGACCGCTTCCAGCGACAGCAGCGGGAAGAACAGGTAGGCCTGGTAGCGGGCGAGCCGCCGGTGCAGCCCGCGGCGGCCCGCCGCCTGGCCGGCGGTGAAGGCGATCACCGGGATGTTCAGGTCGGGATCCTTGCCCAGCTGGTTGGGGTGCGCGTGGTGCCGGTTGTGCTTGCCGGTCCACCAGCCGAAGCTCAGCCCGATGAGCAGGTTGCCCAGGACCAGCCCGGCCGCGTCGTTGGCCCGCCGGGAGCGGAAGATCTGCCGGTGCCCGGCTTCGTGCCCGACGAAGCCGAGCTGGCCGAACACGGCGGCCAGGTACACCGCGGCCAGCAGCTGGTACCAGGACGCGCCGAGCGCCACCACGGCCGCCCAGCCCGCGGCGTACAGCACCGCCATGATGGTGATCTTGGCCGTGTAGTACCGGGGCCGCCGGTTCAGCAGGCCGTCCTGGCGGATCAGCCGGGAGAGCGCGGCGTAGTCGCTGCCCCGCCGGGCGCCCACTCCCGCGTCCAGTCCGACATATGCGGCTTTAGCCGACACGGGCACGGTCATCCTGGCTCCCCGGGTCCAGCAGTAGTACGTCGTGGCCGGCGCGCCGGGCCTGCCACCATTCCCTCGCGGCCAGCCGGAGGAGCCGGGGGACCAGATCCCGTGATCGTCGGACGATCCAGGTGGTGCCCTTGGTCGCCATCCAGTGCGCCTGGGACCAGGCGCTGGGTTCTGGGTTGACCGGCTCCGGGTCCGGCATAGCGTGCACCGGCATGCCGAGCTCGGCCAGCCGGGCCGCGAACAGCCGGGCCAGCAGCCGGTGCCCGCGCTCGCTGGGGTGCAGCCGGTCCACGCCCCACATCCGCTTGTCGTAGATGGCCGGGTGCGCGGCCACGTCCACGTGCACCACCTGGTAGTGCTCGGCCAGCCGGCCGAGCACCACATTGATGGCGTGCGCCCGGCGGGCCAGCGGCCGGCGCAGCGACCCGGGGATGCGCAGCAGCAGCCCGGGGTCGGGCAGGCTGGCCGTGAGCACCAGCGCCCCGGTCCGCTCCAGCGTCCCGACGATCCGTTCCAGGTCGGTGGCGATCGCGCTGAGATCGAACGTGCCGCGCAGCGTGTCGTTCATGCCGACCAGCACCGAGGCGTGGGTGGGGGCCAGGGATACCGCGTGGTCCAGCTGGTCGCCGGCCACGTCGCGGATGAGCGCCCCGGACAGGGCCAGGTTGCTCAGCTCGACCTGGTCCGGCGGGGCCAGCGAGCCGGCCAGCAGGGCGGCCCAGCCGCGCCACCCGCCGCTCGGCATTGGATCCCCCATCCCCAGCGTGACCGAGTCGCCCAGCGCGGCGAACCGGGTCACCGGCCACGCCAGCGGCCCGGACCCCGGTTCGGCCTCGCAGGCGGGCATCATCGCGCACCACCGGCCCAGTACGGCGTGGCCGTGGCCGGGCTGGGTGGCGGCCCGGGCGGCACCAGCCCGTGCGCGGCCAGGAAACCGGACACGGCCGCGGGCCAGCCGAACCGTTCGGCGCGGGCGCGGGCCCGCGCCCGGCGCAGCTCCACGCCGGTGTCCAGCAGGCACTGGATGGCGTCCGCGAACGCGGCATCGTTGTCCGGGGCGGTCAGCCCGGCCTGGCCGATCACCTCGGGCAGGGCGCTGGTGTCGTTGACCACCACCGGGGTGCCGCTGGCCAGCGCCTCCAGGGCGGACAGGCCGAACGTCTCGGCCGGCCCGGGCGCGATGACCACGTCCGCCGTGGCCAGCAGCCGGGCCAGCACCGCGCGGTCGGTGACGTACCGCAGGAACCGCACCGGCAGGTCGCGGGCCTGGGCGCACAGCCCGGCCAGCCGGGGCCCGTCCCCGGCCACCACCAGCCGTGCGGGCACCCCGCGGCGGCGCAGTTCGGCCAGCGCGCCGATGGCCCGCTCCGGCCGCTTCTCCGGTGAGAGCCGGCTGCAGTGCACCAGCAGCGGCTCGTCCGGCGCGGCGAACTGGGCTCGCAGCTGGGTGTCCCGGTGGCCCGGCTGGAAGCAGTCCAGGTCCACGCCCAGCGGCACCTGCCGCAGGTTCCGCACGTGCAGCCGGCGGAACTCGGCCGACGCCCAGCTGGTGGTGCAGACCACCACGTCATACGAGGCGGCGGTGCTGGCGTTCAGCTGGTCGGACAGCCACTGCCCGGTCATGCCGGGCGGGGCGAACATGCCGGCCAGCTTGGCCAGGCTGTCGTGCGAGACCATCATCGACCGGACGCCACGCTCACGGGCCCAGCGGCCGGTCCAGCGCAGCGTCGTGCGGTCGGAGACCTCCAGCCGGTCCGGGGCCAGGTCGTCGAGCAGTTGCCGGAGCGGCCGCCGCGTGGTGATGGCCCGGTAGCCGCCGGTACCCGGCACGATGACCCCGGGCACCGTGATGACCAGCCCTTGCCTGGTGTATTCGCGGCCGGGCCGCGGGCCGGGGATGACCAGGACCGGCTCGTGGCCGGCGGCCAGATAGCCGGCGCCCAGTTCGCGGAGCGCCGTGCGCAGCCCGCCCGAAGCGGGCGCGACATAGTTGGCCAGCCGCACTATCCGCACGGCTAGATCATCACTGGCCCAGATTCATGGATCTGTAACTCAACGTGACAGCTACGCGAACCTTGGCCGACGACTGCCCTGACCGGCCGCCAACATCCGGTGCCGGGCAAGGATGTTCGGGTCCAACCGGTACGGGTGCATTGCCGTCGTAGAGGACGCAGGAGCTGATTTCCGGCGCGGTCGGGAGCGCCGGGCAGCGTGGACCGGAGGAGACCCCCATGCAGTTCACTACACGCGCGGTACGCCGCGGCCTGGCCGCGTTCGCCGTCACCAGCGCAGCCGTCCTGGTACCCACCGTCGCCCTGGCCGCGCCCGGCGGCCGGGCCGCTCCCACCCGGCCAGCGGCCGACGCCCAGCGCGCCGCGGCCGTCGCGCCGCGCTGCGCCACCAGCGCGCTCACGGTGTGGCTCGGCATCCCCGGTGACGGCGCTGCCGGTAGCACCTACTTCCAGCTCGAGCTGTCCAACACGTCGGCCCGCACGTGCACGCTGTACGGCTTCCCCGGGGTGTCCGCGGTCGGCCCAGGCGGCCACCAGCTGGGCCGTGCCGCGGCCCGTGACCATGCCGACGCCACCCATCTCGTGACGCTGCGCCCCGGCACGACCGCGCATGTCCTGCTGCGGATCGCGGACGTGGCCAACTTCCCGGCCGCGTCGTGTGACCCGGCCAACGCGGTGGCGCTGCGCGTCTTCCCGCCGAACGACTTCCGGTCCGCCGAGGTGCCGTTCTCGTTCCGGGCCTGCCGGAAGAGCGGGCCGGTGTTCCTCGACGTGCGGACCACGGTCGGCGGCGCCGGGATCCCGGGCTTCAGCCACTGAGGGAAGCGCGCTGTGGACACGCTGGCCAGCTAACCGCTGGCCAGCTAACCGCAGGCCAGCTAACGCTCAGGGCCGGCGGCCGGTCAGGGGTTGGGGATCTTGGCGATCAGGTTGCCGGCGTTGTAGCCCTGGTTGGTCAGGCCGAGGTTCACCATCAGCGTGATCACCCGCTGCAGCGGCCCGGCCTGGGTGTCGGTCGGGTACCCGGGCGCCGGCAGCACCGATGCGGCCAGGCGCGGGACATTGGCGAAGGCGGTCATCGACTTCTGCACCGCGTCGGTGTCGGTGGCCGCGACGGCCTGCCCCTTCTCCATCGCGAGCTTGAACGCCTCGGCGGTGTGCGGGTACTTGGTCAGCCAGGACTGGGTCACCACGTAGCCCTGGATCGGCAGGTTCTCGGCCGCGCCCTGGTTGGCGTCGGCCAGCGGCTCGACGCCGTACTGTTCCTCGTCCAGGCTGATGAACGGCTCGGGCAGCCAGGCCGCGGTGAGCTTGTGCTCGGCCAGCAGCTTGCCCATGAGCGGGAACGGCTGCGCGTTGTAGTGGACGGTGCCCTTCACCGCGTTGTCCTGCAGCATCGACGCGACCAGCAGCTGCCCGATGTTGTCCAGCGCGTTCAGCGTGATCGTCTTACCGGCCAGCTGGGACATCTTGGTGATCCTGGAGTTCGGCGGGACCACGATCTCCTGGACGTTCGGCGCCATGGTCGACCCGGCCACCAGCACCTTGAGGAGGTTGGCCTTATCGCGCGTCTTCTGGTCGGCCAGGATGTACGACGGGTAGGCGCCGGCCGTGATGTCGTACGTGCCCGCCAGCTGCTTCTTGATGACGTCGGCGCTGCTGATGGCGGGCACGATCGTGATGTGCAGGCCTTCCTGGGCGAAGTACCCGCGCTGCTGCGCGATGTACAGGCCAGCCGAGTCCTCCGCGGGCACCGCCGCGACGACCAGGTTGGTCTTCTCCAGGTTGCCAACCGCGCCGGAGCCGCCGCCGCCGCTGCACCCGGCCGCGAGCAATGCGGCCGCCGCGGCCACGCACAGAACACGGATGCGACCGGGTAGACGAGGCATGGGGGGGCTCCCTGATAACAGTGGGTAACAGAGGGAGACTAAGCGATGGATCGGCGCGCCTCAACCGATACGTACATGTTCATCCGTACTATGACCTGCTCGCCTAGTAATGCTCAGGTTCCAGCGGGCTCTCTCGAACCCCGGCGGGACGGCGGGGCGGTGCTGTCCCTGACCACCAGCGTGGTGGCCAGCTCGATGTGCTGCGGCTCGCTGGCCCGGCCGCCCGGCCCGCTGCGCAGCATCCGGAACGCGGTGGCGGCCATCGCGGCCAGCGGCTGCCGGATGGTGGTCAGCGCGGGGGTGGCCCAGGTCGCCACCGGCACGTCGTCGAAGCCGGTCACGCTCAGGTCGGCCGGGGCCCGCAAGCCGCGCTCGGCCAGCGCCTGCAGCACGCCGAACGCCTGGCTGTCGTTGCCGGCCACGATCGCGGTGGGCGGATCCGGCAGGTCGAGCAGGTGCCCGCCCTCGCGACGGCCCTCGTCGAGGCAGAAGTCTCCGGACCCGCGGACCAGTTCGGCCGGTGCGGGCAGGCCGGCCGCCTGCAGCGCGGCCCGGTAGCCGGCCAGCCGGGCCCGGCTGGACCAGAGCCGTTCCGGGCCGGCGATGATCCCGATCCGGCGATGGCCCAGCTCGATCAGGTGCCGGGTGGCGGCCAGGCCGCCCTGCCAGTTGGTGGTGCCCACGGACCGGATGCCGGCCCCCGGCTCCTCGGGCGGGTCGATCACCACCAGCGGGATCCGGGCCGCGGCCAGCCGCTGCAGTTCGCTGCTGTCCGGCAGTTGCAGCACGCACAGCGCGCCGTCAGTGCCCCG
>Ga0335085_10006410_pt1 | contig 18575 bp, 19 predicted proteins | sample Lox_Sample_45_FD_206712 | JGI IMG/M metagenome (GOLD analysis project Ga0335085, IMG submission 206712) | Soil microbial communities from Loxahatchee National Wildlife Refuge, Florida, United States - Lox_Sample_4.5 | ecosystem: Environmental > Terrestrial > Soil > Wetlands | place: USA...
GCATTTGGGACTCAATGGCCTCTTCCGTGACCCTTATCTCAAGGGGAGGACCTTCAGGGGTCTGCTCTTTCTTCCAATCGATAATCAGAAGTTTGCCCCCTCTCCTCAAAAGTCTAAGCGCCTCCCTGAGGATCTTCTGAGGCTGCTCAAGTTCATGATGCAGGTTTATCATATAAACCAGGTCTGCCATATCTTCGGAAAGGGACACTGAACTCTCCTCCATCCTCACAGGAATAACCCTCCCCTTAGATTCTGAGGGAAGGTTATCCTCCAGCCATAAAAGCATTTCATCAGAGATATCACAGGCATATACCTTTCCCTTCTTCATCTTCTTGCTGAAAAGGAGAGCAAAAAAGCCGGTGCCTGCCCCTATGTCAATCAATATTGAGGGATCTTTAAGGGCTGCCTTTTCCCATATAAGATCGGGATTCAGGTACTCCAGCCTTTTGGGATCGTTTAGCTTGTCAAGTTTTCTCGGGTCGAATTTCTTAGACTCGCTCACTAATCCTTGTCCCGTCTCTGTCTCCCACCATTAAATTTGTTAACTATTAGATACCCTCCCGCCACTTTTTTTATGTTATTTTGAATGTTTTTAAGTGCCGTAATTAGACATCCAGTCTAATTCTGATGCGTATCAGGTGCCTTCGGTGAAAGGAATGCCGCCATATTTGCATGCTCTCTTTACGGGATACTTCCGGAACAACTCAAATAAGTATTTGACGGTGTATTTGTGGGACCCATACCTCTTGTTGAGTTTCTTGATAATGAATCTCGGATGAGGGCTGTTCTGGTAAGTTATGTAATACCACCGTACGAAATTGATAATCTCCCAGTGATCTTTTGAAAGTTCAATCCCATCTTCCTTGCTCAAGTAATTCGCTAATTCCTCGGACCAATCTTTGTCAGATTTCAGAAAACCCTCTTCATCGACCTCGATTGTTTTGCCTTGAAATTCGATATACCGCGCCGACGATGGCTCCATCCTTAACCTTCCCACAGTCTATAATTATAATTAATAGACATTGTTTGCATATGTGAGGCCGGAAAACCATTCAGGAGGTGGATTTATGGTAATCGAAAAGATGATCTTATTACCTCTCCATCCCCCACACGAAGGCTGCTTCCACGACGTCGACTGAAACGGCCTTAACACCAGAGACATGCTGAGCAATGTCAGTGACCCTCGGTACGATCGCCGCTTCCTCTTTGGACAAGGCCCTGATCACCACATGGACGATCCCCTCCCTAGCTGTCACGCGTTCCACAATGAATTCGTTTACGAGGGCTGCCTCCACTTGGGCTGCCAAGCAAATATCATCGAGGATCCCCTGGGAACGTGGCGTTGTATGGTAGCTGGGCAACTTCGATGCGCTCGCGATGATCTGGGCTGCCTCATCCACAGTCATGGTCTGAACATGCAAGACCATGTCGTAAAGATTGGGGTCTGACGTGTCTTTGCCGTACAGATGGAGACCCCACTTGCGACGCTCCTCGTCGTCTTTCTTCAGGATGTAGCGCGCGTCCTCAGCAGAGATCTTCTCCCTCTTCATCTCCTCCCCAACCCTGTCCTCGATGTCCGCAATAATACGTATCTTGAGCACATGGGGTATCCCCTGGAGGAAAAAATGGCCTGCGAGCCCATGATATACGACATTATCTTTCTGTAAGTGTTTTAGGATAATCGCCCGCATGATAGCGATGTATTTTTCCTTGCCATAGGTAAATCGTTCAAGAATTGATGGTGCATCATGAATCGCCCTCACAAGTTTTATCTCTGGTATATTGAACTGCTGAGAGGCCTCAAGAAGCAAATCCCGTGAGATACACTCGTACCCCAGGGTATGAGCGACCTTTTCCGCTATCTCTTTTCCGTGACTGTAAGAACCCCGCGAAATAGTTATGACTGACATACCGTTCCCCCTTTCTCCAAAACTGATTGCATTGTTCCATTCAATGGGTTTGTTACCACATTATTGTAATCGTCTGCATCTCTTGTACCGAGAATAATCCAGTCCAGCTTGCCTATTTTGTCTACACCGAAAGGGGTATCAAAAGCGAGGTCCATGCCCCGTGAGACACCCGAAAAGCAAGAATAACAATCAAGGACAAAACGATAAAAGCAGAACGCCGCATAATCTGACTCCCTTTCAAGGGATTTGCCTAAAAGCCGAGGATACCTCAGTTTTGTCCTTCGGCAGCTTGGCCATCTCCTGTAAGACCCGCCGCTTTCCGTCCCTCCCTCTCGGAAGGTTTGGCTTTGTCGGGATTTCCCCTCTTAACTAGCTTCTACCATACATAGACGCAACTGTCAAATTATAATTTTAGGTTAGGTAACTGATTTAGAAGTTGAGACAAGAGGTCATTATCCTACTGACTTCTGCTTGAAACCTTCGGCGCTGATAAGACGATTGCAGGTGTCAGGTATAGGGAGGACATTTCGTAGCATGTCTTAGGGTGCATCTAGTTTTCTCATTCTAGAAAAATGGGTTTCTCTAACAATCCGAGCGTCGTGGCATCTCGCTCTCCATGGCAGTACCTATCAAGGGCGAACGAGAACACAGAGCCTCTGCCTGCTATTTTCTCAAACAGCGTCATCGATGACTTAAACTTCAAATCATCAGGATAGCCAAAGATTTCTGAAATTGATCCGCCCTTGAGAGCTACCACCGCTTCCGTGCACTCCAACAGCCTTTTTCCGAGCACAGGATGGTTCAGATACTGCCGAGTTTCTTCTATGCTCTTGATGGAGTAACGCTTCGCAGTTGGGCTGTACCCCAATCCATCTATCTGCGGAAATATAAACCACATCCAGTGAGTTCGTTTCTGACCACCCTTAAGCTCTGCGAGCGCTCTTTCATAAACGCCTTCCTGAGCGCTCAGAAACCGATTCAGATCATATGGATCGTTAGGATTCATGTCACTTGCTTCTTGAAATGGTTTTGTCAGGAATACTCATCCTCCTCATTATACTATCATGAAAAATACAAATTTAGGCCAGATGACGCAGGGATAAATTTTAAACAAACCGTGACTTGCCTCAATGATTTCCGTTCGAAAGCTTAAGTTATGAGAAGTAATTTTGGGGTATCAGGTTCAGGAAGAAGCCGCAACGCGTATTTCTCCTTGAAAAGATCACATTGGGCAGGTTACCAAAAAGTCCACTCGATTTGACACAAAATAGTTCTGTGCTAAAATTGAACTAATGATTAAATAGTTACTGTTCAGCTTAATAGAGTTGACAAGAACCTACTAAATCTGTATTATATGAAGTATAAAAAATTGAGAGGTCAAAGAAGATGCCTGCTACAGTAAATGACTATTATGAAACACTCGGAGTGAGCAAGGAAGCCTCCCAGGATGAGATTAAGAAGGCTTTCAGGAAGTTGGCACGGAAGTACCACCCTGACCTGAACCCTGGGGATAAAAGTTCAGAAAAAAAGTTCAAAGAAATCAACGAAGCATATACAGTACTGAGTGACACAAAGAAGAGAGAGGAATACGACCGTTTTGGTAAGACCCCCTTTGAAGGCGGCGGCGCGTGGTATGAAGGGGCAAAAACACCGGGATACGAAGACATATTCGAATTCGGGATGGGTGACATATTTGGAAATCTCTTCGGAAGAACCTCAGGTGCAGAAACCCAGCACGCCAAGGGTGAGGACATCCTCATGGGTCTTACCGTTTCCCTTGAAGAGGCCTTTACCGGAACCCAGAGGACGATACACATAAACAGGGAGGCAGCATGTCAATCGTGTCACGGGAGCGGTGCAGAGGCGTATGACACATGCCACAAGTGCAAGGGAAGCGGTATGCTCCAGTCATCAAAGGGTTTTTTCAGAATGCAGCAGCCCTGTCCTGAATGCCGGGGGACCGGCAAAAGGATAACAAGGCCCTGCAGGACGTGCGGAGGAAGGGGGAGAATAACCTCAACTGAAACCGTAAAAGTAAAGATACCCGCCGGTGTTGATGAGGGTTCCCGGGTAAAGCTTAAGGGCAAGGGGAATGCCGGCATAGGAGGAGGCCCGTCAGGCGATCTCTATATCGAAATAACTGTAAAGCCTCATCCCATATTTAAGAGGGAGGACAGCGATCTTTATGTGGATGTTCCCCTGACCTTTGGAGAGGCAGCACTTGGGGCAAAGATCGAGGTGCCCACCATCGACGGTGTTGCGGTAATGACCATACCTCCAGGGACCCAGGGAGCCCAGAAATTCAAGCTTACGGGAAAGGGGTTCATTTCTCCGAAAACCGGTACAAGGGGGAATCAATACGTGACGGTAAAAATTGCGGTTCCCAAGGATTTGACTGGTAAGGCAAAGGAAGCAGCAGAGGAGATTGAGACCTCGTATAAGGAAAATCCGAGAAAGAGGCTGTTTAACCGATGACCTAGGGAGTTGAGTATGAAATCACAGGATAAAAAACAACCTTTATTTATGATCAGCGTTGTATCGAAGATGCTGGGAGTCCACCCACAGACCCTCAGACTCTATGAGCGGGAGGGGTTGGTCATGCCTCAAAGGACCAAAAGGACCCGCCTTTACTCCCAGGAGGATGTGGAAAGACTGGCCATGATCATCAGGCTTACGAGGGAGTTGGGAGTGAACAGGGCGGGAGTCGACATAATCCTGAGGCTCAGGCATCGGCTAGAGATTCTTCAACATGAAATGGATGAGATGATGCAGTTTCTTGAGGATGATCTCAGAAGTGATTTTATGAAAAGGTTGAAGAGACTATTCTTTGAAGACTAGGAGGAGAAGTGTATGAGAATGGATAAATTGACCATAAAGAGCCAGGAGGCGATGCAGGAGGCCCAAAGGTTTGCTGAAAGGAAAGGCAATCAAGAACTTCAGCCCGAGCACCTTCTCTGGGCACTGCTTTCGGACGAAGAGGGAATCTCTTGCCAGATTCTCAAGAAATTGAATGTTGATCTTACTCTGCTGCAACTGGATGTGGAAAAGGAGATAGACCGCTTGCCCAAGGTTACGGGTGCAACTCCCCTTGGCCAGCTCTATGTATCACCAAGGCTCAAGGAAACGCTCGAAATGGCGTTCAAGGAGGCAGAGCATCTCACGGATGAATATGTGAGTGTGGAACACCTTTTCCTCGCCCTGTTGACCATTGGTGGCCCATGCACCGAACTACTGGGGAGGTTTGGGGTTTCGACAGATAAAGCCCGGGAGGTGATGAGGGAGATACGGGGGACGCAGCGCGTCACGGACCCCAATCCTGAGGACAAGTATCAGGCTCTCTCACGGTATAGCAAGGACCTCACTGCCCTGGCAAAAAGGGGGAAACTGGACCCTGTCATCGGAAGGGATGACGAGATAAGGAGAATTATACAGGTCCTTTCCCGAAGGACGAAAAATAACCCGGTCCTTATCGGAGAGCCGGGGGTGGGCAAAACCGCAATCGCAGAAGGGCTTGCCCAAAGAATCATAGCAGGTGATGTTCCGGAAACCTTAAAGGACAAGCGCGTGGTTGCCCTTGACATGGGATCCCTTGTGGCAGGCTCCAAATACAGGGGTGAATTTGAGGAAAGGCTGAAGGCTGTTCTTAAAGAAATTGAACAGGCAGAAGGAAAGATAATACTGTTTATTGACGAGCTCCACACCCTCGTGGGTGCAGGGGCTGCAGAGGGCTCAATTGATGCATCCAATATGCTGAAGCCGGCTTTGGCAAGGGGTGATCTGAGATGCGTGGGTGCCACCACCCTTGATGAATACAGAAAACACATTGAAAAGGACCCGGCCCTGGAGAGGAGATTCCAGCCGGTCTACATTAAGGAGCCCTCTGTTGAGGACACCATCTCCATCCTCAGGGGACTAAAGGAGAGATACGAGGTTCATCACGGGGTGAAGATAAAGGATTCAGCCCTCATCTCGGCCGCTGTCCTGTCCCACAGGTACATCACGGACCGGTTTCTTCCTGATAAGGCCATTGACCTCATCGATGAGGCTGGATCAAAGCTCAGGATGGAGATAGATTCAATGCCGGTTGAGCTGGATGAGATCGAGCGGAAATTGAGGCAGTATGAAATAGAGAAACAGGCGCTTATGAAAGATAATTCGAAGGACGCACAGCAAAAGTTAAAAAAGATTGGAAAAGAGATGGCCGAACTCCACGAAAAGAGAGATGAGTTCAGGGCCCAATGGCTCAGCGAAAGGGAGATCATTGCAAAGATAAGGGAAGTCAAGGAGCAGATCGAGAAGACAAAGATAGAGTCCGAAAAGGCTGAAAGGGAGGGTGATCTTTCGAAGGCTGCAGAGCTTCGGTACGGGAGGCTCCTTGAGCTTCAGAAGGCCCTGGATACCCAAAACAAACGACTTGCAGACGCACAGTCCAGAAGAAAGATGCTTAAAGAAGAGGTTGACGAGGAGGATATTGCTGAGGTCGTCTCCAAGTGGACAGGCATCCCTGTCTCAAGGATGATGGAGGGCGAGATCCAGAAGCTTCTCCACATGGAAGAGCGACTGAGGCAGAGGGTTGTGGGACAGGATGACGCCATCATTGCGGTGGCCAACTCGGTGAGGCGTGCACGGGCAGGCATCCAGGACATGAACAGACCTATTGGTTCGTTCATCTTTCTCGGACCCACTGGTGTGGGGAAGACCGAGCTTGCCAAGGCACTTGCTGAGTTCTTGTTTGATGACGAAAATGCGATGCAGAGGATCGACATGTCCGAATATCAGGAGAGGCACACCATATCGAGGCTGATAGGGGCGCCCCCCGGCTACGTGGGATATGAGGAAGGGGGCCAGCTCACCGAGGCGGTAAGGAGAAGGCCGTATTCCGTAATCCTCTTTGATGAGGTAGAAAAGGCCCATCCCGAAGTATTCAGTCTCCTCTTGCAGCTCCTTGATGATGGAAGGCTTACTGATGGCCATGGGAGGACCGTGGACTTCAGGAACACCGTGGTAATCATGACCTCCAATATCGGGAGCACACATATCCAGGAGATTCTCCTTGATCGGGAAAGACGGCCGGCTGCCTACTGGGGAAAATCCAATGATGAGGAGCTTAAGGAGAGTGTGATGAACGATCTCAAGGCATTTTTCAAGCCGGAGTTCCTCAACAGGGTTGATGAGATCATCATATTTAATCCCCTTTCCAAGGACCTCCTTAAGCAGATTGTGGATATCCAGGTGAACAGGATGAAAGGATATCTCAAAGAGAAGAGGATTGATCTGGTGCTCACGGACGCGGCAAAGGAGAGGCTGGGTGAGATCGGCTATGACCCTGTGTATGGCGCACGGCCTCTCAAGCGTGCGATACAGAGGGAGATTCTCAATCCCCTTGCAATGAAGCTTCTGGACGGAACTTTCAAGGAGGGTGACATGGTTGAGGTGGATTTTGAGGACAGTCAGCCCATCTTCAGGAAACGTACAGAGGCGGAAGTGGCTGTATAAGGAAATAAATACGGATAAGGCATTGAGCTTGAAAGAAACATACGAGCTTAGTGAGAAAGGCCCTTGTCCTATAACGAACCAATCAAGTATTCCTGTTGATGAAAAGCAGGAAGAGGAGGTATATGATATGTCAATTGTAAAATGGTCTCCCATGAAAGAACTGGAAGATATGAGAAGGGATATGGAGAGGCTTTTCGAGGAAGTTTTCGAGCCTGCGCGCAGGCGCAGACACTGGTGGCCGAAGTCTCCTGAGGGAGGAGTCGTGGTTCCCAACATCGATATGTACGACAGGAAGACTGAAATTGTGGTGAAAGCAGAGCTTCCGGGTGTCGAAAGGGACAACATCGACCTCACCATCACCAGGGATGCCATTACCATAAAAGGTGAGATCAGGAGAGAAGAGGAGACTAAGGAAGAAGACTACTATTCACGGGAGATAAGTTACGGAAATTTCATGAGGAGCGTTGCACTCCCCGCAGAAGTGGAAAGCGAAAAGGCAAAGGCCACATTCAAGAATGGCATCCTCGAGATTGTCCTTCCCAAAAAGGAAGAGGCAAAACCCAAGGAAATAAAGGTGGAAGTATCGTAAAGCTGAGAGCGGAGACCTGAATTCAGCAGAGAGCTTGACTCTACAATTAAAGAGATCATATTTTGTTCGTAGGAGAACCGGATGATCCTGGGTAAAAAACTCGTTGTGGTTATGCCAGCGTATACTGCCGAGAGGACGCTTCGCCAGACGTATGACGGGTTACCCCATGGATATGGTGGATGGGGTGGTTCTTGTGGATGATGCCTCCAATGACCGTACCACCCATGTGGCTCGCGAGCTGGGGATAAAGACGATTGTGCACCGGGAAAATAGGGGGTATGGTGCAAACCAAAAAACATGTTATCGTGAGGCATTGTCTCTCGGTGCAGATATTGTGGCGATGGTACATCCCGACTACCAGTACTCACCCCGAATGGTGACCACAGTAGCCTCCATGATCGCCTCCGGCCACTATGACGTTGTGCCGGGGTCGAGGATTTTGGGTGGTGATGCCCTAAAGGGCGGGATGCCACTTTATAAATACATTGCCAATAGGATCCTTACCCTTGTTAGAGAATATGGCGTTAGGTGTTAAACTCTCGGAATACCATACAGGGTACAGAGCATTCAGCCGCAAGGTACTGGAGAACCTTCCTCTGGAGAAGGATTCTGATGACTTTGTCTTTGACAACGAGATGCTTGTGCAAGCAGCCTATTTCGGGTTGAAGATTGGTGAAATAAGCTGTCCTACGAAACATTTTAAGGACGCGTCTTCCATAAATTTCGGAAGGAGTGTGAAATATGGTCTGGGGGTCCTTTCAACCTCGGCGAAATACGTGCTCCAAAAAATAGGAATACGGTCAGGGTTATTTAGTAGTGAGAGGAGCAAACTGGCAAAGAATTGAGTATCCCTTGAGATTCTTGATTTCCCGACCTCATCTCTTTGGTAGTAATGCAGACATTGCCCTTGTGTCAAGCCTTCCTGGTGAATTTGGAGTTTCCTTTATCCGCACGCTTCTTTGAGCCTCATGAGGAGCTGGAATATCTTTATGGTTTCCTCTATGCTCCTTGACCCGGTTCCGCAGGACGGAGTAAGGATAATTTGTGAAAGCAGCAGGTTTTTGGGAATGTATGCTGATAAGCTCTCTAGCCTGCTTAGGAACTTATCGATAACAGATTCAGGGGTCTCTTTTTCGATGGCATCAGTAGTGGGAACAATACCCCATGCAAGGTAGCCGCCCTTTTCAAGGAAGACTTTAATCTCGTTATGATACATGGCAAGATTTTCGAAATAGCCATAGGCATCGAAGCTTATGACCTTTGCACCGCTTTCTATGGCAAGAGTCCAATCCGCGTTGGCGCAACAATGGATTCCCGGGATTCCGCCTGCGTCCATGATTGTACCGGTCATTTCTGCAAGTAACCGCAAGGTTTCATCCCTGCTTACCCCAAGGTAGGTACTGCTCCCAATAGCAGAGAAGATCGGTTCATCCAGGAAAATCAGTACATTGTCGGCATATGGTCTCAGCTGGTCAATCTGCCATCTTGTCTTTGCCTGCAAAAGCATTAACGAAATCTCGCGAAGTTCCTCATCAAAGTATACGAGTCTGCCTTCTTTGTCCTTTAATCCGAGTGTGAAGGTGAGAGGCCCTGTTACCTGTCCCTTGATGGATTCAACGTGTCTTCCCCTGATTCTTCTGAGAAATGCATGAAGTCCCCTCGCATAATCATCCGATATGGCGATCCTGCATGCTTCTTTGCATGATTCATAGAATCTCTCAAGCTCATCACTCACATTCCTGTTGACAACTATTGTTTCTGTCTCTTTATCGACCTGAACAAATGGCATACCCTCAGAATACTGGGGTATCATCCATTCCAGGAACGATAATCGGGGAAGCTGCGGCCAAAAAGGTATGTCAAAGGTTCTGAACACAAGATTGCACGCCTCTTCCGGGTCACGATAGGGAAGACTGCCTATCCCTGTTGTGGAAAGGGATTTAATCATTCAAAAATCATACATGAAAGGAAGGGGAAAGGCAATGAGTTTGAAGAGTATGGGATGGTATAATAAATGATGAAACCCCGATTGTATCTGAAGGTGGGCGATACGGTTCGCCACATAAGGTATTACGCTTGGGGAAAAGGTGTGGTCGTTGAAGAGAGCCACTCTACCCTTGCGGGAGGGTTCTGTTTTGTAAGGGTACTTTTTGAGGACGGTACGGAAAGGTCGTTTATCAATGATCTTGATAATGAGTGTTGCTGTTATTATGCAGGGTTAAGGGAAATCCATATATAATGTTTTAGGTGAGGTTTTCATTTATAACTATAAATATTAAAAGAAAAATCTTGACAAATGCGCCTGAGAATGCTTTAATTCCCTTATGACTCCCTTACATGGTTCAGCCATTCAGGAGAGGCCATCTGTTCTTATTGTTGATGACCTCTGGTCTAACCTGGAACTCCTTGAGGCTATCTTCAGCAATGCCGGGTTTGAGGTTTTCAGCGCCCGGGATGCATATTCGGCCCTTTCCATATTCGAATCCCATAAGATCGATATTGCAATCGTTGACATCATGATGCCCGGCATGGACGGGTATGAACTCTGCACGAAGCTGAAGTCCCTTACCGAAAAATATTTCTTTCCCGTAATACTCCTCACCGCCCTCACTGACAGGGAAAGCAGGATAACCGGTCTTCAGTGCGGTGCTGATGATTTTATCAGCAAACCTTTTGATACCACAGAACTCATCATTAAAGTGAGATCATTAATCAAGCTGAAGACCCTTCAGGACGAGCTGGAACATTCCGAGAATGTGATACTCACGCTGGCGGTGGCCATGGAAGCAAGGGATCCCTATACGAGAGGACACTCCACAAGGGTGGGAGACCTTTCGAAGTCCTTTGCATCATTTCTTGGTTTTGGGAAGAGGGAACAGGAAGTCATGAGAAAGGCAGGGATACTCCATGATATAGGCAAAATAGGGGTAACCACAGACCTGCTCTGCAAGGAGGGAAAACTCACGTGTGACGAGTTAGAGGCCATCAAGCGCCACACCCTCATGGGAGAGGAGATCTGCAGGCCCCTCGTTTCCATGCGGGGGATACTCCCTATCATAAGAAACCACCATGAGAGGTGGGATGGGAAGGGGTTTCCTGACGGTTTGCAGGGTGAGGAGATACCCGTTAACGCAAGGATACTGTCCATTGCGGATTCCTTTGACGCCATGATTTCACAAAGGCCTTACAGGAATGGAAGATCCATGGATCTGGTTATTGAGGTGTTCAAGAATGAGAAGCACGCCGGGCAGTGGGACCCTTCTCTCCTGGATCAATTTGTCGAGATGATGGACGCCATGCACGACGAGAGGATTTCAGGATGGTCAAGCTTGCAATAGCGGGAGGAAACATCGCCGGCAGCACGGTAATGTCCATGATGAGGGGGGACCCGGATATCGTGCTCGTAGGAGTTTTTGAAAGGGATACAGAGGCCCCGGGGGCAGTACTTGCCCAAAAATGGGGCATCCGTCTCTTTGATGATATTGCTGCCCTTGCTTCAAAAGCCAGACCGGAAATCCTTATTAACGTTACCGGCGAGACAAATATAAGTGAACAGGTGAGGGTATTAGACCCCCACATTGAGGTTATTGATGCGTCAGGCGCCAGGTTTCTCTGGAAGGCCCTGGAGAAACATAAAAAAGCGATGATTGAGCTTTACAAGACCATGGAGGATGAGAAAAGGATTCTCTTCATTACAGAGAATGTGTCCTTGTCAGAAAACTTTGATGAATTCATCGGATTCGTGCTTGATAAGACCCTGGAGGTAACCGATTGCCCTGCGGGGAGCATCGCAACAGCGGAAGGGGATGAGATGCATCTTCTTATAGCAAAAGGGCTGTCCAAACGTTTTGCAGAGAACAGGATCTGGAAGATCATGCCAGGGGGGTTAACCGACAGGGTTCTGAGAAAGAAGGAGATCACCGCGATACACGACATCTCCACAGCGCATTATATCAATAATCCCACGCTCGTTCGTGAAGGGATTACCGCAATGCTCGTATGTCCCATCCTCCTTAACGGGATTGTCCAGGGAATAATATACCTTGATGATTTCAAGGCAAGACAGTTCTCCGAGAGGCAGAAAAGGGCTGTCAGTCTAATCGCCAGGATAACCGGCCTCATCTTTGAGAGGGTGAATCTTCTCAGAAACATCACGGCGCAGAGGGAAGAACTCTCTCATCTCCACGAAAACTTCGACAAAAAGGTGAAGGACAGGATAGAGGAGCTGGAAAAGCTGAATAAGGAGCTTGAGCGTGCGAGCCAGCACAAGAGCAGATTTATCGCAAATATGAGCCATGAGCTGAGAACACCCCTTAATTCCATTATAGGCTTTTCTGATGTCCTGTTGGAGAAAACCTTTGGTGAACTGACGCCGAATCAGGAACGGTATGCGAAGAACATCCATTCGTCGGGAAGACATCTCCTCGAGCTCGTGAACAATGTGCTTGACATCGCCAAGATAGAAGCGGGCAAGTACGAGATGAGCTATGAGACATTCCCTGTAGTGGATATGATGAGCGAGATTTTCGCCGTAATGAAGCCCATGGCAGACAAAAAGGCCATAGCCCTCAAACTTAGCATCGGGGATGATGTGGATGCCATCACTGCAGATATGGTGAAGCTCAAACAGGTGTGCTATAACTTGCTTTCCAACGCCATAAAATTCACCCCTGAGGGTGGTAAGGTGTGCGTGGGTGTCGAGCGGAGGACAGGACGGGGAGAGTTCGAACATCAGAAATTCACCACATTTTCCGTGAGTGATACCGGGGTAGGCATCAGCCCCGATGCCCTGGAAAGGATTTTTGATGAGTTCGAGCAGGCAGACAGCACATTCTCCAAGGAATATGGAGGTGCGGGCCTGGGCCTTGCACTCACTCGTAAACTGGTCGAGCTCCACGGAGGCTCGATCACTGTGGAGAGTAAACTGGGCGAAGGAAGTACGTTCACTGTTTCTCTTCCGCTCATCTCTGATGTGCACGAGAAACCCGCTGATGAGATAGAGGCAGTGAATCTGAATTTTCCATGGATGAATGAAAAGGCGCCCCTGATTCTGGTAGTGGAAGACGACCCTGCAAGTGCCGAACTGCTCACCATACACCTTACCCAGGCAGGGTATAAGGTTGCCCATGCCTTTGATGGGGAAGAGGCGATACAAAAGGCTGTGTCACTGAGGCCCTTTGCAATCCTCCTTGATATCATGCTGCCCAAGAAAGACGGCTGGGAAGTGCTCCAGTCTTTCAAGAGCAACGAACTCACTTCCCATATCCCTGTGCTCATCCATTCCATCATTGATAACAAGGACCTCGCCTTTGCCTTGGGCGCCACCGATTATCTGCTGAAACCCCTTGATAAAGACGCCCTCCTCGAGAAGCTCCACGGGCTGAGTACCTTGAGGGGGAGGAAATACCCCACCACAATACTTATAATTGACGCGGATGGAGACTGTGAATCGTTGAAGGAAGCGCTTAATCCGCAGGAGTTTCTCATATCTTCGGCGAGGGAGGGGAAGCGGGGAATTGAACTCGCCACTGCAATGAGGCCTGATGTGGTGCTGCTGGACTTCGAACTCCCCGATATGCTGGGCTTTGACGTGGTGAGGGAACTGAAGGAAAACCCTTCGACGAGGAATATCCCTATCTTCATCCTTACCGAGAAGGATATTTCGGTCGAGGGAAGACTGAGCCTCATGGGAAAGATCGAGAGAATCATCAGAAAACATAAATTCGAGGTAAAAGAACTCATTGACCACATCACGGATATAGAGGTGCTCTATCCTTCGAGGGCAGGACTGGTGGACGAATTGACCGGGATCTTCAGCCACCGTTATTTTCACTTGAGACTTGCCCAGGAGATTGAGAGGGCGTCACGATACAAGCAACCATTGAATCTCATGCTCCTTGATGTGGATCTCTTTGGTCGTTACCTGAGAGAAAACGGTGAGCAGAATGGAAATAGTGTGCTAAAGACAATTTCTGAATTACTCACTAAGAACATTAGAGGGTCCGATGTGGTGGTGAGATATGGGGGAGATGCCTTTGCCATTGTTCTTCCCAATACGGTCCCTTCAGCAGCACTCTCTCTCGGCAACAGGTTTAATGCAATCATACGGAACTACCCTTTCCCCCATAAAGAAACTCAGCCCAAAGGGAGGATGACGGTGAGTGTGGGTATGGCGTTCCTCGATGGCCAGAGTCCCGAAGAACTCATCATATGCTGCGAAAAGGCGCTGGCTCAAGCCATAAAGAAGGGTGGTGACAGGGTCGAGATGTACTCCAAAGAAGGGGAAGAAGAAAAGCAGGCATCTCCCAAGGTTATGGACTCTCAGGGTTGAAATTCTCGCGGTTTTTGAAGATAATTGAGCGTGAGCCGCAAATCCCATATTTTCTTTGACACGTTACATACCCCTCTGGGTATCCTCTTCTTCGTATTTTCCGGTGAGCGACTGGCGGAAATAAGGTTCGAGAACGAGGCTCCTCCTTACCCCAGAGGAAAGGCCCCCGAGGCATTTACAAGGCAATTAAGGGACTACTTTGACGGGACACTCAGGGAATTTCATCAGAGTATTGTGTTCCTTCACGGTACTGATTTTGAGCAGGGGGTATGGCTCTCCCTGAAGGACATTCCTTACGGAGAGACGAGGGCCTATAAATGGCTTGCGGAAAGAATCGGCAATCCAAAGGCAGTAAGAGCGGTGGGCCGGGCGCTCAGCAGGAACCCGTTACCCATTGTGCTTCCCTGCCACAGGGTTATCGAGTCAGACGGCTCCATCGGCGGGTATTCGTCAGGGGTTGAGAGAAAGAGAAGACTTCTCGATATGGAATACTACTACAGCGTGGGAAAAGAAAGATAGGCTTCTCTTGGTCAGCGGTTCCGATGCAAACCTGTTACCTCGGTAGGGGAACCATCGGCTTTGCCCCGAAACATGCACCGAAATGCCCTTCCTGAAGTCTGCACAGGAAGACATCACGAAAATTCTATAGCTTACGGAAATCCTCAGCCTGAAATGCAAGAATGCCTTGGCAGCGAGGGGCAGCCCTTATCATTAGAATTGGCAATGCCGGTTAAGCTATCTCATTAGCAGTTATTTGACGTAAATTCGTGATATCGCGCAATGGCGAGTTGCCAAACAGACGGCTGTATTCTCGGCTAAATTGGGAGGGGCTCTCATAGCCGACCTGAAACGCCGCGGTTGTCGCATCCTGATTTTCGGTGAGCATCAACCGCCGCGCTTCGTTCAAACGCAGCCATTTCTGGTACTGCAGCGGGCTCATGGCCGTCACTTCCCGGAAGTGGTGATGGAAAGTCGATGTGCTCATATTGACCTGCGTCGCAAGGACATCGATACGCAGCGGCTGTGTGTAGTGGCCCTTCAACCAATAGATTGCCCGCGCAATCTGTTGACTCTGACTTCCCGCCGACGCCATCTGGCGCAACCGTACACCTTGATCGCCCACAAGTAACCGGTAAAAAAGTTCCCGCTGTATGATCGGCGCAAGGATCGGGATGTCCTTCGGTTCATCAAGCAGGTCGATCAAACGTTGAAAGGCGGCGAGCAGCGGAAATGTAACCTCGCCGGTCGCCATTCCACGGCTCGTTTGCTGTGGACGGGGGGGAGGCAGATTGCTGTCCACCATCAGTTGTGAAATTTCGCGCTGATCAAGTTTCAAGATGAGCCCCAGGAAGGGCTTCTCCCGGCTTGCTTTGATGATCTGCACAACCGTGGGCAGATCCACCGAAGTGATTAGAAAATGGTGTTGGTCATACACGTACGTGTCGTCCCCGAGCAGTATGCGTTTTGTACCTTGCGTAGTCAAGCAAATACTCGGTTCGTACATGACGCTGGCCGGCTGAGTCGGCTCGTCCCGCCGAAAAAGTGACAATCCGGGGATCGCAGTCATGATCCGGTCTGGTTTATCAGTCCATCGGGCAATACTCTTTGCCAAAACCTCAATTGCTACTTGCAGGGATTTATTCTCAATCATTTGATTCTGGGCCAGCTTATGCATTAATGCCTCCTTTTCTCAATGATACCAAGCTTTACTTCATCGTAACAACAAATTTATCGTGAGCTCGTACGATTAGGCAAGAAATTAACAGAATTGGTCTACCCGACTTTGGTTTTTCAGATTTACAATAAAATCATGAGCAGGGTGGCTGACGCCTCGTTAGCCACATAGAAGACAATATGATACGATCTGATAAGGAAACATTGCGTTTGATAACCAAGGAGGATAAACAATGCAAAAACGTAAATTAGGAAATAGTGGCCTGGAAGTTTCGGCTCTCGGGCTCGGTTGCATGGGGATGAGCATAGCTTACGGTCAGCCTGGAGACAAGCAGGAGATGATCGCCCTTATACGTAAAGCCGTGGAACGAGGCGTTACATTCTTTGACACCGCCGAGCTTTACGGCCCCTACACAAATGAAGAACTCGTAGGCGAAGCTTTGGCTCCGTTCCGCGGGAAGGTGGTTATAGCCACCAAGTTCGGGATCAAGCTTGATGCCGGCGGGCAGCAGGTCCAGGATAGTCGGCCCGAGCGCATCAGGCAGAGCCTCGATGGCTCGCTCAAGCGGCTCAAGGTCGATGCCATCGACCTCTACTATCAACACCGTGTTGACCCGGATGTGCCGATCGAAGATGTGGCGGGAGCAATAAAAGACCTGATCCGGGAAGGCAAGGTCAGGCACTTCGGTCTTTCTGAACCAGGAGTGAAAACGATCCGCCGCGCGCACGCAGTTCAGCCGGTCACTGCAATCCAGAGTGAATACTCGCTGTGGTGGAGACGCCCTGAAGCGGAATTGTTACCGACGATCGAGGAACTCGGAATCGGGCTCGTTCCATTTAGTCCTCTTGGTAAAGGCTTCCTCACCGGGAAGATCGATGAGAAGACCACGTTCGATAAGTCAGACTTCCGCAACATCGTTCCTCGCTTTACGCCAGAGGCCCGGAAAACGAATCAGGCCTTGGTCGATCTGCTTCGCAACATCTCAGATCGAAAGAAGGCGACGCCTGCTCAGATAGCACTCGCCTGGCTGCTTGCCCAGGAGCCGTGGATTGTTCCCATTCCTGGCACCAAGAAACTGGAGCGCCTGGAAGAGAACATAGGAGCAGTTAACGTAGAACTTACTCCGGATGACCTTCGTGAGATCGATAGCGCTGCCTCAAAGGTCACGATCCAGGGAGATCGGTACCCCGAAGCCCTTGAAAAAAGAACCGGTCTCTAAGCAGCCAAAACGGAGGGAGACCTCGGGAGAGGACGCCCTTAAGTAAGAACGAAAATTTGTTACCATGGAGGAAAAAGCAATGACAATGAATGTACGAGGTTACGCAGCACAGTCTGCCAAGGATGCCCTGGCCCCATATCGTTTTGAGCGACGCGATCAGCGGCCTGATGACGTGGCTATCGAGATACTCTACTGCGGCGTATGCCATTCTGACCTGCATACCGTCCGCAATGACTGGGCCAGCTGGTTTCCCACTACGTACCCGGTCGTGCCTGGTCATGAAATCATCGGCCGCGTAACAAGCGTCGGAAAGGATGTCAAACGCTTCAAACCGGGAGATCATGCCGGTGTCGGCTGCATGGTCGATTCGTGCCAGAAGTGCACAGCCTGCGAACAGGGACATGAGCAGTATTGCTCGGAGATCGCGACATTCACCTATAACCATGTTGACCGCCGCGACAAGATGCCTACCTATGGCGGGTATTCAGAGAAGATCGTGGTATCGGACAAGTTTGTGCTCAAGATCCCCGATGGGCTGGACCTGAAAGGGGCAGCGCCTCTCCTGTGCGCCGGCATCACCACCTGGTCACCGCTCCGACACTGGAAGGTGGAAAAAGGCAGCAAGGTTGCGGTTGTCGGCCTCGGCGGACTGGGTCACATGGCACTGAAGCTTGCGAATGCGCTAGGCGCCGATGTCACGCTTTTCACCCGTTCAGCGGGCAAAGAGAAGGACGCCCGTCGCCTGGGCGCACATACTATCGTCCTCTCCACCGACAAAGGCCAGATGGCATCCGTACAGGGACGGTTCGATCTGATCATCGATACCGTGCCCTATGTCCATGATCTCAACCACTATCTGCCGTCACTGACGATAAACGGCACGCTGGTGCTGCTTGGGTTTCTGGGCGGTCTGGATCCAATATTGAGCACCGTTCCGTTGGTGATGGGGCGCAGGTCGGTTGCGGGGTCAGTCATCGGCGGTATTGCCGAGACCCAGGAGATGCTCGATTTTTGCGGCAAACACGGCATCACGTCCGATATTGAAGTGATCAAGATCCAGGATATCAATAAAGCGTATGAACGCATGCTGAAAAGCGATGTGAAGTACCGTTTTGTGATCGACATGGCATCGCTGAAAGTTTAATGCCGAGGAGGTTGTCATGAAGAGTGTCACGGTTTTAATAGGATCCGGGTCGATAGGTGTCGCAATCGCACGCAGAGTGAGCGCTGGAAAACACATTCTGCTTGCCGATTTAAAAAAAGAGAATGCGGACGCCGCAGCCGCAGTTCTAAATAACGCAGGATTTGAAGTCAGCACTGCGACCGTCGATGTATCCTCGCGCGAAGCAGTTAAG
>Ga0335085_10006411_pt1 | contig 18575 bp, 16 predicted proteins | sample Lox_Sample_45_FD_206712 | JGI IMG/M metagenome (GOLD analysis project Ga0335085, IMG submission 206712) | Soil microbial communities from Loxahatchee National Wildlife Refuge, Florida, United States - Lox_Sample_4.5 | ecosystem: Environmental > Terrestrial > Soil > Wetlands | place: USA...
CGTAGAATCCCGCAACGGGGGCGGCCATCGACGCCAGCGGCTTGAGGTGTTGCCAGGCACGGTGAACAGAATCCAACCACCCCAGCGCGTGGACGATATTCTGTGCGTCCAGCGCGATCAGTTGCCGGTGGGCGTCGGCCTGAACGAGCAGCAACTCCTTGCGGGCGTGCAATTCGTTCAGTTGCCTTTGCCCAAACATTCCCGGTCCTTCTTGAATTCGGCCAACGTGCCGGCAAATGGCGGCGGGCCGCGCTGCAATCGCTGTTTCAGACTGTAGCCCATCCCGGCCGCCGTCAGCCCGTACAACAGCGTGACGATGGCCAGCACCGCGACGGGCGAGGTGTCCCAGAGCCAAACGACAACCAAGGCCGTGGCGGCGATGAGGGTCATGAACCCAAGCACCACCAGCACCGCGGCTCGCAGGAGCAGGTCGAAGAGACGAATCCTTTCTTCCTGCAACTCGACAGTGAACACCTCGAACCGGTTCTGCACCAACGCAAGCGCGGCGTCGAGCAGCCGTCGCAAGGAGGCGAACAGACCACCTTCCTTTTCACTTGGCTGATCCATGGCTTACTTGCGAGTGACGAGCACGCCGATCAGCAGTCCGACACCGAACGCCACGCCGATGGACTCATAGGGATACTCGCGGATGACTTTGTCAGTGGCCTTCGCGCCGGCCACAACCCTTTGCTCGAGGTCATGGCAAGTCTCTTTCATTCGTCCCACCGAAGCCTGCAAGCGGGACTTCAATTCCTCCATCTTGCCGCCCGCGTCCGTCGCACCGGCCTTGAGCAACGTCTCGGCATCACGAATCAACACGCGCAGATCCTGCGCGAGTTTTTCCCGGCTCACTTCACCCGGGGCGTCAGTCATTTGTGGAAATGCCGTTTCCATTGTTGCCTCCTTATTGGTTGTTCATCTCTCATTGCCGCGAACTCTCGTGCCGTGGCCGTCGAGATCGCTGTTCTTCTCGCACCAGTCTAACCCTCGACCAATCCCGCCACAAGGCAACAATCCAAAATAACTTTTCCCGATCGCAAATGACAGAGGGGTTTGGTTGCCTCGCTGGGATTCGAACGCAGGTGTTATTTCAATTTGACGCCAAAGGCCGCAACAGGCGGTGTCGACCCAAGACCCATCCAAGAATCTCCGGGATAAAACAGTCGCGTGCGCAGTGGTCGTGCAGTATCCTCGACTTCAGTTGCCGAGGACTGCATGTGAAAAGCATTCGCGCACAGATGAGGATGTTGTTGGACCGTTCCAAGGACCGGGCGCAACTTCAGGAATTGAAGAACTTGTCACTCTTTCGGGAGTTTAGCTTTAACGAATTGCGTGTCGTCGATGAGTTGCTGCACGAGCGGGTGTACCAGAAGGATGAAATCGTGTTCGACGTCGGCGATGCCGGGCTGGGGTTGTTCTTCGTCGTCAGTGGCCGGGTCAAAGCAATCCCGCCTCCCGAACTGGTCAAGGCCACCGTGGTGGAATTAGGCGCGGGCGAGTTTTTTGGCGAGATGGCGCTGTTTGAAGATGCGCCCCGCATAGCGCAAATCGTCGCGCTAGAAGAAACCCGATGCGTGGTGGTATTTCGCACGGACTTCTTCGCGCTGTTGCAGAAGGAAAAGAACATCGCGGTGAAGATTCTGTTTGAGTATGCACGAACAATGACGCGGCGAGCGCGCCGGATTCTGGTGGGAGAGATGCAACAGCCCGGCTCATGAAACAGTTCTCCCAACCGGGCGCGGTCACGTGGTTGGTGGCGATCGTGGTGACGTGCTCTGTTCTCTTCGTATTCCAGAAGATCGTCTGGCTGTTGGTGCCGGGCTTGCTGGCGTTGATGCAGTACTATTGCATTCGGCCGGTTGTGGAGAAGGGTGTGCGCCGCGGGCTGAGCCAGAACGCGGCCGTGAATCTCGTCATGGGAATGTTTTTCCTCATCACCCTTGTCCTAGTGGTCGTTGCCGCGATTTGGATTGGGGCGCGGATTGCTGATTGGCAGGCCGGGACCGCACGCTACGTCGCTGGGGGACAGAACCTGATACGCCGCACGATTGCGTCCCTCGAAAAAGGCATTCCGGCGTTGCAGCGGGCGCATCTGGGCGCGCCGTTTGAACGTCCCATTGATGAATCCGCCGGCGAGTTCGCGATGAAGCACCTGGTGCCGATTGCGATCGGGTTACTTGAATGGACACCCTCTTTGTTATTGGTGCCGTACCTCACGTATTTCATGTTGAAGGACGGTAACCGGCTGAAGAAATATCTGGTGCGCGGTGTCCCGAACGCCTTCTTTGAGAAGACGCTACTGTTGTTTGAGCTGCTTGATGAGAGCTTGCAGAACTACTTCCAAGGGTTGTTGCGGCTGACGCTGCTCGACACAATCTCTCTGGCGGCTGGCCTGTGGATCTTGGGTATTTCGCATCCGTTGCTGCTGGGGTTGTGCTGCGCTGTGTTGGCTTGGATCCCGTATGTCGGCTCGATCGCAGGTTGCATCGTGGTGGTGTTGGTGGCGGCAACCGATTACCCGGATCGGGTGGGAATGGCCTATGGTTGTTTGGGATTGTTCCTCGTGGTCCGCTTATTGGACGACTTCGTGTATCTGCCGCTCACAATCGGCCGCAAGATGCACCTGCACCCTGTGCTGGGCGTGCTGATGCTGTTCCTCGGCACCACGGTGGCTGGTGCAACCGGATTGGTGTTGGCGCTGCCGGTTTTGGGCACCGTCGCGGTCGTCGGGGAAGTGATCGCACAGATTGTAACGGACAAGCAGTTGCGGGCGCGCTATCGGCAAGCCAAGGGACTTGCGACCACTATCAGTGCCGCCACGTTGCGAAGAACAGGTTGAGATCTCTATCCGCCTACAGCCGGATAGAACACTTTGATGCGAACGGGATCCAGACCCGTATAGTGTTCCTCGCGCAACTCCTCCTGGGTCTTCAACGACTCCCCGATCAACACATAAACAGGCTCCGTCATCAGAATGTATTCATGACTCGGAATGGTGTTCTTCAATAACCGATGAGCGAGGATCACTTCTTGTCCGGCCAATTCGTCGAATTGACGTATCTTCTTGAAAGCCACCTCCCCTTTGTGAAGAATCGCCTTTAATCTCAAGTCCAGAATCTGTTGGCACGCGTCACATTGACACTTCGTCCGACAATTCGACAAATCTTGGATCTTGGCGCGGAATGCGGTAAAGAACGTTTGAACCTGCCGGACCACATCTCGCACGCCGGCCTCTTCTGCACTCCCCAATTCCGCGTACAGAAGTGCAGCGTCGCCCTCCAACTTGTTCAAAGTCAGCGGATAGTCGGCCTTGTCAATGACGGCTTCCAGCAGTTGAGAGATGATTTCCTCGGCGTGAAGCAGACTGGTCTTGTGGAATTTAACGAACTGGGAATACCCACTGATGTCGGTAATAACGAGCGCAACCGTTTTGAGTTCCATGAATGCCACTTTCTTCGGATGACAAGATCGCTCAACTTGAGCTCATTCTACCCTTTTCAGTCAACACGATCCTACAGTTGCAGGAATTATCCGGCATTCTCGGGAGGAATCAAGTGGCAGATTCTTGCTCTGGGGATCAGCATTCGCGAGCCGGAATCGTCGTCGGCACAGCCAGGCAAAACCGCCATCTTAGACATGCGCAAGGTCAAAAAGTTCGTCCTCGCCGATGTCCTCTGTTAGCATTGCGGCGAGGGAACTGCATGCCCTGGAAACGGATGCTGGTCTATATCACCGGCAGCGGGGACAACATTCGGAACCTACACGCAATTCGCGCTGTATGGATTCTTGATATAGTACATGCCGCCACCACATGACGCGTTGAGTTTGTGCGTCGAAGTCAGACGAGTTTTTTTTGACCGACGTGTTTCTAACCGGAACTCACTAGCGCCCAATCTTTGTTTTATCCCCCGAAGATTCGTCGGCCAAATGATCAATGCGATCGAGGTTGCGATTTACGGCCTCGAGATAAAGGTTGCGTCCATTGCCGAAGTGCTGCGGTAAGACTCGGTGGACCTGACCCCATTCCTCATTGAGCAATTGCGCAACACGTCCTTCATAAAACTTCCGGGTTTGGCGCATTAGGTCTGTCGCGCTACTGTACGTCGCGATGCCGGCTTCCACGAACTCGCGGTACAACTCCGGCAACCGCTCGGGGTAGTCGTCGCCAGCCATTTGGCCAAGCATGTCACCCGCGCCGAGGGCGCAGCCAAGGAATCTTTCACGCTTGTCCCGAAACTCAAGCTTCGAGGTGTCAACTTGGATGCCGGTGCAGCTAATGGCTAACCGCACCAAGCGCACTTCGTCGGTCGTGACCCCCAGCGGCGGCAGAAACTTAGCGGCGAACTCACCGCTGCGCTCGACATGGGTCAGTGTGTACTTGCCGCCGGTGCCTTCGTTGTCGCCGTTCTGCTTGATGTAACCGCAGTCGTGCAACAAAATAGCGGCCACAGTCAGCTCAAAATCGCGCGCTGAAAGTGCCGGCGGTTGACCGCTCTTGATATGCCCGTCCAGTATTCGCATTGTCGCTGCAGTCGCCTCACAGGTATGGACTAGGTCGTGAAACTTCGTGTCGCAAGCCTGATAGCCCGGATAGCGGCCGGCAAAAAGATCACACACATTCTTGAACACACCGGTCAAGAACTCCGGGCTGGAGCCCGGAAAGGACTCGTTGAAGAGGTCGCAAACGAATCGCAACGTCTCATGCGGGTTTCGAAAATCGAGCACACCACTTATGGGTTTTCGGCTGGGCATGGATCTTGAAACTCGCCAATCCACGGCCGAGATGCAACTCTAAAATCCCTGAGCACTCGTCGGGAAGTAGCCGAGGGACAGTGGAATCAGATGCGGAAGAACTCTTGGAGTTGGTTGACAAAGCCAGCGGCTTCCAGGTTGCGTTTCGTCAGTCACTCGCTGATTGTCTGCGAGCGGCGGATCGCGACGAACCGTCGATCATGGCCATCTCGCCGAAAGCCATGCTCGGGCAAGAGGAGGCGATGCCCTTGGTGGCGCCTGACGCAAGGTTGACAAGGGAGCTCACACTGCTCTCTGTGTTAGAGGAAATGGGTTCGCAAGCTCCACCTGGCTGCAAGCTCACCCCAGCACTTCGTTGCGCAGTCGGAGGTGGGCGATCTGTTCAACCCGAAGCGCGTCAAATCCATTCTGCAATCCGTTTTCCAAAACGGTGGCCATTTGTGCGGCGGCATGGAGCCACGGGACAAACACGTAATCGGCTCCCGCGTCGTAGAGTGCCAGGGCACCCGCCGAGTTCTTGGCCGTAACGACCACCTTGCATCGGGGGCTAAGCCGACGGGCCAGCTTGAGCAGCCGTAGGTTGCTGGTGCCCTTGAGAATCGCGTCGTGAATTGTCGAGACAACCAGCGTCGCGTTTTCGATGTGCGCGTGATGCAGCGTGTCCATGTGGGCAACATCCCCGTAGATGCAGGCAATCTGACGGCGCTTCAATTCGGCGTGAACCTGCGGATTGAAATCGATGACCAGCAGCCGTTCCAGAAACGGATGCGGTTTCTGGCTCGATCCCATTTCGAATTCGTGAACCAGTGCGCTCGCTTCAGTGAAAAACCCAAGCAGCACGATGTCCTTACCCGTATGCGCGGTCGGTGCTGCTGGTTCGGTCGGCTCGGTGTCCAAGTCCTTCAAACCCGCCTTGCGCAACAGCTCCGCCAGCCATTTGTAGACGGGATCGCTGTAGCCGATCAGATACGTCGAAGTCACGGAAGTAAAGGCAAACACAAAGATCAGAACACTGACGACTTTACGGTCAATGTGCTGATAGCTCAACCCGATCGAGGCGATGACCATTGAAAACTCGCTCATCTGCGCCAGATTGATCGACGGCAAGAGGCTGGTCCGATGCCCCATTCTCAGCCGGCGCAGAATCGGAAACACGACGACCAAGCGGCTTACCATCAAGAATGCAGACGCCAGCAACGCCAAACCAATCACTTCCGGAGTCGGCAGGGGGATTTGCATACCCAACGCCACGAAGAATAAGGTCACGAAGAAATCGCGAATGCTAATCACCTTCGCCACGACGTCCAGGTTGTAGGGGAATGTGGAAATGCAGATCCCGGCAATCAGCGCGCCCATCTCTCGCGATAGGCCAGCGGCGTCAGCCGCCGCGCACACCATGAAACACCAGGCCAGCGATCCGATCAGCACCAGTTCCGGCAGTTTCGCGACCGAGCGAAACAAGGGTGGCAACAACGTCTTGCTGATCAACAGACTGAGCGCTACCAAGAGCACGCCTTTGCCGAGCGAACCCAGCACCATGCCGAGATGTGGCTGGAGCAGGTCTGGCTGGATTCCCAGGACCAAGATCGCCCAGAGGTCCTGAAAAACCAACACGCCCAGCGTGATCCGCCCGGGCAACGTATCCAGCTCAAGCTTGTCGTAGAGCAACTTCACGACAATCATCGTGCTGCTCATCGCCAGGCACACCGCCAGATACAACAACCCAAAATCCCCGCCCCCGATCCGAAAGCCGAAAGGCAAAAAAACCCCAACACCAAGTGCGACGCACAAAGGAAACTGCATGGACCCGGTCAGCAAAACAGGCTTGCCTGCCACCAGCAGTTTCTTGAGATCCAGTTCCAGCCCGATGATGAATAGCAGTAGAATCAGGCCGATTTCCGAAACCGTCTGGATGCTATGTTGATCGTGGACCCAGCCCAGACCGATTTGTGGACCGATGAGCACGCCTGCCAGGAGATACGCCAACAGCAGTGGCTGTTTCAGTTTGTGGGCTGCGAACGCCAACACCGCCGCGACCGAAATGCACAAGCCGACACTGGACAGCAAATCTGCGCGGTCAATCACGCACCTCGTTTAGCAGCCGCCGCCGCTCTTGTCCAGCGATGGCGCGTGCTGTTGTGGCCGTCTGCCAAGCTTTACATAAGGATGCCAAGCCAGTATAAAACGAGCAGGCGGTTGCTCACGATGACAAGATGCGCTGGTGACGGACTGCGTCGATTACTAGTTTGGTTGCTTGCTGTGCTTTGGTTAGGCACCGGTCCGGCATTTGCGGCTCCAATAGGCGTGGGCAACATCAATGACCAGATTGCGGCCATGATCAAACTGGCCGCAACTTACCAATCGTCCGGCGAACAACAGCGTGCGGAGCAACTTCTCCAGGAAGCCGTCGATCTCGCCAAATCATCCGGCGACCGTCACACGCTGATTCTGGCAAAGAGCAAGCTGGGCGCTGCCTGCACGATGACACGCCAACTCACCCGGGGGGAGTCATTGTTGCGCGAGAGCTTAGAGATGGCGCGAGCCGACGGGGACTCGCAAATGACTGCCGCCATCCTGAATGATCTCGGCAATGTGCTAGGGCTGCGCCAGAAGTACGCGGAGGCACTGGCAGCATTTCAGGAAAGCGTTGCCGAGGCTCGCAAAGGCGACAACAAGCTGCTCGCTGCCCAAGCCCTGTGCAATGCGGCTTCAACTGCCGTGCGATCCGGGATGGCGCAGCAAGCCGACACTCTGAACGTGGAGGCACTCGAACAGATCACGCAACTGGACGCATCGCACGAGAAAGCATTCCTGTACATCACCGCCGGCGAGACCGACGTTGCCCAACAGCATTCGCAGCGGGCGCAAGAATCCTTCCAACACGCGCTGGAGGTTGCCGAGGCGATTGGCGACCACCGCGCCGCCAGCTACGCGCTCGGATACTCCGGCCAACTCTATGAGCAAGACAAGCAGTTTGACCAAGCGTTGTCGCTCACGCGGCGGGCAATTTTCGAAGCACAGCAAGCCCAGATGCCGGAAGCGTTGTACCGCTGGGAATGGCAAACTGGCCGGCTGTTGAAAGCGCAGGGCGAAGTGGAGCCGGCGATGGTGGCGTATCGGCGCGCGATTCAAACATTGCAGCCGATTCGCTACGATATTTCTCTCGGCTACGGCAACGCGACGACACTCGCTTCATTTCGCGAGGCGGCAGGCGCGCTCTTCTTCGAGATGGCTGACCTATTGCTGCAACAAGCCGACCATTCAAAAGATCCACAGCCGCTGCTGCTGGAAGCGCGCGACACCGTCGAGCAACTTAAGGCGGTTGAGTTGGAGGATTATTTCCAGGACGAATGCGTCAACGTGGCACGGGGGCGGACCAAGTCCCTAGAATCGGTAGACAAGCACACGGCGATTGTGTACTTAATCCCGCTCCCAACGCGCACGGAAGTGTTGGTGGGTCTTTCGTCCGGCATGCTCCACGTCACGGTGGACGTCGGCGCTGATGCACTGACGGCGGAAGTCAGGGAATTCCGCCACAATTTGGAAACGCGCACGACGTACGGTTACCTCGCCGAAGCCCGACAGCTTTATGATTGGATCATCCGCCCGATCCACGAGTTGTTGACTAAGAATCACGTCGACACGCTGGTGTTCGTGCCGGACGGCGCGCTGCGCACAATCCCGTTCGCCAGTTTGCATGACGGAAAGAAATTTCTGATCGAGGAGTTCGCGGTGGCGGTGACACCGGGTCTGTCGCTGATCGAGCCGCGTCCGATCCAGCGGACAAACGCGCGTCTGCTGTTAAGCGGGCTGTCGGCGTCCGTGCAGGGGTTTCCGTCCTTGGACTTCGTGCCGGCTGAGCTGAACAGCATCGAGCCGATGTATCCGAGCGAGACGTTGTTGAACAAAGACTTCGTGCTGCCAGCGATCACGCAGAAACTCACCCAGGAACAATTCACCATCATTCACATTGCCTCGCACGGTAAGTTCAATCGCGACGCGCATAAGACGTTCGTCCTCACCTTCGATGGCAAATTGACGTTGAACGATCTGGAAGCATTGATTCGTCCCAGCCAGTTTCGCGGTAAGCCGGTGGACCTGCTGGTGTTGAGTGCTTGTCAGACCGCTTCCGGCGACGATCGCGCCGCACTGGGGCTGGCGGGCGTTGCGGTCAAAGCCGGCGCGCGCAGTGCGCTGGCCTCGCTGTGGTTCGTGAACGACCAATCCACCGCCGCGTTGATTTCCGAATTCTATCACCAGTTAAATGAGTCGGCGTCGATCTCGAAAGCCCGCGCACTGCAAGCCGCGCAAATCAAGATGCTGCATGACCGACGCTACCAGCATCCATGCTATTGGGCGGCGTATTTGATCATCGGGAATTGGCTGTGAAGTTGTCTCCGCGGCTGGTCAGCCTGCTGATCGTCCTCGCGGTGTTCCTCTCCGCACTGCTCGCGCGACGGTTGGGGTGGCTGCAGTTTTTGGAGTTTCACGCTTACGACTTCTTCATCCAACAGCAACCGGAGGCGGCGACCAGCGAGCCGATTGTCTTGGTGGAGATGACCGAGGCCGACATCCAAAGCCCGACGTTGGATTACCCGATCACCGACGGAAAGCTGGCAGAGCTGCTGAGTGTTCTGGAGACGCAACAGCCGACGGTGATCGGGTTGGACATCTGGCGCGACATCCCGGTCCCCAAGGACGGCACAAATCTCCACCGCCTCAACGAGGTGCTGCTCACACACACAAACATCATCGCCATCTTCACACTTGGCGGGATTGCCCCGCCGCCGGTGTTGGCGTCAAACCCCGAGCGGCTTGGTTTTAACGACAATCTACCGGTCGACGATCGCGTGGACAAGACGACGCCGAAGGTCCGGCGCGGCTTGTTGATTGGGGATTCGAAATCCGGCCAGAGCTTCGATTCAATCGCGTTCCGCGTGGCTGACGTCTACTTGGAGCGGCAGGGCATCGAGCCACAATTCGATCCGGCCGATCCCAACTCGTTTCAACTGGGCAAGACGCGGCTGCGTGCATTTGAGGCGAACGACGGTGCATATGTGGGAGCCGATGCTCGCGGCTGGCAAATATTGCTCGACTTCAAGTGTCCAAACCGGTTTGTCCGATATTCGGTCGGCGACGTGCTCGCGGGTCGAATCCCACCCGGCAGCCTCCGCGACAAAATTGTGTTGGTGGGGATGAACGCGGCTAGCGTCAACGACGAGCGGGTCACGCCGATTCGTTCCAATCATCACGGCATCGAGGTGCAGGCGCAGATTATTCATCAATTGTTGCGCGCGGCGATCGACGGCGAGACACCACTGCGGTTCTGGAAAGACTGGCAGGAGGACGTCTGGATGTTGCTGTGGTGTTTGGCCGGCGGCGCGATCGGTCAGTGGATCCGGTCTCCGTGGCGGTTCGTCACGGCGATTGGCCTGGCACTGCTCGCTCTGGGCTGGATCGCGTGGCAGTCATTCGTCGCGGGCTGGTGGATTCCACTAATGGCACCGGCCGTGGCGTTCCTGCCGGCGGCGGCGCTGGTGACGTCTTACATTTCATTTGAAGAACGAAAGCAGCGCGGCCAACTCATGCAGTTGTTTTCCAATCAGGTATCGCCCGACATCGCGCAGGCGCTTTGGGAACAGCGTGATGAGTTCCTGGCCGGCAATCGCCTGCGTTCGCAGAAGCTGATCGCCACCGTCCTGTTCACGGACCTGAAGGGATTTTCCGCCACCTCGGAAGGATTGGAGCCCGCGCAGTTGATGGACTGGCTCAACGAATACATGGAGGCGATGGCCGAAGCTGTGATGGCCGAACATGGTGTCGTCGAAAAATACATTGGCGATTCGATCATGGCCGTGTTCGGAGTGCCCATCCCGCGCGCAACGCGCGAGCAGATAGCGCAGGATGCTCGCAACGCAGTCCGTTGCGCCTTGGCCATGCAAAAGGAAATGGAGCGGCTCAATGCTGACTGGAAACAGCGGGACATGCCGGCGTGCAGCATGCGCATCGGCATTCACACCGGATCGCTGGTGGCTGGCAGCCTCGGCAGCATTGACCGACAGGAGTACACAGTCATCGGCGATGCGGTCAACACTGCGTCGCGTCTGGAAAGTTTTGACAAGGACTCTGGCCCCGCCGATGACGTTTGCCGTATCCTGATTAGTGAGGCGACCAAGGCGTTGCTGGACGAAGAATTTGAGCTGAGCCTGTTGGGCACAATGAGCTTGAAAAACAAAACCGAGAAGGTCATCATTCATCGCGTGGTTGGGCGAGCCAACCGCGAACCCCGGAGGTCGGCGTGAGAACTAACTCGTGGCGTTTTGCAGCATTGCTGGCCGGAGTATGTGTAATGATGTCGGTCACAGTCCGATCGGAAAACACTCCTACTCCGCCGCCCAAAGAAACTGTCCCACCAGTGAAATTTCGACCGCCTTCGCGCGGCGCACCGGCGACGCGCCTGACCGGCGGATCCCGCGGCAGTGGAGACGCCACGATCACTCTGGATGTACTGGCCCCCGATGAGACCGGACTGACGACTCAGGAACAACCCTCGCTGTTCTGGTACCAATCCAAACCCGCTGATACGAAGTTCGAGTTGACGTTGCTGGAAGAGAACAAGATCAAGCCCCTGCTTCAAGTCAAATTCGAGCATTCCAGCAACGCTGGCATTCAACGTATCAAACTCTCTGAACACGACGTGCACCTTGCGCCCAACATTGAATACCGATGGGTCGTGGCGCTGGTAACCGATCCCGACAACCGGTCGAGTGACTTGGTGGCCAGCGGAGCGATCAAGCGCATCGCGCCGTCCGCCGAGTTAAAGGCCAAGGTTGCCGGAGCCAGCCCGGCCGCGTTGCCCGGCATCTACGCTGAGGCCGGCATCTGGTACGACGCGTTGGAAACCCTCTCGGACATGATTGAAGCGCAACCCGACAACAAAGCATTGCGCCAGACGCGCGCCGACTTGCTCGCTCAGGTGGGCTTGAAAGCCGCCGCGAATTCCGATACCGGGCTCGCCAAGAAGTAGTCAAAACGCCGCAACGTTCACTTGGAAACTCAACCCAAGGTCTTGTGCGTTGTTGTAGGGAACGTAGACATGATTCAGCCGGTAGCCCCAGTAGAGTTGGCCAGTGATGTGCTTATTGGGAGTTAGCAATATTCCCGCGCCGATGCTGTAGAGTGTGCTCGGGCTCGGTGAGCCGGCGACGTTCCAGGCGCCTCCCAAATCGAAGAAGGACGCCAACTGGATGATCGGGTTGCCGGCTTTGTCGAACAGCATCGGCACGCGAAGCTCGGTGGATGAAGCGAAGCCCTGATCGCGCACGAGCTGGTTTTCCAGATAGCCGCGTACCGTGTCGTGTCCGCCTACGCTGATTTGCTCGAGCGCCAGCAACTTGTCGTCAGTCCACTGCCCGGCGACGCGGAGGATGAGTTGGCTTTGCGTGTTGAACAGACGGCGGATGTACTGCGCTTGACCCAGCCAGGCGAAGAATTTCCCGTCGGGGTCACCGGGCACGCCGTTGTCGGTCGCGTCCAACACGTCCAAGCCGATGTTAAACGTGGAACGCAACGCGAGCACATGATTCTGCCCGCGGTCGATGAACTCCTGCGACAAGCCGAGCACGGAGACCGTCATCTGGCCGTTATCCGCGCCCGGCGAGATGTCGAACGGTTGGCCATAAAGCGTCGAGTTGTTCTGCCGCCAGTCGAACGCCACGGCCAGCGCGACTTCGCGGTTCGCCGTCTGGTAGACCGGCTGGCGTAACGTGACGCCGAGGTCATCGGTCTCGCTGTCGATATTCAGCGAGGTGAACTGGTTTTCGACGATGCTAGTGTTGTCCCGGCTGGCGCGGACACTGATGATGGTGTTGTAACGGTTCAGCGGCAACGCGTAGCTGCCGGCGATGTTGTCCCAGCCGGAGAATCCCCAGCCGTTATCTGCGCCGGCGTTGGCGATTCCATAGGTCACCTCAAGCGGATCGCTGTGCCCGCTCAGGTTCAAGTCGGCGGCCGTAGCCGAGATTTCTTCCGCTCCGACGCTGGGGGGCCGGTAGTTGTCGACTTGCAGCCCGGCGCGGAACGGCTGCTGGTCCACGACGCGCAGATCTAGAATGCTTTCGCCGGGAGCCGTGCCCGGCCCCAGCTCGGCATTAAGCTGTTTGACGTTGGGGTTCTGCCGGAGAATCTGCAACCCCTCTTTGAGTTTGTTCATGTCCAGCGGCGCGGTGCTCCAGCGTTGCAGGCGGCTGGTGAGGTAGTCGTCGCGCAGCCATTTGTTCCCGTGCAACACGATCTTCGATAAGACGCCTTCGATGATGCGAATCGTGATCACACCGTTCTCGGGAGTTTGATCCGGGATAATCGCGCCGGAGTTGAGGTAGCCGTGGTCGATATAGTAAACCGTGACGGCGCGGCGCGCGTCCTCCAGTTCTTCGCTGGTGATCTCGCGGTTCGTGTAGGGTGCGGTGACCTTCGCCAGAACTTCCGACGGAAACGCGGTGTTACCCTCAAATCGGAACCCGCGGACGAACAGCCGGGCGCTCGTAGACAGCTTCTGAGCGCCGGCAGTTTGTGCGAGCAATACCAGCCCCAGAAAGATTAGGGCGGAACGCAGCGTTCTACTTGCCCTCATCCGCACCCGTCGGCTCTGAACTCGGCACGAATCCGCCCGGATCGAGAGGCAGTCCGCCACGTCCGAGCACAACGAAGCTGCTGATGTTGCCGGCTAGGCGCACTCCGCAATCGGGGCGCAACAATGATTCCGCGTCTATCAAATCCGACGGCAGTGGCACGAGGCTAGCGCTCAGATCGATGGTGGGTGCGGTGACGACCACGGTGCCGGGAATTCCAGAAGGAGTCGACACATTGAACGGGCTGTCGGACGTGAAGAAAAAGTCGGAGTTGACTGTGACCATGCCGCCGTTGCCCTGGACGTCGACCTGGGCCGTAACCGGACTGTTGTTCAACACCACGTAGGTCGGATCGAAAGTGATGTTTCCCCCATTGCCTAAGTGCGCGTTGGCACTGAGGGGGCTGTGAAGTAAATAGATGCGGCGCGCTGCAGTCAATTCGATGTTGCCGCCATTTTGCGCAGCCTCAGCGGTTATCTGACTGTGCTTGACTTGAATGTCCTTGCCGGCCGTAACGGAAATGTCGCCGCCGTCATTGTTCGCCGCCGAGACCTCCAGAGCACTGTGATCGGTCATCTTCAACGAGTCGTCCACCTGAACGGAGACACCGCCGGCCGGCCCGTCCGCTTCGCCGGCAGCCTTGATCGTGGAACTGCCGGTCAAGGTTACGCTTCCCGCTTTGATCTCCACATTTCCGCTCGGACCGGAGCCGAAGCTGTCGGTAAAGATCGAGCCCATGTGCTGCAGTTCGAGCGAGCCAGCGGAGATCTGAATGCCACCGCCGGGCGCCAAAGCTTGGTCGGCAGTGGTGACGGCCTGAATGCCAGTCAGCAAATCAGGGCCGACGGTCAGGGTTTCTTGTCCGTCGATCCGCAAGGTGCCGGCAGTGATTTGAATATTGCCGCCGCTCCCCGCGCCGAACGTACCAGCCGTGATAATCGCGCCGCTGAGAAGATTGACGGACTTGGCGTCGATGTCCACGAGGCCTGCATTGCCCGAGCCAAATGTGGCCGCGAGAAGGGTGGCGCCATTGAGCATGTCGAGGGTGCCGGTGTGGATGACGATGTCGCCCGCATTTCCTCCGCCGTCGTTTTGGTAAGAATTGGCGGTGACCTGCGTGGGCGTGGTCAGCAGCGCGTCGAGTCGCACCGACGAAGCCGTGATTTCAATTCGCCCGGCGTTCCCTGCGCCGAAGCTCGCGGAAGAAATCTGAGCGCTGTTGACAAGTTCGAGCCTGGCGGCTTGAATCACGATGTCGCCGCCCTTTCCAAGTCCGCCGCCAAGAAGCGGGTCGCCAGTTGCGGCTGAGATTTGCGTCGTCGGATTGAAATTGTCGTCCGTCAGGCCGCCGCCATCCAGCCGAATGGATCCCGCGGTGATGCTGATGTTTCCACCGGCGCCGAGGCCCATCGTCGAGAGGCTGTTGATCTGACCACCGTTGGCGAGGTTCAAGTCATTGACTACCGCGATGTCGATTCCTTGGCCGTCGGTCGCACCGGTGGTATTAGCTTGGATGAGGGAATTGTCAGTCAACAGGGCGCCGCCGCGGATGACAATGCGGCCGCCACCGTCGCCGCTGGCATCCACCTGCGCGCCGTTCTGCAAGTTGATCTCGCCTTGTCGCGGAAACGCGGCATTGAACGCGGCGACGCTCAGTGTCGTCGGATCCGCCGGCGCTTCTCCGGCAGATTGAACGCTCACCATGTTGATTTGGCCGGCAGGTGATTGCACCGAACCGCCATCGACGGAAATGTCACCCCCGACGAGCGAGATCCCTTTGCCATCTGACACACTGAGTGCGCTTTGCTGCACCGCGATGCTGCCGGGACTGCCCCCAAGAAATCCAAAGGCGCTGACCGGAGCCGAGCTTAATGTGGAATCGTCCGCATCCACCGCCGCCACGAACCGTGCGCCATCGGCCAATTTCAGATAGTCCGCGGTGCTAGCGGCGAAGGAGCCACTTACGTCGAGTTTGGCGTTGGGACCGAAGATGATGCCCTTCGGGTTGATGAAGAAAAAGTTGGCGCCCGAAATCGTGGAGCGAATCAGTCCATCAATCGAAGAGGGATTGCCACTAGTCACTCGGGACAAAATGTTCTGGATCGTATTCGGGCCCGAGAAGGTCGCAGTGTCACCACTGGACAAATCGAACTGCGCGAAACTGAAGAAAAGATTGTGCCCGATCGTCTTGCCGTTGCCGGGGGTGATGTTGAAAGACGGACCGGAGAGCGACTGGCCCGTTTGACCGAGCGAGTGATCCAGTGTGACTTGGCCGGCCTGCGAAGACGGCCGGGAGAGGCTTGCCAACAGGCAGGCCGTCAGAACTATGCGAATGGTCTTTGCGAATTCCAAGTCGCTATCGGACCGTTTCTCACGTCTCGAGCAGCGCTGATCGTCAGTCGTTGTTTCTGCGCGGCTACTTGACGGATATGTAAACGGAATGCACGCTGCCGTCCGAAAGAGTAGCGTTGATCTGCCAAGTGCCCCGACCCATGCCCCAGTTCCTGAGGCTGAGGTTGAATTGCCACAGGCCGGTCGCCGCGTTTTTCAGTGTGAACAAATTGCCCGTCGCGGCCCGATCCTTAGGCGTCGCATCAATGGCAGCTGCGGCGCAGACCTGGTTGCCGCACTTGATGACGGAAATCATTTGGTTTCCAGTGGTGACCGGCAGTCCTTTGCAGTCCAGCAGGTTCATCTTTACTGGGATAGTACTGCACTGCTTGAACGCGCGCACAGGCGCAGTGCAACTGCCGCCGGTGGCATCCGCCCCGCCAATGGGCGGGAGGAAACCGGTGAAAGACAGCGGGCACGGGAGGGACACGGCGATTCCATCCGTGACCATGTAAACCAAGTTGGGGTCATTGGTAGCGCAGAAACTGTAAGTGACCACTTCGTCAAAATTCGTCGGGCAGGGATCCACATCACAGTTGTAAACGAGGCCGAAGATGGGGTCCGTCAGCGGTTCCGCGCCATCGAGCGAGCCCACGTCTGCATTAGCCCAGAAGTCTGAATTTGTAGGAAGCTCGCCATCGAACTCATAGAATTTGACCTGTTGTGCTGTCCCGGCATCGGATCCGGACCAATGCCAGATGAAAGTGTATAATGCTTGACCCGGGCCGCACCCGTTCGTCTCGCTCGTGTCCACGGTAGCCGATAGGACGTCCAGTTCTGTCGTGGCGAGTGGCGAGGTCGGGGTCACGTAGTACTGCAACTCGCTGTTGTCAGTCTTGTCGCCGTTGCTGGCTGTGGTGGTGTTCTTCCACACGTAGCCGGCTTGCCCCTTAATGCCGGCGAAAGTTAGGCGCGACGCTCCGCTTGGCAGTGGGCCGCCATACTTGTAGCCTGTGGCGTTGGTAATGGACGCGCTCGGGAGGCTCGTGGTCGGCGTGGATACAATGTTCGTTTTGATCGTTGAGGAGGTGACGTTGACCGAAGCTTTTCCGTATCCAGTGCCGTTCATCGAACCCGTCCAGCCCGCCCAAGCCGACTGCCCGTGGCCGATCATCATCCCCACCGCCACCACACCGATCACCCTGTACCGACTGATTGCGCTCTTCATGATTCGTTGTTCTCCCTTTTTCCTTTTCCCATCGTACGTTTTACTCAGTGCCCTCAATGTTCATAAGGTTTGTAGTGGCGTATCTGGCCACGCTCGGAAATCACCGCATCGCAACCAACCTTGACCCGAAAAACTTTCTGGGGTTGCGAGCACAAAGACCAAACCGCATACAGTGCCTAATCGTGAGTTTCAGTTATGCGACCCGCGTACCCTTTGCCCACCTTAACCCAATGAGCGAACCGATCTTTTCCATTGTTACACAGAGTGAGCTGCGGTGTCAAGCTATCAAGAGCTCGCGGCTGGCGCTAGAAATGATGCCGCCTCAAACTTGGGTAAGGACTTCGCCGCAGAAGCGGACGGATCTCTAGCCACAAAGGGCGGTCAACTGGACTTGTCATAGACTGAACTTGCGGCCACTGACGACACTCAGTGCTTCTCCAAAATTATGCTCGCTTAGCAGGCACGGATTGGTATGCTGCCAGTACTGGTGGCGTACAATGGCAGCCGATCAACCCCTCAATCTCAGCTTAAGTCCTGGCCAGCTCAGACGACTCAAAGTGCTTGCCGATTTCTCTGAAGACCAACTTGCACTTTTTGTCAGCTTGCTTGAACCCGTTCAAATGAAGCCCAATCGCGTCATCGTCAAGAGGAATGACAAAGGCGATTGCATGTACCTACTGTTGGACGGTGAGGTGCGCGTCAGCAATACAGTGGAAGGTCGCGAAACGATCCTAGCCAAACTCGAAACCGGAGATTTCTTCGGGGAGATCTGTTTGTTTGACGAGGGGGCGCGCTCGGCCGACGTCATAGCCAACCGCGACTGCACCCTGCTCAAGATCACCAAGCAGGCCTTTGATGACATGATCGAGCAGCATCCCGCCATCGGTGCATTGTTTTTGCGGTCAATGTTTCGAGTCGTCGCTTCGCGCTTGCGAAACATGGACAAGAAGTACGTCGACTCGATGCTTCTCTCGCGTTTCTGGAACAGAGGGTCGTCGACTTAGGTGACAACGGCGCCATCGGCAGGCGCACGTCAATTAGAATGCGCCCGCGAACACGAAGAATATGCTGCGGGTGTTGATCGCCGTCGGGTACCAGTCGTAGCCGCCTCGTCGTACACCCACCTGGAACTCGAAGCCCTCGACGAGCCGCAGGACGGCTTGCTGCACGGAGGCGCCGGCCACGTCGCGGGATCCGCGCCCCCAACCGCTAGCTCGTTTCTTAGCCTATTCGTCGAAGGCGCCGGACTTAAGTTAATCCCCTTCGAGACCACTTAACCTGAGTCGTGCGAAGTAGAAAAAAGGGGAGTGACCTCGATTGTCGCATTTCATTTTAGGTATTTCGTTGCTCCCATGAGGCAGGCGTTGTGAAGACCGGCCGTTGAGTCGTCAGGCTTCGCCTTTGAGAAGATCGATATGCGCTCTGGCGACCAAATCTGTTTCATCAATACCCAGTTGCTCCATGACACGATGTGCCGTGGTTACGCCCTCGGCAACGCTCTCGCCCGCCGATAGAACTACCTCCGCTCGCCGTTTCCGTAGCGTTCCTTGCGGACGCGCCTGCCCTGATGGTGTCATCGGGGCGAGATGTCGGGTTTATCCACTCGAGTATCAGTGACACGGGTGAGTTAGACC
>Ga0335085_10006412_pt1 | contig 18575 bp, 29 predicted proteins | sample Lox_Sample_45_FD_206712 | JGI IMG/M metagenome (GOLD analysis project Ga0335085, IMG submission 206712) | Soil microbial communities from Loxahatchee National Wildlife Refuge, Florida, United States - Lox_Sample_4.5 | ecosystem: Environmental > Terrestrial > Soil > Wetlands | place: USA...
CAGCGACGGTTACTTCTACTGGGCCAACCATAACCGTTAGTGTTGCTTCTCTCTCTGGATTTAGCACAATTGTAGGCAATCAGTCTGCTTCACAGAGCTATCTGGTATCTGGATCAGCGCTGACTGCAAATTTGGTGATCAATGCGCCTGCTAATTTTGTAATATCAACCGATAATTCCAACTTCTTTACTTCACTCACCCTTATTCCATCGGGGGGAACAGTGAATAGCACTCCTATTTTCGTTGCAATCAGCTCCTCAGCGCCAGTGGGTTCTCCATCCGGAAATGTGGCTAATACCTCTACCGGGGCCACTACAAAAAATGTGTCGGTATCCGGGACCGTTAGTTCTGCTTCTGTGGTGGATACAGTAAAGGCGCGGTTCAATATGGACTCAACCAATCTTAGCGTAAGCGGATGGAAAGATGCAAATCCGGAACCGGGACATGCGCAGGTAGTAGTTACAGACAATATCACATCTTCTTATCAGCAGGTAACCATTTCTACCGTTTCCGGCAAATGGACAGGTATAGGATCGGGAGCCAGGGCAGCGTCTAATACGCAGGGAATTTCTTTGAGTACTTCAGATTTTGATCCCGCTGTCGGTATATCTTACTGGTACAATTTCGTTGCAGCATGGCTTGGAAATCCGACTCCTGCCGATAGTAATTTGGTTATTTCGGGGCTTGATCCGACTCAACTCTATTCGATAGAGGCTGTGGGCGCGAAACCATCGGCGGGTATTAGCTGTCCTACCGGAAGGATTATGGCTATGTATGTTTGGGATAGTACAAATAACAGAATAGACAGCGCATACCTCAATGTCAAAGGGAATACCACAAATACGATGCTGTTCATAAATAAAGTTCCTGACGCTACCGGAAGGATTAAAATTGCCATCACTCCCAAGGCAGGAGGCACATCGGGCAACTGCTCTCAGTATGGATATCTAAACGGCATGATCGTTACTAAGCAGGCGCAAAGGGACGGCATGGAGTGGTGGTTGATGATCGCTTTAATTCCAAACTTATTTATGTTTAACAAAAAGCGTATGCACAAGGGCGTTATGTTGGCTGGACTTTTGTTTTCTTCTATTGCTTGCTTCTCTCAGGACAGCACATTGTCGGAAAAGAGAGATCCGGTATATCACGTGCAGAGAAAAGCGATCATACAGCCATTTAAGATTATCGTGGACAGTGTTAAAAATTCCCAACCCAACTGGACCGATAGTATTAAATTTTATTCGGCGCAAAATCTGAATAGCAATCAGCAAAAGATATCATTATTCAATCAGAAAATAAACGCTCAGAAAGAACTGTTGCGTTCTTTATGGTGTCCGTTTGCTAAAAAATTAGAACAGCTCAATCAATCGCAGCATGTGGTTGGTGATTTAAAAGCACAATGTTTGTTATCGTTATGAGACATATTTTAACAGCAATCTTACTGGGGTTTTACTTTATTGCTCAGGGGCAATCTGAGACGCATGATTTTATTACTTACGATACGGTTATGAATGTAGACGGCACTCCGGGTAACCCTGGATTGCTGAGAACATTTACGCTCAGGATTAGTCGGCCTCGAAATATGTTCACCGTAAATAATCCCGATACAGCTTCGCGTCCTCTTTTGCTGACCATGCCCGGAGATGGTCAGGTGGGCACAGATACTAATAATCTTGTGGTGTACGGTCCTCATTACTGGCTCAATAACGGATGGGATGGAAGTGTGGTGCTTGGAAACGGGACGCATTATCCGATTATCATAACATATATTCCTCCGGGTGTAAATTACAGGCCGTGGTATATAGTAAACTTAATAGACACTATACGTCACCGTTATCATGTGTTATGGAACTCTATTCACTATGCAGGTTTGAGTGACGGGGGTTTTACAGGCGGCAGGCTTATTAATTACAGACGAACTTCTACCACTGATGATTATGCGCAAAAATTAATTAAGAGCTTTGTCTCGCTTGAAGGAAATGCCTGCGACAGCTTCAATGTGTACTCGCGTCCTAATTATTCTTGGTTCGGGCATTGGGTAGGCGTCAACGGAGGTAGATATTTTGCGCTGGAGGGCACTACCGACACACGAAACCTATGGGCTGCGCGGGATACGGCTAATAATTATCTGCCCGGCCAATGTTATTTTGCTTATGAAAATATAGGTGGCGGAGCCCATTGCTGCTGGAATTCTATGTACGATCCTTCTGCGACAAACTGGAACTCTGTGACTCCTCCTGCGCTCGGTCCAAATATTGCTACCAATGCCAATCATCCAAATTCAATGGGCACTTACAAGAGCGGCTGGAATGTTTTCCAGTGGATGCTCAGGCAGGGAGACACTACTTTGATAGGCGGATGCGGCCCAATAGTGGATGCAGGGAATAATCAATCTTTTTATCTGCCTCAGAATTCTACGACACTAACGGGTACGGCCACTTATAATTGCGGTCATACCTCTTCTATTATCGCATGGACAAGAGTTTCCGGCCCCAATACTCCTACTATCGTTTCTCCAAGCAGTTTGAGTACTTCGGTCACGGGTCTTATTGCCGGTACTTATGTTTTTCAATTAATGATCACCGATAATAACAGTCTGACAAGCTCCGATAATGTAATGGTCACGGTGAATGCAGAGCAATCTCCCACTGTCAGCGCTGGCTCCAATCAAACGCTTATTCTTCCTACAACATCTTATGTGTTGCAGGGAAGTGCTACCGGTAACGGTGGTGCTACGATCACTTCGACTACATGGAGTCAATTATCTGGTCCTAATACAGCATCATTCACGGATGTTACGATATTGCAACCGACTGTATCTGGAATGATCGTTGGCGCTTATGTTTTTCAGCTTTCAGCGCTCGACAATAACGGCAATTCCAATTCAGCTTCGGTGACAATTACTATCACTCCTGCAGGCACTCCTATCGTAACGAATGGATTTGTCGGGATGGGAGAATATCAGACATTTTTCATAGACGACAGTGGGCACGTCCAGGGTATCGGTGGCGCTCCTGCTATTGGCGCTGGCGGGGTCGGAGGCGACGGAATTCCTCACCGGCTTGCAGTAACTCCATTTAATTTAAAGTTCAAATGGGTTGCCGGAACGCTTCATGCTGGTTTGGCTGTTGATACGGCGGGTCATGTTTGGACGTGGGGAGAAAATCCACAAGGACAGCTTGGCATAGGGACTGCGGATAATTCTACCCATAGTACTCCTACCATGATTACAACCGATAGCCTCGGAAATCCTTTCGATAATGTAGTTCAGGTTTTTGCCGCTTACTCGGGGGGAGGAAACGGGCATTCTCAGAGCTTTGCGCTCAAAGGTGATGGAACATTATGGATATGGGGATGGACCAAGGATGGCCTTCGTGGTGACGGTAGCGTTGGGGACTCGACAACAAGACCAATTCAGGTTCCCGTGCCGGGGGGAAGAAAGGTTGTGCAGGCATTGGCAGGAACTCTGTTAATATGCTTAATGGATGATAGCACAGTCTGGACGACCGGGGGCGGATCGTATAATAATGCAACTGGTGTGACTACCATAGGGAACGTTCAAAATCTTGGATATGCGGCAACCGGGAATCAATATTTATCTCTTCATCAGATCACGGGTTTTGATGCCGGGGTTACTCAAATTGCCGGAGGAATAAATTTTAATTACGCTCTCACAAGTAAAGGTCATCTATACGGATGGGGTTTCAATGGAGATTATCTTGGAGGAAGCAGTTTATTCAGGCCCGGTACTCCAACAAAAATAGATTCTTTGGTCACTAATAAATTGGATGCTCCTATCCGTTTTATTGGGACGAACTCTGTCGGAACTCATATTATTACCACAAACGGGACGCTCTGGTATAATGGTGATGAAGCTGTTGGCAATGGCGGCGATGGTCAGGTGTTGAATTTCGCAACCTACACCATAAATCCAGCTCCCACCGGCGGCACTCCCAATCCCTATGCGTGGGACCTTGGCACGCGGGAACTCATGCAGGTGTCTCCTGTCCAGGTAACTCATTTGAATGATTTCACGGCTGTTTTTGGGGCTTCTGTTTTTACATTTTACACTTATGCTCTTTCTACCAGCCACGGTCTTATGTCGTGCGGAGAAAACAAGGGAGGTCCGCTTGTAGGAGGTGGCATCAATGCTCCAACGGCAGATATCATCGCCACTTACAGATCAAGTTGGGTAGTTCCTAATCTGACTTCCGTAAATCCTATTGCCCTGACAACTACGATCACGTCCACATCTCCTTATTGTATATTAAATCCAGGCGGGAGTCCTTGTAATGAATACAGCATTCCTGCCAACCCAGGCCCAACGGCCAATGCTGGTCCGGATCAAAATATTACAACTTCATTCACTGATCTGAACGGATCCGCGTCTTCGGATAATGTTAAAATTGCTTATTATCTTTGGAAGCAGATATCCGGTCCGACAACTGCTACAATTGTAGTGCCATCAGACATCAATCCTCATATCACGGGGCTCGCTAATGGCACGTACACATTCCAGCTAACGGTTACGGACAATGGATGGAGTACAAGTACCGATACTGTGGTTATAAATGTAGGAAATGTGACGAATTGCAATTGCATAACAACGCCAACTCAACAAGTAATACACAACTAATATGATAAAAATTTTATTTCTTTTTTTAGGATTGTTTTTGTTTGAGAAATCCCAGGCTCAGTCTGGATGTTTTGTGCAGGCAAGCTGTAAGCAGACTATTTCTTTGCCACTCGACTCTGCTTCTATATTCGGCGTTGTTACTTCCACTTCTGCTGTGACGCAGACATGGAAATTCGTTTCAGGGCCACTGTCGGCTCAGATTGCAACTCCCTCTGCTTCTCAGACATGGGTGAAGAAAATGGATGCAGCGGGAACTTATATATTTTCTTTAACAGCAACCAATGCAACCGGCTCGCAAATTGCGCTGGATACAGTAGTGGTTCAACCGGCTCCTCCAAAGAGGATAGTGAGTGTGCAGACTTTTTATAGCGATGGCACAAGTGTCATAAATCAATAAGTGTAAGCACGTATATATGAGGTTCTTTATAATTGTTAATTTTAAAATTGATTAGTGATGCAAACATTTTATAAAAAACTTACAAACATGCAAGAAAGCTGGCCTTATTTTACGCTTGGAATTGTTGTATATGTGTTGTATTACCTGTTTCATGCAAATGTGTATAGCGAAATAGTTAATACGGGGTGGTCCCTGCTATGGGCTTTTTTTGCTGGCGCAGCGGGTCTTGCTGGAAAGGAAATGATGTCGTGGTTACTCAGGTCGATAAGAAAAAAAAGAAAAAAATAATGTCTACGGCAGATACGAGATTGGCTTGGTCTTTTGTAGCACTTGTTACCCTTGTTTTATTCCTTCATTTCTCTTTTGAGCATAAGAGTCTGAGGGATGATCGCGTTATAATAATGAACCAGGAAAAAGTAATTAAAAACGAAGACTCTATTATTAAACTTTTAAACCGAAAATAATGACCTATTTAATCATGTCCATCTCTGGAATATTTGGAATATTATTCCACATACTCATTGCCGTTAGGCAGCTTAACAATGCTCTTCCAAATCAAACGTATGCCAGTGTCTTTGAAGCATACTTCAAAAAAGACTGGATTTGTCTGGTTGGGTCTTTGCTTTCTGTTTCGTTTGTAATGTTTATTATCGCGCCTTATCTTCATGCGCACGCGGATACTCCTGACAAAACCGGAGACGCTGAGGATTGGTTTGTTTACTATGTTGTAAAATACACGCGCATAGCATTTGCCATTGTCGGCTATTTCGGAGACAGTCTTATCTTCGGTCTTTTCGGAACCATCGGGAAAAAACTTGCCGACAAAGGAATCCCCACAGATCAGCCTAAACCTTAAAGTATGTCTTTCAAATTCGATATAAAAACATTTATTATAGTAGGTCTTGTGGCTGCTATAATAATTTACCTTTTGCGCGGATGCGGAAACACTCCGCCATCGCATTCTGATGATCATAAAACAGTAGACTCTCTTCGTGCAGTAATTAATGACAGTAAGGGTCAACTAAAAGTGATAGATAGTCTCCATCAAAATAATCTCGCGCTCAGAAAAGAAAACGATTCTCTAAGAGGAGTGGACCAGCACTGGAAAGAGCTTGTAAACGACCAGGGAGATTTTATTACCGGACTGATTGAGGAAAGGGATGCGCTGAAAAAGGCAAAAGACACGGAAGGAATCCTTAGAAATTGCGATACGCTTGCTGAGCAGGTGTCTCATGGGATACTGCTGGTAAAAGAATATCAAAATGCAAACGACGCACTGATCACTCAAAGTATTGCTGCTATGAATGCCTGCGATAGGGAGGTCAAAATATCTGACTCTATTTCGGCAATCAGGCTTAGTGCCTTTAACACAGTGGCTTCAAAATACGATGCGCTTTACAAGGACTACACTAAAGCAGGCCGCGCAAAGCTGTATCTTGGTTTTAATATAGGAAGCAATGGGTCCTTTTTGAGCGCAGGACCTACGGCAATATTTCAGACAAAAAAACTCAGGCTTTATCAGGCGGGAGTTAGTTACACAACGGATTCTAAATTATATTACCACGGCTCAGTGCTGTGGGAAATTCATTTTTAAAATATATTTTATGTTTTTACTTATTAGTCTTTCTTTCGGATGGTTGGCGGCTCTTATCCTTGTTCCAAGCGCAGCATGTTTTGTGATCGGCGCATATTATTATAAGAACAATCAGAAGAAAAATTTCATCACTCAGATTGATGACACGATTACTTCGATTCAGAATTCTCACATATACGAAGCGCTGCCTGCCGACAAGAAAGCTATTGTGGATGCATTCAACCAACTTAAGTCAACTTTTAAATAAAATTTTATGCCAAATCAACAGCAAATTCAGGAGCGCGGCACGAGAATATATATTCTTGTCTGTGCAATTATTCTTGCCGTAGCGCATGTGGTAGTGAATTTCGCATGGGGGTACAGTGCCCCTCATCTGGTATCACACACTATTTTCTGGTGTGTTGATGTCGCCACTCTTTGCACATTCGGGTATTTTTCAATTCACGATATCGCAAACAAGGGCAATGCCGACAATATCGCAATAGCGGCAATTTTTATTAGCACCGTGGGGAGTCTCGCATGGCTCTTCGGAAATTTTCACGGATGAAATACATATCCATATATCTTGGTTTTATCCTATTGAATGTACTGATCGCAAAGATCAATGACACTGTGCGCCGCCACAGAATAAAAAATGGGATAAAAAAACAAATCAACCATCCGGCATGGGCTGTATTCTATACGGCATGTTGCGCAGTTCCTTATTTTTTAATTGACGTGGATAGTTTTCATGTGTGGTTTATTCCGATCAAGGTGATATGGCCTTTTTTATTTGCATTGCTCGCGCAGCATTTGAGTTTTTTCCCGGTAGCTTACAATTTGATCAGCGATGCTCCAAGTATATTTTTTTTAAGCAAAGAAACGACTGCCAAAACAGATCAGTTTATGGTAAGGATGGGCCTTAAATCAACGGAGAGCGTCAATATCGCTGCGCTCATTGTAAGCGTGGCCGCTTTCATTTATACACTATTCAATTTATAACAGATGAGTTTACTATCCGATAAAGCTATTGAAATAGCCGTAAGTCAAATAGGTCAGCAGGAAAAACCACTGGGATCAAACTGGGGCCATCCTGTCCAGGATTATCTTGCAAGAGTGGGCATCAATTTCCCTGCCTCATGGTGCATGGCTTTTGTGTATTGGTGCTATGACGAAGCAGCTAAGCAATTAAGCGTGCCTAATCCGCTGATCAAGACAGGTGGCGTACTTCATGGTTGGCAGGAGTCCGACGAAATATATAAATTCACGTCAGATCCGCAGCCGGGAGATATTGGGATTATGGATTTCGGAGGAGGCCTCGGCCATTGCTTTATTATCAGATCGCTTTTGCCAAATAGTATTTTAGATACTATAGAAGGAAACAGTAATAACAATGGAAGCCGCGAGGGAATTGAGGTTGAAGAGAAAAAAATAAGACACGCTTTCGACAAAAGAATAATTGGGTTTTTACGATATTGAAGATTGTTTTTCATGTTGGTTGTTTAATGGTTATACATGCCCGGCTCCCCTGCCGGGTATTTTTTTTTAAAATATATTTGGAAGTTTGAAAAATATATTTATATATTTGTGCATGGAAAAAAAGAAGAGAGCGAATGAATACCAAAACTCACGAACGAAAAACGTGAAAATTTTCAAAGAGGTTCATCGCAAATTAAAAAAGTATGTAGCAAAATCCGATGGATCGGATATGACTGCGGTGGCTTCTCAGGCTATACTCGAAAAAATAAACAAGAAATGATAACCCTTTTACTCATCTCAAAACTTTCATTGTGGCTTTGCGTTATCGGCGGCATGATCATATTGCTATTGATTTTTTACATTATTCTTGTTAAGACCGGATTGAGAGGGGGGCGTGGAAATATTGAGCCTGATGAGACATTTATTTCAGAGGAACATAAATATTTTTGGAGAAAATAATTTTTTTTTCATATCGAGCAATCGTTAGTCGCTGCTATTCTTAGTGGCGGCATTTAGGGGAGTGGAGCAGTGGTCAGCTCGTCGGCCTCATAAGCCGAAGGTCAGTGGTTCGAATCCACTCTCCCCCACAGTTTTTTTTCGGTTTAGGGTTAGGGGATAAGGCAGGTCACGAAAGTGGCCTGCTATTTTTAAAAACCATTTTTCAACTATAATATCAACAATCATGAAAATTTTCAATTTCAAACACAAAAAAACGGGCGAAATAATCTCTCCTGACTGTCACGAAAAAATTGCTCCTGCAGTAAGAGATAAATTTGAAAAGACTCCGTGGCCTGCTACACATTTTGTAGAGAATGCAGATGATGACGGGAACTTTGTGCTTGCGATGCTGGCTGCAGAAGAGCTGGAGTCCTTAAGCGAAGGAGTCCAGATACCATCTGACAGCGACATGGCATCTAACGGAATTCCTGAAAGCGACTTTGGTGGTTTTGGCGGTGGTGATGGCGGCGGCGGCGGCGCGGGAGGCGACTTCTCTTCTGAATCCACGGGTAGCGACACTGGTTCTGACTCATCTGGTGGTGACTCTTCACTCTAAGAAAATTTCTGCATCAGTAGTAGAGCCTGTTAGCACAATGGTAGTGCGCGTCCCTTTGGAGGATGACATAAGCGTTCGATTCGCTTACAGGCTTCATAAATTATTTTCAAATGTCTAAAGTTTTACAAATAAGTTTAATCAACACATTCGAGGCTATTTGCACATGGATCGAAAGTTGCCAGAGAAGGGACCAGTGTGAACTTTTGATAAACGTTATTGACGACTTTGTTACTAAAGAAAGATTTCCGAGTGAGGAACCGGATGTTCTCCAGGCAGCACGGGTGGTTTTATTTGAAAGGATCCAATACAGAATTGAATTTCTTTCTGTCGCTATCATACGAAAACAGGCTATCCGGTCTTGTCTGCGATGAGATTAATTGATGTAAATATCATAAACGTATTTGTGGCACTGGAGTGCCTGTTTCTTTTTTTAACTAATAATGCATTAATCAAAAAACAAAAAATCATGCAACTGGAAAACTTAGAGAAGGTGAAAAAAATCTCTTCCGACATCAAAGCTATTGACGAAGAGATTGCCAAGGTTGACTCTTTCCCCTGGCACAAGGCGAATGCCACAATAACTCTTGGCTGCAATGACAAGGAATTGCCTTTGCGCTTCAAGTCATTTGCAATCGACCCGGAATCTGTTGCGTGGCTTTATATACACGAATTGAAGAAACAAAAAAATAAACTAATAAAGGAGGTTGAATTATTATGAAGTATCGCTTTCACGTTATTGCTCTTCCTTCAACGCAGGTTACAAAAGAGTATTTGCATTGCGCGTACACGCAGAAGGTCCTTAATTTCTGCAAGATGATGAAGAGTCTTGGTCATAAGGTGTTCCTATATGCCGGGGAAGAAAACGAAGCTCCGTGTGATAAGCATTTCGTCTGCATTCGAAAAGGTGAGCAGCGAAAGCTCATAGGCATCGAGTCTCCTACGGATAATTTGAAAATGAAATTTGAACCTGAGCAGGATTACTGGAAACTCATGAACAAAAGAGCAATCGAAAATATTAAGCAGATAAAAAAAGCTCATGATTTTATCTGCATTATTGCCGGGACCTGTCAGCAACAAATAGCAGACGCATTCCCTGACATGATTTCCGTTGAATACGGTATAGGTTACGGAGGGGTGTTTTCCAAGTACAGGGTTTTTGAATCGTATAGCTGGATGGCTGCTGTCTACGGTCAATTGTATGGGGCGTACAAGGCCCGTGGCAGTTTTTACGACTCTGTTATACCAAATTATTTTGACCCCAAGGATTTCTCTTATTCTGCCTCTAAAAAGGATTATTTCGTTTATATGGGCCGCGTTATAGAAGATAAGGGGTACAGGATCGCTACGGATGTGTGCAGAAGACTCAAAAAGAAATTGATTGTAGCGGGACAAGCGGAGATCGGGCTGGATTACGGAGATTATGTTGGAGTGGTTGGCTTGGAGCAAAGGGCTGAGATATTGAAGAAAGCAAAAGCGATATTCACTCCTACTCTTTATCTCGAGCCGTTCGGAGGCGTATCTATTGAGGCTATGATGTGCGGTACACCGGTTATCTCTACCGATTGGGGTGCATTCCCTGAAAACAATATTCATGGTGTCACTGGCTACCGGTGTCGCACATTCGAACAATTCCTGTGGGCCGCTAAGAATGTTCATAAGCTGGACAGCGCCAAGATCCGGGATTATGCGCGAAACAACTTCTCGCTGAATCGCGTCAGATATATGTACCAGGAATATTTCGATAGGCTTTATGGACTTTGGGGAAAGGGATGGTATCAGGAGAATCCGGACAGAAGAGAACTGAATTTTCTCACTAAATTTTATTAATCAGTTGTATGACAAATGAGGAATTGTTGCAGTATGGTAGTCCTACCTTAAAAAAAATTGACAAAGCAATTGCTGAGTGCAAATTGTTAGATATTCTGAGATTATTTGACAGTCCTCAGCCTAAGCAGTGGATTGAAGAAGAGCAAAACGCACTCGTTGGCAAAAAATATTTCTTTAACAGAATAGGACTAATTGAGGCGCTTTTGGACCGTGTTTTTACCGATGTTTCTTTTGCGATAGTATCTCAAAACATTATTCAGGAGAAAGGGAAGCTATCAGCCGTATGCCACTGCAGGCTGCATTTTAAGATTGAATGCGATACCAGTGTTTATCGAGGCAATTCAGCGCCTTCCGTACTGATCGAGGGGACAAAAGACGGCGTGGCTGCTACCTATGCCGAATCCATCAAACATCTTACTCTCGCTGTTCCCCTGGCTTATTCCAACGCAAAGAAAAGTGCAGCAAGACAACTTGGAGATTTCTTTGGCAAGAGCCTAAACAGGTATCTTGATGATATCGAAGAAATTCCTGTAATCAAAACAGATTATGGTGATTCGGAGGATGATCCTATTGAGAAATTTAAATCTGCTATCAGGAAAGCGGCAACTTATGAGCAGGCAATGAATTTAATCAATGCCGCTGGTGTATTCAAAAACACTCTTTTGTATAGCCCTGAAATAAAAGAATTTCTTGAAAACAAAAAAAATGAATCATGAAAAAAAATGAAGTTGAAGTTATCACTCCCGAAGTAATCGAAGATGACGATAAATCAGTTCCGGAGTCCGCGCCGGTGGGTGATGCACTAAAAAGCTCTCTTGAAACTGAGCTAAAACGTTTTGACAAATTCGAAGCAAGACTCTCTGAACTTAAAAAGTATTCTGAACTTACCATTAAAGATGAGAACGACAGGGAAGGCTATATGGCAGTAAAGGCGGCTATTGCTGATTTGCGCAGGACCAGGACTGGCACTACCAAGGACAAGAAAGTTGCTAAGGAGTTTTTTCAGAGTGCCCTGGATTCTATTGAGAAAAAATCAAAGTGGATCATCGCTGAGGTTTCTGCAATTGAGGATCCCCTGCAACAAAGAAAGGATGAGATTGATGCGATCAAAGAAAAAATAAGAGAAGATAAAAAAGCTGCGCAATTAAAACAATACAAAGACCGCCTTTCTGAACTGCTCAGTATGGGAGCCGTCATTGTAGGAGATAATTTTGAACTCAACGGCTTAAGGGTAGAAGTCGCTATTGTTGAATCAGCAGACGAGGATGTGTACCGGGAAAAAATATTTCCAATCTTCAAATCTGAATGGCAGAAGATCGAAGATGCAAAAGAAGCGCAGCGGAAACGGGACTTGGAAGCAGCGGCGGAAGTAGAGCGCCAGAAGCAGGAGCTTGCCGAACAGCAAAAAAAACTGGAGGAACAGCAAAAGCAGCTTCAGGAGGCATTAAATAAACAGCGTAAAGAAAAAGAGGATGCCAGATGCAGGCAGCTCGGGTCCCTCGGCATGACATACAATCTACCTCATAGTTCCTTTTTGTTTATGGATGTGAATGTAGGCATGGTGGAAATAAAAACTCTGAATGATGACGAATGGACAGCTCTCGTAAGTCGAATTACTCCTGTTATCGAAGACAGAAAAAAACAGCAGGAGCAGGCGCGAATCGACGAAGAGAAGAAGAAAGTCAGAAAAGACCTCATTGAACAGCGCGTTAAAATGCTTTCTTATTTTGAATACAAGCATCCAAATCCAGATGAGCTTGGTGATATGTCGGAAGAAAAATGGCAGCTACTTCATTCCGACTGCAGGGCAGAATACAACAAGAGAGAGCATAATAAATGGCTGGAAAAACAGGCTCAGGAGAACCAGGAGAAATTAGACAAGGCTTCCGATAAAAATAAATGGGAAGCTATTTTGGCTCACCTGCAGGCCACTCCGATAGTAGAGATGAAGAGTAAACCCTATCAGGCAAAGATGCTCAAATTACAGGCGTTCCTTTCAGACATTCATGCAATATGATTACTGTAACAGATCCGGTCGACAAATGGCTTTTGGAGAAGTGGGGTAAGTTCTCGGCTTCTGAGATTGGCAAGCTCATGCAGCCTGCAGAAAAAAACAACCCCGGCATGTTCTCTCGCGGGGGGTGGAGTTATATCTGGAAAAAAGCGACGGAAGAGGAAACGATCATGACGGAGCGACCGGAACTTGAAAATTTAAAACCTCTGCTATGGGGCAAGATGTATGAGCAACCTGCATTCGAAAGGTATGTAAGTGCTACCAGAAACACATCCATGCGTTACCTGGGGACATCTGAGCCGATCTTTTTGATGTATAATGAAGACTCTGGCGGATCCCCTGATGGCATCATGGGCCATGATACCACTATTGATTTCGGACTGGAATTAAAATGCCCAAAAAGCTCGGAAATACACCGCAAGCATAGGCGATTAAAAGATCAATATGCACTCAGAGATTTTAACGAAATTTACTATGCGCAAATTCAGTTCTTACTTATGATCACAAAAGCAAGTGCATGGGACTTCGTAAGCTATGATGAACGATTTAAGGATAAGAAGAAAAAATTAAAAATCATTACCTGCTATCCCGATAGAAGCTATCAGATATCGTTAGACGTAAGGGTTACGCAGGCAATTAAAGAAAAATGGATTCTTGTAAATCAGGAAGCATGAAAATAGAAAAAATTAATTTTAAATTATTTGTGGTTCTCATTGTGGTTCTCATTTTAGCCAATTTACTCCTGCTTCCGGTAACGGGATCCAAAGTATTTATATCGAGTATCATTGTCGAAGAGGCAGTGTTTTGTTGTGTACTGTTCATTGTGATTATTCATCGGATTGCCAGCACAAAATCCGTTAAAGAAAAGCCCAAAGAGATAGCCGTGGGAGACAGGATCACTTCCAATGGCTACTATCCCTCATTGAAGGATTATTTTCGGAATGGCCCACTAACTGTTACAAGAATAGAGCCACTTGCCACTTACGACACACACATCGGTGGCAAATTTGTATTTGCTAAAGATGAAAATGGCAAAGAATTTGGCTTTTATATTAATGGATTAAAAAAAATATAATCAAATGAAAAAAATCTTATTAATCGTTATTTTATTTTCGGTTGCATGTTCAGGTAAGTTTCACAGAAAAGCTCCTGAATATCGCTGGCAGTGGGCTATGTTTTACAAACAACCGGTAGGTGCTACTTTTTATGTAGACACTCTTTTTGCAATAGCAACCGACACTCTTGGGATCAGAAAGATCGACAGTACCTCGGATGAAATCTCTGCTAAAAGAGAATGGTTCAGAGACACTTTTTGGTTTTGGGTGAAATACGATACGCTGAAGGGAAAGAAAGGGATTAACGGCAAGGATAGCATCCAGAGGACATTTACGCAGATACCGAAGGCATGGGTGAGTCCCTGTACACTTGATCGAAGGTAAAAACCTTGTAAAAATAAATCATGAAAAAGATATTAAAGGTAGTTGCATGGTCAATTATCATTAGTGCTTATGTCGGGGCTTTTATCTTCGGAGTTGTTGCCATAGGGATATGGCAAACTCTTTTGGTATTTGCGGTAGCAGGAGTCTTAGCATGGGCTGCTCTGCATATAGAGGGCAAGATATAAAAACAAGTTCTTTTAAAAATTTAAAACAAAATGTATGAAAAAGAGAATTATCATTATCTCGACTTCGCTTCTGCTATTATCAGGCGTTATATTTTTTCTGATGTCATCACATCCGGCTCCTGTTGAGCCAAGCAGTCCTGCAGATGCAAAAACTTTGAAAGATTTAGGCTTCACAAACTCTTATAATCTAAAAATGGATGGGATGCTTTACGACCGAACGCTGAATCCCGAAGTGTTTAAGAAATGGTCTGATCTTGGCTACACGTATTTTTCCAGCGATGCTATCACGAGGATCTGCGCTGACAATAATTACATCATGGGGCCTGCGATCAACTTCAAGTCAGTCATACCAGCAGAGAACATCAAGGAAATGCAATCTAAGATTGATAAACTTGTTACGCAAAAAACATTTGTTTATAAAATAGTTTACGAGCCAGATATTGAAGATATTGGAACCGGCGCAACGCATTGGGAGGGGTATATCAGCGAAAATGATATTGAGCCTTCCGCAATGAGGCCAGATGGCACGCTCAATAATGATAGAGCCTATTTGGTTGTAAAGAATATCAATAGCCTAATGAAATGCCCCTATCAACACAGACTGGATGTCCTCACAATTTCAAAAGTATCAGGTCAGCATATATCCAATTTGGTTTTTGTAATAGCTCCCCAGGAAGATTTCAACACAGATGGAATGTCGGTTTCAAATTTCAGACTATTCAAGCCAAAGCCTGTTGATCCAATTGTGGTATGTGTTGTTGATGACGGGTACGTAGAATTGACTCATTGGATTCGGTAAAGTTCTTTAACCATTTAAAAAATAAAAATTATGTCAGATGAAAACTGGGGTATCGGTGATGCAGTCAATAAGAAGCCGTTTGGAGAAGCAAGATTAGGTGATGAAGATGTAGAATTGATTTTTGGTCAATATCCGCATTCCAGGCAGGATAATAATATATACGCAAAGACCAAAGGCGGTTCTATTTATGGATTTAGCGGTCATCGCCTTTGTTTTAAAATCCTGATCGAAGAAAATAATTACCTTAAGACAAGTTCATTAAGCGGGGATGAGATTAGAAAATCCTGTACTGGGAAATTATCTGTAAATGGGGTTCAAGTTTTTGAAGCATGGCATCGGGGTTACGAAAGGTGTTATCAAAAAATTCAGGAATTTATTTTAAACATGGAGGAACATTGGGGTTGGTATCCTCTGCAAACAGAAAAAGAAATAGGTCGCGTAATCGGTTATCGGGAACAGTTATTTAAAATCAAAAGTTTCATTATCCCGCAGGGGTGTATGATTTTGGAAACTTTGGATGGAAATCCAAGAAAAAAATTCCTTTGGGAAGATAACGACGACTACGAAGGAGAATCAACTGTTAAGGTTGAGATCACTGCGGATGGAATTACGTGGTTTCCGAAACAATAAAGTTCTTTAACACCAAACAGGGAGCGTGGCGGAATGGAATATTTTTCTCGAAAAAGTGTGGAATATTTTTACAAGAAAATTGTGCCATAAATCTCGCCGCTCCCTTTTTGAAAAATGATTTTAAAAATAAATTTTATGCCTAATCGTAATCAAGAAAGAAATTTCTCGGAACTTATGAAAGATGGTTTTGAAATGTCTTATTCCGTACTCGACCAAGCAATCGAATGGATAAGAGACAATCTTAATCCTGAAGATGTTTTCGAAGATAGCCAACTACAGGCGTGGGCAGAGAAGAATTTCGATAAAGAAGAAAAATGATTTTAATGCAGGAGAAATAGCGGAGTCATTCTAACGAATGAGTAAAAAAACCCAAAGGCAAGAGTTCCGCAAAATGGCCGCCTGCTGACATTACACCAGATGGAATAGTAATCCGGTTTTTAAAAAAAAATAAGATTATGGGATACATGACAGATGGATTAACTTTTAATGTTTTGCGCCAGGCAAATGAATTCAGGTTGAAAACTGCAAAATATAAAAAATGCGAAGATAGTTGGACAACCGCACATTGGTTGCAGGCTTTGGTCGGCGAATTAGGTGAACTGGCGAATATAATGAAGAAGGTTGATCGTGGTGATTTTGTATTTGATAAAGTGAAAACCGATATTGAAAATGAATTGGCTGATGTGCAAACATATTTGGATATTCTTGCTTTTAAAATGGGAATTGATCTTGGTGAAGTAACTATAAGAAAATTCAATGAGGTGTCTAATAGAATAGGGAGCATGGTAAAAATATTGCATGACGGTAGTGATTATTCTTTAGACCCAACATTAAAATAAATAAAACAAATCCCAAGCCATGAAAGAACAGACAATACAGGAGATGATAATTAAAATAATTCAGGAAGAATCATTGCATCTTCATCTTTATAGCGAATTGAAGCCAATGTCAGAAAGAATAGCCAATCTTCTATCTTCTCCTGAGATTTTGGAAAAACTTATGGAAGAAAGAGGTTTTTTACTATCATCAATATACGAGAATAGGATGGCGGTAATTGAATCCCTTTCGATTGAAAATGCAAGATTAAGGGAACAGATTCAGAAACTTCAAAAAAATAATACTATGACAAATGAAATTCCTCGTAGAAACAGACTTGATTTTAATCTACCGGCAGAATTAGCAATCAGAAATGCGGTGAATGAAGTTGAAAGGTTAGGATCGGATCCACTCCTTACAAATTGTGTGGTGATATTACAACAGGCATTTGATCTGCTCGCCGATTATTGCGATTCTTTAATAGCTAAAAATGGGGGCGGCATAAAAGGTGGTGTATATAACGGCGATGCGCCAGAGGACTGGGCTAATAGCAATTCGGCTTGGAATACCATTTAAGAAGAAAATTTAAGATTAATGGAACAGATAAAACAAATGCAAAAATGAAAATAGCGGCAATTATTAAACATCCGTATAGAGATTTTGATTATAGGATTGATATTATCGATGTCCCCGATGATTTTAATGAATGGGACAAATTAAAAGAGCAATTGGAATATGAAATGCTTGGCCCATTTCAAGTGTTGGCCTTAACAACAAAAATTAATTTCGATAGGAAATTTATACTTCAATCAAACACAAAATAAATTTTATGTTATCATTTAAAAACGATGCAACAATCAAAGAAGCTCTTATCCACAGAATGGATAAGCATATCGAACTCGATGAACTTGTTCAAAAAGCAACAGGCGAAGGAGGCAAAGGCTGTACTGTCTGGTGTGCGCTCAATAATGGAGAAATCAAAGAAGGATATAATCATGCCGCATTTGAAAAAATTCTTGGTCTTCCCGAATGGTTGGCAAAACTTCACGATACGATTTATGAAGGGCTTACAGTTAAAGATTCTAAATGGTTCTCAAAAGAATGGGTGCGAGCCATCCCCGTTGGAAAAAATTTAGACATCATTAAATGGAAATTCTGTGCATTTATTCTGAAAGAAAATATTGCGCGGGTATTAGTCCTCAATATAAAAAATGATTTGAAAAAACAAGTTGTAGATGCGATCAATGGTTGCTTATCACTACATGAATCTGCAATTGCGTCAGGTAAATGGGATAAGTCAGCAGCAAGGTCAGCAGCATGGTCAGCAGCAAGGTCAGCAGCATGGTCAGCAGCAGTGTCAGCAGTAAGGTCAGCAGCAGAGTCAGCAGCAGAGTCAGCAGCATGGTCAGCAGAGTCAGCAGTAAGGTCAGCAGCAGAGTCAGCAGCAGAGTCAGCAGCATGGTCAGCAGAGTCAGCAGCAAGGTCAGCAGCATGGTCAGCAGAGTCAGCAGCAAGGTCAGCAGCATATAAAAAGTATGCAGATGAACTTTTGATGTTATTCGTGGAATTATCAAACACAAAATAAAAGTATCCCGCGAACAACAAAAACAAAAAGAAAATGGCCAGAACAAATGAATACAAATTAGCAGGACTGAATCACGGAGGCTGGAAAGCTGGCGGTTTTAAGGATACCTATGCAACCGTAGAATATTTGGATAAAGAAGAT
>Ga0335085_10006413_pt1 | contig 18574 bp, 20 predicted proteins | sample Lox_Sample_45_FD_206712 | JGI IMG/M metagenome (GOLD analysis project Ga0335085, IMG submission 206712) | Soil microbial communities from Loxahatchee National Wildlife Refuge, Florida, United States - Lox_Sample_4.5 | ecosystem: Environmental > Terrestrial > Soil > Wetlands | place: USA...
CCGAATCTCGAAATCGATGTCGCGACCGATCTCGCCGCGGGTCTCGCGATCAAGGACGATCCGCGCGCGGTCGTTTCCTGCGCGCCGCCCGGCTTCGCGCTGGTGCCGGAAGGGCAGGGCGCGCTCTTGCAGCGCGCGGGCGATCACTGGCAGGTCGAGGCGCGCTGGCGCTACGACCCGCCGCCGCCGCATGCGCGCTGGTCGCAGGTGCTGGCGCCGGCGCCGCTCTGTCTCGGCCCACGCCGCGGCCCAGGTTGACTCGCCTGCGGCGAGGGTCTATCGCCGCCCAGGGAAGCAACGGAAACAAAAGGTCGGGGCGTCTCATGAAGATCAGCTTCGCCGCGCCGCGCATGCCGCGCTCGGGCACGGTTGTGGTCGCGATCATGGAAGATCGCAAAATGTCGCCGCATGCGAGCGAGATCGACAAGCAGACCGGCGGCGCCTTGAAGCGCGCGATGGAAGCGAGCCGCTTCACCGGCAAGCCCGACGAGACGATGATGATCCCGGCGCCCGCCAATATGGGCGACGTGTCGCGCGTCATGCTGATCGGCGTCGGCAAGCCGCGGCTCGGCGATCGCAGCGTGCGGCAGAACCGCGGCGGCGTGATCCTCGCCGCGCTCAACGCCGTCGGCGAGACCAACGCGGCGTTCTTCGTCAACGCCTTCAAGGGCAAGGACACGGCGATGGCGGCGGCCGACCTCGCGTTCGGCGCCAAGCTCCGTTCCTATCGCTTCGATAAATACCGCACCAAGGAAAAGCCCGAGCAGAAGCCCTCGATGAAGGAGCTCACCCTGCTGGTCGACGGGCCGAAAGCCGCCGAGAAGGAATTCGAGCCGCTCGACAAGATCGCCGACGGCGTGATCTTCACCCGCGATCTCGTCTCCGAGCCGGCGAACGTCATCTATCCCGAGAGCCTGGCGGCGGAGGCGAAGAAGCTCGCCTCGCTCGGCGTCGAGGTCGAGGTGCTCGACGAGAAGCAGATGAAGACGCTCGGCATGAACATGCTGCTGGGCGTCGCGCAAGGCAGCCGCAAGCCGGCGCGGCTCGTCGTCATGCAGTGGAAGGGCAATCCGCGCGCCAAGAACAAGGCGCCGCTCGCCTTCCTCGGCAAGGGCGTGACCTTCGACACCGGCGGCATCTCGATCAAGCCGGCCGGCGGCATGGAAGACATGAAATGGGACATGGGCGGCGCCGGCGTCGTCATCGGCCTGATGAAGGCGCTTGCCGGCCGCAAGGCGCGCGTCAACGTCGTCGGCATCGCCGGCTGCGTCGAGAACATGCCGGACGGCAACGCGCAGCGTCCCGGCGACATCGTCAAATCGATGTCGGGCCAGACGGTCGAGGTGATCAACACGGATGCCGAAGGGCGCTTGGTGCTCGGTGATGCGCTGTGGTACTGCCAGGATCGCTTCAAGCCGCAATTCATGGTCAATCTCGCGACGCTCACCGGCGCGATCATCGTCGCGCTCGGCCACGATCATGCCGGGCTCTTCTCCAACAACGAGATGCTCGCCGAGCGCCTCGTCTCGGCCGGCAAATCGGTCGAGGAGAAGCTCTGGCGCATGCCGCTGGGCGATGCCTATGACCGCATGCTCGATAGCGACGCCGCCGACATGAAGAATATCGGCGGACGCGACGCCGGCTCGATCACCGCGGCGCAATTCCTGCAGCGCTTCGTCAACAACGTGCCCTGGGCGCATCTCGACATCGCCGGCATGACCTGGTCGAAGAAGGACACGGCGATCGTGCCGAAAGGCGCGACGGCGTTCGGCGTGCGGCTCCTCGAGCGCTTCGTCGCCGATCACTACGAAGGCAAATAGGGCTGGGGGCAAATAAAGCTGGGCGAGATCGGCTTCTACCATCTGAAGACGACGCCGCTCGAGCGGGCGCTGCCGCGGCTCTTGGAGCGCGCGCTGAAAGACGGCTATCGCGTGCTGGTGCTGGCGAGCTCGAGCGAGCGCGTCGAGCATCTCAATCAGCTGCTCTGGACCTATGACGACGCGAGCTTCCTGCCGCATGGCAGCGCGCGCGACGGCAATGCCGAGCGCCAGCCGATCTTCCTGACCGCCGGCGAAGGCAATCCCAACCACGCGACCATGCTGGTGCTGGTCGACGGCGCCCAGGGCGGCGCGCTCGAGAGCTACCAGCGGGTTTGCGACATGTTCGATGGCAACGACGAGGCCGCGGTCGAGGACGCGCGGCAGCGCTGGCGGGCGGCGAAGGCCGCGGGGCATGCGCTGACCTATTGGGAGCAGACCCCGTCCGGCTGGGTCAAGCGCGGCGCGGAGACGGACGCCGACAGCGCGGGTTGAACCAGGGCGACTCGCTCGCTATACCCCGCGCAATTCAAGGGGCGCCGCGCGCGCCCCAATCCACAACCGAATGGAACGTTTTCATGGCCGTCGAGCGCACCCTGTCGATCATCAAGCCGGACGCGACCCGGCGGAACCTCACCGGCAAGATCAATGCCCGGTTCGAGGAGAAGGGCCTCAGGATCGTGGCGCAAAAGCGCCTCCAGCTCACCAAAGCCCAGGCCGAAGCCTTCTATGCCGTGCACAAGGCGCGGCCGTTCTTCGGCGAGCTGGTCAGCTTCATGATCTCCGGCCCGGTCGTGGTGCAGGTGCTCGAGGGCGAGAACGCCGTCGCCGCCAACCGCGACATCATGGGCGCGACCGACCCGAAAAAGGCCGCGGCCGGCACGATCCGCAAGGATTTCGCCGAATCGATCGAGGCGAATTCGGTGCACGGCTCGGATTCGGCCGAGAACGCCGCGACCGAGATCGCGTTCTTCTTCGCCGGGGTCGAGATCGTCCCCTAGGCCTGCTCAAAATTTAAGCATATGGGATTTATGGGATTTTAGCCGCCATCCCGTAAGACGGGTGGTTATGAAATCCCGTCCGCGAAGCGAGGCGGCAGGCCGCGGCGGCGGCCGCGCGCGTGGCCCTGCGACGCGCGCGCCCTCGCGTCCGGAGGGCGCGGCGCAGCTCGCACGCCTACAGGCGATCGCGGCGCTCGGCACGGTCGAGATCGATTTCGGCACCGGCCGCGTCGCGGTGTCGGACGAAGCGCGCCGGCTGTTCGGCTGGGACGCCGCGGCGACCGCGAGCATCAAGCTGATCCTGCAATCGGTGCACGAGGACGACGCCGCGGCAATGGCGTTCTTTCTCTCGCCGCCGCAACACGGCAAGCCGGCGATCGAGGAATGCTTCTTCCGCCTTGCCGTCGAAGAGCACCGCGGCACGCTGATCTACGGCCGCGCCGGCGTCGCGCTCAGCGCGCGCGGCAAGCCCGAGCTGCTGGTCGGCGTGATCCAGGACATGACGCGGCTCGTCGAGACCGAGCGCGCGGCGCACAGCCAGGCGCAATTCTATCGCGGCATTTTCGAGAACTCGATCTGGGGCATCTTCCAGACCACCGCCGACGGCCATTACCTGATGGCGAATGCGGCGCTCGCGCGCATCTACGGCTACGACACGGTGAACGAGCTCTTGTCGGCGCTCACCGATATCGGCATGCAGCTCTATGTCGATCCCGGGCGCCGCGATGCCTTCGTCGAAGCGATGCGCGCGCGCGGCGTCGTCGCGGGCTTCGAATCGCAGATCTATCGCCGCGACGGCAGCGTCATCTGGATCTCGGAAAGCTGCCGCGAGGTGCGCGCGCCCGACGGCCGCTTCCTCTATTACGAAGGCATGGTCGAGGAGATCACCCTCCGCAAGCGCGTCGAGGACGAGCTGCGCGCGGCCAAGGAGGCGGCCGAGGCCGCCAATTGCGCGAAATCGGAATTCCTCGGCACGATGAGCCACGAGCTCCGGACGCCGCTCAACGCGATCATCGGCTTCTCCGAGGTGATCAATCGCGAGCTGCTCGGCCCGGTCGGCGTGCCGGCCTACAAGACCTATGCCGGCGACGTGCTCGCCAGCGGCCAGCATCTGCTGATGCTGATCAACGACATTCTCGATTTCGCGCGCGCCGAATCGGGCCGCCTGGCGCTGTGCGAGGAGAGAGTCGACCTGCCGGCGCTGATCGAGGCGACGATGCGCTTCCTCGCCGAGCGCGCCGAAGCGGGCGGCGTCCGGCTGAGCCTCGATCTCGCCGCGGCGCCCGCGGGCGTCATGGCGGACGAGACGCGGCTGCGGCAGGTGCTGCTCAACCTCGTCGGCAATGCGATCAAGTTCACGCCGCAAGGCGGGCGCGTCGACGTGCGGGCGCTGACCAGCGCCGGCGGCGAGATCCGCATCGAGATCCGCGACAGCGGCATCGGCATGTCGGCCGCCGATCTGGCGCGCGCCTTCGAGCCGTTCCGCCAGGCCGATGGCGGGCACAACCGCAAGCATGAGGGCACCGGCCTCGGCCTCGCGATCTGCGACCGCTTGATGCGCCTGCATGGCGGGCGCGTGATGCTGGCGAGCGAACTCGGCCGCGGCACGCTGGCCACGGTGCTCATCCCGCGCGAGCGCGCGATCTCGAAAGAGGGATCAGAGGCGACTGCGCGGAAAAGCGCCTAGCCTGCAAGGCTCAGGCGACGAAGGCCGCCAATCCGATCAGGACGATGATGACGAGCGCGAGGGTCCAGCGCATCAGCCGGGCGAAGCCCAGCCAGGTTTCGCGGTGACGTTCGAATTCGAGGTCGACGGCCATTCTCAGGCATCCCTAGCAGCGATATCGGCGGCGCTGATATAGCCCAGGCGGCGGGCGGGTGCCAAGGCCAAAGCCAGGGCCAGCGCATAAAACGGCAGCCACCAGAGCTGGTAATTGTGATGCGCCCCGGGCCCGGCAAGGATCGCGGCGAGGCCGAGCACCGCGGCGAGGGCCGCGCGGCTAATGACCGGCGGGTTGCGGCGCCAGACATAGATTGCCGCGGCCAGCATTGCCGCGGCGAAGACGAGATGCGCGACCATGGCCATGTTCGGCGGCATCGCCTGCAGCCAGCTCGTGCTGTCGGGCAGGCGCGTCAAGTTGAAGCGCACGATGTTGTCCCAGAACGCCGGCGGGCGCAGCAGGACGAAAGGCAGGATCGGCAGCGCGCCGACGATCACGCCGGCGACGAAGGCGAGGCGCCGCTCGGCCGGGATCAGCGCCGGCAGCATCGCGGCACCGGGCAGCAGCTTGGTCGCGAGCGAGAGACCGACGCCGATGCCGCACCAGAAGCTGCTGCGCCCGATCAGCGCCAGCGCGGCGAGCAGCGGCAGCACGGCGGCGAGATCGGTCGCGCCTTTGGCGAAGATCTGCTCGCTCAAGAGCGGCAGCATCACCAGCAGCAGCGGCGCGAGCATCGTGCCGGCGATGCGCTGCATCAGCCAGAGACAGGCGAGCAGCATCAGGAGATTGGTGATCAGCACGCCGCGCGCGGCGAACGGCGCGCCGAGCGGGAGGTAATCGACGATCATCATCGGCAGGTATTTGTAGCCGGTGAAACCGGCGCTTTCGGGGCCGGTGTCGATCGGCAGCGCGTAAGGGTTGAGACCCTGCAGCAGCGCCTTGCCCGCTTCGAGCGTCGTTGTGCCGATGTCGATGATATGCGGCGCGATCACGCGCGCGACGAAATAGACGAGGCTCAGCGCCAGCGCGATCCAGAAGGCGATGTCGGTGCCGCGCTTGAAGCCGAGGGTGAGCGGCGGCGAACGGCGCGCGGCCGCGAGGATGAGCGGCGCGGCGGCGAGCACGGCAACCATCACGATGGCTTTGGGGATACCGCTGCCCCAGTTGAAGGTCTGGATCAATCCGACCGCGATCCAGAACGCAGCAATCGCGCCGAGCTTGGCGACGGTATCGCTCACGCGCGCCGGTCGTCCGCCGGGTTGAGGAGGATGGCACCGCCGCCGCTCGTGCCGGCGATCTCGGTGCGCTCGCCGACGACCTTGACGCGGCCCTCGGCCACCAAACGCAGCGCCAGCGGATAGGCGCGATGCTCGGCGGTGAGCACGCGTGCGGCGAGCGTCGCCTCGTCATCGCCCGGCAGCACCGGCACGGCGGCCTGCACGATGATCGGCCCGTGATCCATCTCGGTGCGCACGAAATGCACGGTGCAGCCGACGAAGCGCACGCCTTCGGCGAGCGCGCGCGCATGCGTATCGAGGCCGGGGAAGGCGGGGAGCAGCGAGGGATGGATGTTGATCATCCGGTCGCGCCAATGCTCGACGAAGCTCGCGGTCAAGAGCCGCATGAAGCCGGCGAGGCAGATGAGCCCGATGCCGGCGGCTTCGAGCGTCTTGGTCAGCGCCGCCTCGAAGGCCTCGCGGCTCGGATAATCCTTATGCGGCACGATTGCGCTGGCGATGCCGGCGCGCTTGGCGTGATCGAGCCCGCCGGCGTCGGCGCGGTTGCTGATGACCAGCGCGATCTCGGCCGGGAAATCCTTTTCGGCGCAAGCGCGCATCAGCGCTTCGAGATTGGAGCCGCGGCCCGAGATCAGCACCGCGGTCTTCAGCCGGGCCACGCGCGCTCCGTTCCCATGAGGATCGTGCCGTCGTTGCCCGCTGGCCGCCGGACAATGCGGCCGATCTCGATGACGCGCTCGCCGGCCTGCTCCATCGCTTCGCGCGCGGCACCCGCGTCTTTGGGCGCAACCACGGCGATCATGCCGATGCCGCAATTGAAGGTGCGCGCCATCTCGCCGCGCGCGATCTTGGCGCTCTCGGCGAGCCAGCGGAAGACCGGCGGCAATTCCCAGCGCGTCGCGTCGAGCTCGGCGGCGAGGTGATCGCGCAGGACGCGCGGGATGTTGTCGATGAGCCCGCCGCCGGTGATATGCGCGAACGCATGTGCGCCGGCTTTGAGCGCGGCGCGGCAGGCTTTCACATAAAGCCGCGTCGGCACGAGCAGCGCCTCGGCGAGGGTCTTGCCGGGCGCGAACGGCGCGGGGCTCGCGTAATCGAGCTTCGCCAGCTCGACGACGCGGCGCACCAGCGAGAAGCCGTTGGAATGCAGCCCGCTCGATGCCATGCCGAAGACGATATCGCCTTCGGCGACCTTGCTGCCGTCGAGCGCCTGGCCGCGCTCGACCGCACCGACCGCGAAGCCGGCAAGATCGTAATCGCCGGCGGCATACATGCCGGGCATTTCCGCCGTCTCGCCGCCGACCAGGGCGCAGCCGACCTCTTGGCAAGCCTTCGCGATGCCGGCGATGATCACCTTCGCCTGTCCGACCTCGAGCTTGCCGGTCGCGAAATAATCGAGAAAGAACAGCGGCTCGCCGCCTTGCACGACGAGGTCGTTGACGCACATCGCGACGAGATCCTGGCCGATCGTCGCATGATGATTGGCCGTGATCGCGATCTTCAGCTTGGTGCCGACGCCGTCGGTCGTCGAGAGGAGGATCGGATCCTTGAAGCCGGCGGCTTTCAGATCGAAGAGCGCGGCGAAACCGCCCAAGCCCGCATCGCAGCCGGCGCGCGCCGTCGCTTTCGCAAGCGGCTTGATCGCATCGACCAGGGCTTCGCCGGCATCGATATCGACGCCGGCCGAGCGATAGCTCTCGCCGCTGCTCATCGCTTCGCTTGCGCCGCGCGCGCCGCGCAGCCGAGCAGAATGCCGCTCAGCGCGTCGGGCAGATCGAGCATCACGTTATGGCCGCAGGGCACTTCGAAATATTGCCATTTCGGATCGCGCTTCGCCGCCTCGGCGAATTGCGCGAAGGTCGGCCGCGGCTGGCCGGCGGCGCGGATATAGACGAGATGCGGGATGTTCTTCCACGCGCCGGTGACGGTCGATTTCTGATCCATCGTCGCGAGCGGCTGATCGACGGCGCGGCGGTCGAGCCGGGCGATGTCGTCGCTGCCCTGGACGCGGAACTCGGCGGCGGAGATGCGCGGCACGCGCCAGCCGTCCTTGGCGCTGTTCTTCTGCGCGGCGGCGCCGTCCGCCGGCAGGAAATCCCACAGCGATTTGCCGGCTTCGGGAATGAACGCATCGAGATAGACGAGCGAGGCGATCTTCGATGCCGCGCGATCCGCGGCGCCGCCGACCACCATGCCACCATAGGAATGGCCGCAGAGCACGATATCGTCGAGCTCGTGATGCTCGATCACGCCGAGCACGTCGTTGATATGCGTGTCGAGATTGACCTGCGGCCCGGCGAGATGCGCGCGCTCGCCGAGGCCGGTGAGCGAGGGCGTATAGACGCGGTGGCCTTGCGCGCGCAGCTTCTCGGCGACGCGCTCCCACACCCAATTGCCTTGCCAGGCGCCGTGGACAAGGACGAAGGGCCCCTTCTTATTATTCGACTCGCTCATGCGAAGCTCATCTTCAAGAGCTTCTCGGCGTTGCGCCGCGTGATCGTGTCGTAGACCCCGCGCTCGAATTCGCGCTTCTCGATCGCGTCGGTGTGGAGCTTGATCGGCCCGAACGGCGAGTCCGAGGCGAAGACCAGCTTGTCGGTGCCGAAGAATTTCAGCGCGCAATCGAGGCCGAGGCTGTCGCCGAACAGCGCGGTGTCGGCGTAGAAATCGTGGAAATAATCCATGAACGGGCGCTTCAGGGATTTCAGCACGCCGCTGTAATCCTCTTCCTTGGTGCGGCCGCCGAGGCTGGCGAGGCCGTTCTCGATGCGCTTGTCGAAGAAGGGGATCATCCCGCCGCCGTGATGGGTGATGATCTTGATCTTCGGATAGCGGTCGAGCAGCCCGGTCAGGACCAGCCGCGCCATCGCCACCGAGGTCTCGTAGGGCCAGCCGAAGCACCACCACATCTCGTAGCGCGAGAATTTCTCGCTCGTGTAGTCCGGGAAGTCCGAGGTGCGCGTCGGATGGAGCCAAACCGGCAGATCGTATTGCGCGGCGAGGGCGAAGAGCGGCTCGTATTTCTTGTCGTCGATCGGCTCGCCGTTGACGTTGGTGAAGAGCTGGATGCCCTTGGCGCCGAGCTGATCGATGGCGCGCTTGGCCTCGGCGAGCGAGGGCTCGACCGCATGCATCGGCAGCGCCGCGACGAAAGCCGGGAAGCGATCGGGATGGCGGCTGACCAGCTCGGCCATGCCGTCATTCGCGACCTGCGCTAGCTCGATCGCCTGCGCCGGCGTGGTGAAAGCCTCGATCGGCGGGTTGGGCAGCGAGATGATCTGGCGATAATCCTTGACCTCGTCCATTGCCCGGAAGCGCGACTCGAAATCCCAGACGTTGCGCACCGTCTTCATGCGCTTGGCGATGCCGAGATTGCCGCCCATCGCCTCGAGCGCGCTCGCGACTTTCGGCGGCAGGATGTGGGTGTAGATATCGATGAACATGAAATGCGCCCCGCTATTTTCTAGGGGCGCAGTCTAGTCCGGGCAGGATTGAGCCTCAACGGCGGCTAGCCAAACCTGGACTTCCCAAGCGCTTGCCGCGACAACCGTGTCGGATCACGTAGTTTTCCGGATTACCTTCTTCTCCGGAAATTAAGCGCCACCACAGGTGTGTTGGGAATCGGCCAGAGTCCAGGACTCTAACGTTCGCAAATTTGTCGCTGTGTAGACACGACCACGTTGATCTCCGGGTGGGCAATTTTTGGGGATCAAGATTAGACACAAAAAGACTTTGTCTCCGACGTGCGATTTTGTGATCGCGTCAATTGTGTCGTAGCTGACCTGACCGCCGCCATTTGCAAAGCTAACAGCAGAACCCGAGCCTGCGATCGGGCGACCGGTCCTGACATCTGTGAGGCGCGTCCCTATCTTGCTGATCTCGGTAACTACGCAGGCTCCAGGTCGCGTGGTGATGGGTGTTGCCGCGACCGTTTGTTTCGGGACCTGCATTGCGATGATTCCGACTGCGGCAATAACAACAGTCGCGGAATGGCGCATCAGCATTTTCGCCTCCGGCTCGGCAAGTCTCACTAAACAATCGCCGCGTGGGCGCAGTTGGCGATGAGCTCCAGGCGCCGCGAATGCCAGGGATCGGGGATCTTGGTGTTGGAGATATAGGCGTAGCTCACACCCGAGTCGGGATCGGCCCAGCAATAGGAGCTGCCGACGCCGCCATGGCCAAAGGTGCCGGGATGGGCGAGCGAGCCCAGGCCGCGGATCACCTCGCTGACGCCGCGTATATGGGGCCCGATGCCGCGATGCATGGCGATGCCGCCCATGCCGTCATCCGGCCGCTCACCGGTGAAGTTGCGCGTGACGTATTGGATCATGCGCGGCGAGAGCACGCGCTTGCCGTTGAGCTCGCCGCCGGCGAGCAGCATCTGATAGAACGCCGCCATCGCCCGCGCCGAAGCGAAGCCGCCGCCCGAGGGGATGCCGGCGCGGCGGAACGCGATCGTGTTCTCGTCGGCCATCAGCTTCGAGCCTTTGTTGTCGGCGATCGATTCGTACATCTCCGCGGCGCGCGCCTGGTCCTTCTCGTCCATCAAGCCGACATACATCTCGTCGCCGAGATCGAGCGGCTCGATGATGCGGCGGCGGATGAAGACACGGAAATCCGTCTTGGTCAGCGCCTCGATGATCAGCGCCAGCACCCAATGCGCGGAGTAGCTGTGATAGTGGAGGCGGGAGCCCGGCGTCCATTCGAGCGTATAGTCGCAGACGAGGCGCTTCAGGAGCTGATGATCCTCCCAGCTCTCGGGCGGCATCACCGGCGCGTTGGGGAAGCCGGCCTGATGCGTCAGCACCTGCAGCACGGTGATCGCGCCTTTGCCATGCGCCGCGAATTCCGGGATGTGCTCGGCGACGCGATCGTTGAAGCTCAAGAGCCCGTCCTCGACCAGGGCCCAGATCGCCGCGGCGACAATCACCTTGGTATTGGACCAGAGGCGGCAGGGCGTGTCCTCGCGCATCGCCATGTTGGTGCCGATGCGGGCAAGGCCGAAATGCCGCTCGAAGGCGAGCTTGCCGTGCCGCGCGATGGCGATCTGCGCGCCGGGATAGCGTTCCGCGGCGATGTGCTGCTCGATGAGCGCGCAGAGGCGCTCGAGCGGCTCGGGCCGCAGCCGCGCGGCGGCGAGATCGGTGGTCGGCAGAACGAAGCTCATGCGTCTCTCCTCGCGAAAATGCAGCGCCGTTCTTTTCGTCATGCCCGCTTGCGCGGGGGCGACGATAAAGAGCCGCAAGCCACTCTAACAAAGCCGGTGTGACCCCGGTACTCTCGCCGCCATGTTCCGCCTGCGTATCGCTGTCATCCTTTGCGGCCTTTGCGGCTTCCTCGATCTGTGGGCGACACAGGCGCTGCTGCCGTTCCTCGCCGACGAGCTGCACGCCTCGGCGCTGGCGGTCAGCTTCACGGTCAGCATGCCGCCGCTCGCCATCGTGCTGGTCGCGCCCTGGACCGGCGTCATCGCCGATGTGCTGGGGCGCAAGCGCGTCATCGTCGCGGCGATGTTCGCCATGGTGGTGCCGACCGCGATGGTCGGCTTTTCCACGACGCTCGGCGCGATCGTCTTCTGGCGCTTCGTCCAGGGCCTCTTCGTGCCGCCGATCTTCGCGACCAGCGTCGCCTATATCGCCGACGAGGCGCCGCTGGGGCAATCGACCGCCGTTACGGGAATTTACACAGCGGCGAGCGTCTTCGGCGGCTTTCTCTCGCGCTTCCTCTCGGCGTTGCTCGCCGATCATTTCGGCTGGCGCGACGCGTTCCTCGGCATGGCGGCGATCACGCTGGTCTTCGCTATCGGCACGCTGCTCATCATGCCGCGGGAGCGTGGCTTCAAGCGCTCCTCATCGGTCGCCAGCTCGATACAGGAGATGCTGGAGCATTTCCGCGACAGCCGGCTGGTCGCGACCTATTGCGTCGGGTTCTGCGTGCTTTTCACGCTTTCGACGATCTTCACCTTCGTCGGCTTCCATCTCGCGGCGCCGCCTTACGGGCTGTCGACCGCGGCGATCGGCTCGCTTTTCATCACCTATCTCGCCGGGGTGGTGACGACCTCGCTGGTCGGCCGCGGCGTCGCGACGCTGGGCCGCCGCCGCATGGTGGAGCTTGCGCTGCTCGGCTGGGCGCTCGGCATCGCGCTGACGCTCGTGCCCAGCATCGTCGCGGTGATCGCCGGTCTCGCTCTCGCCGCCGCCTTTTGCTTCGTTTGCCAGGCGGCGTCGACGAGCTACGTCGCGCTGACGGCGCAGCGCGGGCGCTCATCCGCCGTCGGGCTTTATGTCACCGCCTATTATGTCGGCGGCAGCGTCGGCGGACCGGTGGCGGGCATCGCCTGGACGATCGGCGGCTGGACCGCTTGCGTCGCCTGCGCCCTCGCCGTGCTCGGCGTGGTCGCCCTGGTGGTGCGGCGCTACTGGGTTGAGCCGGCGTGATCAGCGCCCGCCGGTGACGTCGAGGACGGTGCCGGCGATGTAGGAGGCTTCGTCGGAGAGGAGGTAGAGGATCGCGTGCGCGACTTCCTCGGCCTTGCCGGCGCGTTTCATCGGCAGGTTCGGGCCGACGCGGGCGACGCGGCCTTCGGGCTGGATCTCGGTATCGATGACGCCGGGGCTGACGGCGTTGACGCGGATGCCCTCGGCCGCGACTTCCTGGGCGAGGCCGAAGGTCAGGCTGTCGATCGCGCCTTTGCTCGCCGCGTAAGGCACGGTCTCGCCGGCGCCGCCGATGCGCGAGGCAGCCGAGGAAAGATTGACGATCGCGCCGCCTTTGCCGCCGTGCTTGGTCGACATGCGCTTGATCGCCTCGCGGCAGCAGATCAGCGTGCCGGTGATGTTGATGGCCCAGAGCCGGTCGAGCCCCGCGGCGTCGACCGCATCGATGCGGCCATGCGGGCCGATGATGCCGGCACTGTTGACGAGGCCTGAGAGCGTGCCGAAATCGCGATCGATCGCAGCGAAGAGCGCGGCGACCGCCGCTTCGTTCGCGACGTCGGCGGGATAGGCGATCGCCTTTCTGCCGATATTCTCGATCTCGTCGACGATCGCCTCGGCGCGCGCGCTCTTCTCGCGATAATTGATCGCGATGTCCCAGCCGGCGCGCGCGGCGGCGATGGCCGTCGCCGCGCCGATGCCGCGGCCGCCGCCGGTGATCAGCAGCGTCTTCGTCAACGCACACCTTCGGCGCGGTTCGGCCATTCGATATGGGCGCGGATCGCTTTCTTCTGCTCGTCGACCCAGTTGTATTTCCGGGCGACGCCGATCATCGCGGTGAGGCCGTCTTGCCAGGCGGCGGCGGTGTTCTGCTGGCGCAGCCACGCCTCGCTCACCCAGGCATGGCCTTCGGGATCGAGCGTCGCGACGCCGTCGAGCGCGGTGCTGAGCCGCGCCGCATCCTTGCCGGGCGCGTCGATGACGAGCTTGAACTTCTTGAAGTCCTCTTGCTCCTGGAGCGCGACCGCGAAATCCTTGCTGACGTGGATATACATGAAATCCTGCCTCGCTTTGCTGTCCGCGAAGACTAGGACCTGAGACTGCGGGGTGGTAGACTCTCGCCATGGGTGCGGGTTTCCGAACCTTTGGTCTCGCGGTTGCGCTGTTGCTTTCGAGTATGCCGGCGCGGGCCTCGGTTTGGAGCGATGAGGTGACGCCGTTCCCCGGTCCCGCGCGCTCGATCGGCAAGCCCGCCGCCGGCTGCCTCGCCGGCGCCGAGAGCCTGCCCTTCGACGGGCCGGGCTATCAGGTCATCCGCATCAGCCGCGATCGCTATTTCGGCAATCCCGTGACGGTGAGCTTTGTCGAGGATCTCGGGCGCAAAGCCAAGGCGGCCGGGCTCGCCGATTTCTATGTCGGCGACATGTCGCTGCCGCGCGGCGGACCGATGCCCAACGGCCATGCCAGCCACGAGACCGGCATCGATGTCGATATCTGGGACAATCTCGATCCGAAGCCGGTGCTCGCGCCGCCCGATCGCGAGGATCCGCCGCTGCCTTCGATGCTGACGGCGAACGGCAAATCGCTCGATCCGGCGCGCTTCAGCGCGCGGCTGGTGACCTTGCTGAGGCTTGCGGCGACCGATCCGCGGGTCGATCGCATCTTCGTCAATCCGGTGATCAAGCGCGCGCTCTGCCAGGGCGAGTTCCGCGCCGCGGTCGGCGATCGCGCATGGCTGCGTCGCCTCCGGCCGTGGTACGGGCATGACGAACATTTCCATGTCCGTCTCGCCTGTCCCGCAGGCTCGCCTGATTGCGTGGCGCAAGCGCCGGTGCCGCCGGGCGAGGGCTGCGATGCCAGCCTTGCCTGGTGGTTCGAGCCGCATCCGCAGCCAGAGCCCAAGGCGGCCGCGCCGCCGCGCGCGCCGATCCTGCCGAGCGCCTGTCAGCGCCTCATCCAGCCCTAGCCGCAACTGCCGGAAAACTTGCCGGCCCTGTCCGTTTGGTTAACGGATCGGGCCGACGAGTCCTTGACGTTTACAAAAAGCGGGCAATAAATATTTCCATATTACTGTACTAATAAGGAAACACTAAGTATTTATTAAATAATTCTCTTGCGAGAACGCGTCATCCCAAATATTAATCATGGTTAACGCGGGTATCCGAGAGGACCGCGATCCGTGGAGGGATGGCATGAAGTTTGGTCGCGTTTTGGCTTTGGGCATCGCGCTGTCGGCGCTTTCCGCCGCCAGCGGCGTCGCGCAAACCGTCGGCTCGGACGAGCCCTATACCGGTCCCAACGGTCCCTATCTGCGCGCCGAGGGCGGCTGGTCGCACGAGAACGACATGAAGGGGCAGGGCGCGACCGGCCTCAATTTCGGCTCGAAAGAGGATGACGGCTTCATGGCCGGCGGCGCCGCCGGCTGGAAGTTCGGCCAGCTCCGCGCCGAGCTCGGTCTCGATTTCTCGAATCACGACGTGAGCTCGATCCAGGTGAACGGCGATGGCGGCCTCGGCTCGCGGCTGCATGTCGGCTCGCTGACCGGCGCCAATACCGGCGGCACGGGCACCGTTCATATCATCGACGGCATGGTCAACACCTATTGGGATTTCCGCACCGGTACGCCCTTCGTGCCGTATATCGGCGTCGGCGTCGGCATGGCGCATGTCAGCCTCGACAACTTCGCGGTCGCGGGCCATCCGCTCGCCAACAGCAGCGACACCGTCTTCGCCTATCAGCCGATGGTCGGCGTGCGCTACCACATCACCGACGCGCTCGCGCTCGGCGTCGAGTACCGCTACTTCGCGACCGTCGATCCGACCTTCAAGGATTCGACCGGCGTCAAATTCACCGGCCGCGTCGAGAGCCATAACGTGCTCGCCAATCTCAGCTTCTTCTTCGGCGCGCCGCCGGCATCGCCGATCGCGGCGCAGCCCGCCGTCGCGCCGGCGCCCGCGCCCGCCGCGCCGGTGCAGATCAATCCTTCGGCCGGTCCGGCGCCCGAGCAGAGCTTCCTCATCTATTTCGACACCGGCCGCGCGAGCCTTACCTCGCAGGGCCGGCGCGTCGCCGACGACGCCGTCGCCGCGTTCAAGCGCAGCAACGCCTCGCATATCACCATCGCCGGCTATGCCGACACGGTCGGCGGCGCGCGCCTGAACGAAGCGCTCTCGCGCCGCCGCGCCGAAACCGTGCGCGACTATCTCGTCGCGCATGGCGTGCCGTTGAGCGAGATGGCGGTCAACTGGCATGGCGAGACCAACCTCGCCGTGGCGACCGGCGACAACGTCGCGCAGCGCCAGAACCGCCGCGTCGAGATCGACATCCCCTGAGGGCGGCACAGACAAAAAAAGAGGCCCGGCAATGCCGGGCCCTTCTTACCGAATAAAAAAAGGGGCCTGGCAATGCCGGGCCCCTCTTCACCAAATAAAAAAAGAGGCCCGGCAATGCCGGGCCTCGTCTTTTGGGGTTAGCGCTGGCCGCTTATTTTGCGGACGCCATCTCCGCGTTGCGCATGCGGCGCGCAATCATCTTGCGCATCATCTTACGCCGCATCAGCTCGCGCGGAGAGATGCGCCCGCTTTCGGCTACCGCCGCGCCATAGCTGGGCGTGCCGGGAAAGCGTGCCATCTTCATTTTGTCGTCCATGAGGCGGCCTCCGGTTTTTGTTGGGCAGAAGGGTGCCAACCTTGGCGGAAAAGCACAAGAGCGATTCGCGGGGAACCCGATAAAATCACTCTTTTGCCACGATCGAGCGCCGGCTTGGCCATTCGGTGGCACGAATATCTCAATAAAATGAACTACTTATTCGGCTCAGCGGAAGCATTGCCGTGCCTTTCGGCGATATCCCGCGCCAGCCGCACCAGGAGTTCCTTGAGCTCATCGCTTTGGATGGAGCGGAAGGCACGAATGAGGTCGATATCGCTACGCTCCAGCACCCCGATCCCCGGGACATCGGTGGCGACGAGCCCCTCGAAAAAATAGTCGGGCGATTTGCGCAGCAGCTTGGCGAGCTGGAAGAGCCGGCTCGCCGAGACACGGATCTCGCCCTGCTCGTATTTCTGGATGACCTGAAAGCTCATGCCGAGCGCGCGACCGACCTCGGTCTGAGTCAGGCCGGTGAGCTCGCGCGCGATCCGCAACTGCCCGCCGACATGCAGATCGATCGGATCGGGGCCGTGCTCCTTCGCGGTATGTCGCCGCCGGCGCGGGCGCCCTAAGCCTGCGCCGGAGTCACTATCAGCCATGATATTCTTGTTTGATTCTTGCTGAAGATTCTTAGGAAGGTAGCAATGTGCTCTGGCTGTCTCGGCGGGCGCGAAGGATAACCTGTTGCGTTAACCGAGCCTATGAGAAGTTGGGTCGCGGCTTGATTTTGCAATCAAAGGTGGCCTGCTCGATGCTGCATTCCCATATCGCATAGTAAAATCACGATCGCTGATATCACTTACACAGGAGACGCTGGTGGATCAGGAATTGCTGTACGAGGTGAAAGACGGAATCGGCCGCGTCACGTTCAATCGGCCGCAAGCGCGCAACGCTTTCACCTTCGCGATGTACGAGCGTCTCGCCGAAATATGTCGAGAAGTCGACACAGATCGCGCGATCAAAGCGCTCTTGCTGACCGGCGCGGGCGATAAGGCCTTCGCGTCCGGCACCGACATCTCGCAATTCAAGGCGTTCAAGACCGCCGAGGATGCGCTCGCTTACGAGAGCCGCATCGATCGCGTCGTCGGCACGCTCGAGCAGTGCCGCAAGCCGACCATCGCGGCGATCGCCGGCGCCTGCACCGGCGGCGGCGGCGCGCTCGCGGCGGCGTGCGATCTGCGCATCTGCGCCGCCAATGCGCGCTTCGGCTTTCCCGTCGCGCGCACGCTCGGCAATTGCCTCTCTATGGGGAATTACGCGCGGCTCGCGGCGCTCATCGGCATCGCGCGCGCCAAGGAGATCATTTTCACCGCGCGCCTCGTCGAGGCCGAGGAAGCCAAGAGCGTCGGCCTCGTGAGCGAGGTGCTGCCCGATCACGCCGCACTGATGGCGCGCGCCGAAGCGCTCGCAAAGCATGTCGCGAGCCTCGCGCCGCTCACCTTGCGCGCAACGAAAGAAGCGCTGCACCGGCTGACGCCGCGCATCCCGACCGAAGAGGGCCGCGACATCATCCTCATGTGCTACATGAGCCAGGATTTCCGGGAAGGCATGGACGCCTTCCTCAACAAGCGCCCGCCGGTGTGGAAGGGCGAGTAGGCGTTAGAACATCGTCATTGCGAGGGGCGAAGCGACGAAGCAATCCAGCGGTTCATCCGCCGCTCCGGATTGCTTCGCTTCGCTCGCAATGACGTTTTAGTAGTTCAGACGGAGATCTTCTCGTCCTCGACGACGCGCTGCACGGCGGGGCGCTTCAGCATGCGGTCCTTGAAGGCGGTGTAGTTCTTCATTTCGTTCATCGGAATCTCGCGCCGCACGCCCCAGGTATAGAGGACGAAGGCGTAAGGATCGGCGACCGAGAATTTGTCGAAAAGATATTCCTTGCCAGCGTACATCCCGTCGATTTCCTGGAGATAGCCGTGGAAGACCTTCTTGCCGGTCTCGCGGAGATTGGCATGCGCCGCGGGGTCGCTGGCATAGCGCTCGGGCCGGCCGATATGCGCCTGCGCCGGATGGACGCTCGAGGCGACCCAGCCGATGAAGGACATCATCTTCGCCTCTTGCACCGGATCGCTCGTCCAGAGGCCGAAGCGCTTACCGAGGAAGGGCAGGATCGCGGTGTTCTCGGAGATGAACGTGCCGTCATCGAGGCCGAGCGCCGGCACGCGGCCGTGCGGATTGATCTTCAAATACTCGGCCGAGCGCTGCTCGCCCTTGCCGAGGTCGATCTTGCGGCCGTTGTATTTCTCGCCGCTCTCCTCGAGCACGATATGCGAGGCCATCGAGCAGGCGCCGGGGCAATAGCACAGAGTCAGCATATCATTCCTCCCATGAAACGAATTGGCCGTGAGACGAAGGCCGCATCTTCGGCCGCGCCGCGCGGCCTGTCCATGGGGCGGGCGATCACGTCGTCGGCAGGACGAGGAAGAATTCCCAGATCAGCATCACCGCGGCGACGATCATGACGACGACGGTCAGGGTGATGCCGGTCATGCGATAGCCGAGCACCTCGTCGGTGCTCGAGATGCCATAGGCGTGGATGAGGCGGCCGACGAGCAGCAGGATGCAGAGGACATGCAGCAGATAGCGCGACCAATGCTGCGCCTCGGCGAAGCCGAGCATCAGCAGGATGAACGGCACCCATTCGCCGAAATTGCCGTGGGCGCGGATGGCGCGCTGGAGGGCCGGATCGTCGCCGGCGCCGATCATGGTTCCGGC
>Ga0335085_10006414_pt1 | contig 18571 bp, 17 predicted proteins | sample Lox_Sample_45_FD_206712 | JGI IMG/M metagenome (GOLD analysis project Ga0335085, IMG submission 206712) | Soil microbial communities from Loxahatchee National Wildlife Refuge, Florida, United States - Lox_Sample_4.5 | ecosystem: Environmental > Terrestrial > Soil > Wetlands | place: USA...
GGGACGCGGCTGCTCCGGTTCCGCGAGGACAAGAACGCCGAGGACTGCACGTGGCGCGAGGTGCGCCCGCCGCGCAGCCCAGACGACCTCGCGGTGGAAGACCTGCTCGACAGCTAGCCGTTCTTCGCGCGTGACGGCTGGACGCGCTTCGGCTCGCCTGGCATCTTCGGGAAGTTCGGTGGATACGGCGCCTCGCCGGCTCCCTCCGCCTCCTCGCGCTCGACCCACTCGAGCAGCCGGTTGAGGTCGCAGACAGCGTCGTCGATCCCAGCCTGGACGTCGCCGAGCTCGGCGAACCGCGCCGGCATCGTCGCGAGCGTGAAGTCCTCGGTCTCGAGACCGTCGAGCTCGTCCCAGCGGAAGGGCGCGGACACGGTCGCGTCGGGGCGGGCGCGCACCGAGTAGGCGGAGGCGATCGTCCGGTCGCGCGCGTTCTGGTTGTAGTCGATGAAGACGCGCTCGCCGCGCTCCTCCTTCCACCACGCGGTCGTGACGAGCTTCGGCGCACGCCGCTCGACCTCGCGCGCGAACGCGAGCGCGCAACGCCGTACCTCGCGGAAGCCCCAGTTCGGCTCGATCCGGCAGGCGACGTGGATGCCTCGGTTGCCCGAGGTCTTCGGCCAGCCGGTGAAGCCGAGCTCCTCGAGCGTTTCTCTCACGAGCATCGCGACCCGCTTCGCCTCGGCGAAGCCCGTCCCCGGCTGTGGGTCGACGTCGATGCGGAGCTCGTCGGGATGTTCGACGTCGCGCCGCCGCGACGGCCACGGGTGGAAGTCGATCGTGGCGAGGTTGGCTGCCCACGCGACCTGCGCGAGCTCGGTCACGCAGAGCTCGTCGGCCGTGCGGCCCGAGGGGAACGTGACGGTCGCCGTCTCGATCCAGTCGGGCCGGTGCTTCGGCACGCGCTTCTGGTAGATCGCCTCGCCCTCGGCTCCGTCCGGATGCCGCTTGAGCTGCGTCGGCCGCTCGTACAGCGCGCGCACGATCCCCTCACCGACCGCGAGGTAGTAGCGGACGAGGTCGAGCTTCGTCTCGCCTCGCTCGCGGAAGAACACCTTGTCGGGGTTCGTCACCTTGACGGTGCGCTGGCCGACCTCGAGCTCCACGAAAGGCGAATCGGGCATTTCCAGGAGTATTGTGGAATCGTGTTGGAGGATCCGCGTCCGACGAGACTCTCCCTCGAGCCGCTCGACGACTTCGTCGTGGTCGAGTACGCCGAGGAGGAGGCCGAGACCCGCGCCGGGCTGATCCTCCCGGCGAATCTCGAGGCGCAGTGTCGCAGCGGCATCGTGATCGCCGCGGGACCAGAGGCCGAAGGCGTCTCTCCCGGCGACAAGGTGCTCTTTCCGAAGGACGCGGGCTACGACGTACGCCTCGCAGGCACCGCGCAGAAGGTGCTGAAGCGCGAGCACCTCATCGCCCGCATCCTCGACTGAGCGCGCGCGCCGACGGCCTTGCCGTCGGCGCTTGCAGCCTTGAGACGGAGAGGGAGGGATTTGAACCCTCGAGGCACCTTTCGGCACCCACGCGATTTCCAGTCGCGCTCCTTCGACCGCTCGGACACCTCTCCGAGCGCGCCCAGCGTATCGGCTCACCTTCGACCGTCAAACTCAAGTTCGCAGGTGCGACAGCCGAACTCATAGGGGCATAAGGTCCACGCCCATGTTTCGCCGCCTCGGTCTCGTCACACTCCCTGTCGCCGGCTTCCTCTGCGCCGTCCTTCTCGTCTCGGGGCGCGCGCACGCGGACAACGTCTGCACGCCGGACGCGAGTTGGGGAACGCTGAACACCGGTTTCGCCTCCCAGGTGCTGACCCTGATCAACCAGGACCGCGCCTCGATCGGAGAGGGGCCGCTGACGATCGACTGGGCATTGAACGACTCCGCGCAGTGGAAGAGCATGAACATGTCCGGGTACGACTACTTCGACCACACGGACATTCCGATCAACCGGACCCCCGATCAGCGTCTGCTCGACTGCGGCTACCCCGAGTCGTCGAGCAGCTGGGGCGAGAACATCGCCGAGGGCTTCTCGACGCCCGCGTCGGTCGTGCAGGCCTGGCTCAACTCGCCCGGGCACAAGGCGAACATCGAGTACGCCGGGTACAAGACGACCGGAATCGGGGTCGCCTACAACTCCTCGGGGTACTACTACTGGACCCAGGACTTCGGCAGCGTCTCCTCGCCGGGCGGCCCGCCCACGACGACCACCGGGCGGACCACGACAACCACCAGAACCACCACGACCACGAGGACGACGACCACCGGAACGACGAGCACCGCGACAACGACGACCACCGGAACGACGAGCACCACGACAACGACGACCGGTCCGCCGCCGCCCACCAGCGCGATCACGACCACTGCGAACGTCGGCCGGCCGACGGCTCATGCGAAGAGGCATCGGTCGCGCTCCACGATCGCGGGCCGCCCGAAGGTCGAGCATCGTCGCCACTTCACCCTCGTGCACTGGACGCTGAAGCGCCACAGTGAGCGCCCGGCCCACTACCTCGTCCTCGGCAGGCGGAGGATCATCATCGAGACCGCGCACCGGACGGTCAGGCTCTCGAAGCGGGTGCACGGCCGGATCCGGATCGTGGCAGTCCTGCCGAACGGCGAGAGGCAGCGGGCGGTCGGCGTCAAGCTCTGAGGTCAGTTCTCGCTCGACGCGGCCCAGAGGTTGATGCCGCTGTCGGTCGCGTAGCGGTCGATCTCTGCCAGCTCGTCCGCGGTGAAGTTCGGCTTCTGGAGAGCACCGAGGTTCTGCTCGAGCTGCTCGATGCTGCTCGCTCCGACCAGTGTCGAGGTCATTCGCCGGTCGCGGAGCGTCCAGGCGAGCGCGAGCTGGGCCAGCGTCTGGCCGCGATCCCCGGCGATCTCGTTCAAGGCTCGTACCTTGGCCATGGTCTCCTCGCTGAGCTGAGCCGCCGAGATGGAGCCGGGCCGGCTCGCGCGTGACCCCTCGGGGACTCCGGCGAGATAGCGATCGGTGAGCACGCCCTGCGCGAGCGGCGAGAAACAGATGCAGCCGACGCCGAGGTCGCCGAGCGTGTCCAGGAGCTCGGCCTCGATCCAGCGGTTGAGGAGCGAGTACGACGGCTGATGGATGAGGAGGCGCACGCCGAGCTCGCCGAGGATCGCCTCCGCCTCGCGGGTCTTCTCCGCAGAGTACGACGAGATGCCCGCGTAGAGCGCCTTCCCCTGGCTGATTGCCGTCGCGAGCGCCCCCATCGTCTCCTCGAGCGGAGTCTCGGGATCGAACCGGTGCGAGTAGAAGATGTCGACGTACTCGAGCCCCATCCGCGCGAGGCTCTGGTCGAGGCTGGCGAGCAGGTACTTGCGCGAGCCCCACTCGCCGTAAGGGCCGGGCCACATGTCGTAGCCCGCCTTCGTCGAGATCACGAGCTCGTCGCGGTACGGCGCGAGGTCGAGACGGAGCACCTCGCCGAACACCTCCTCCGCCGAGCCGTAGGGCGGCCCGTAGTTGTTCGCCAGGTCGAAGTGGGTGATCCCGGCATCGAACGCGCGGCGGAGAATCGCGCGGGACGTCTCGAGCGGGCGCTCGTGTCCGAAGTTCTGCCACAGGCCGAGACTGATCGCCGGCAGCTTCAGACCGCTCGCCCCGCAGCGGCGGTAGGTCATCTCCTCGTAGCGGCCGGCAGCCGCGGCGTACCCCACGGCGGAGTCATACACGGTCGTCACTTCTGCGCGTCCCGACGAGGGGCTTGGACACCCGCTGATCAAGCGGGTCTCGGCTCGGGAAGCGGAGGGGATTTTGAACCCTCGATCCGCTCACCGGCGGATGACGGTTTCGAGAAGATGCTCACCTATGCCAACCACTTCGGCGGCGATAGCGGCGTGACCATCCGGATCCTGGGACTCGCATTCGCTGGAACCTCGACGAGCGGTCGGACCGAGATGACCGAGTTCCTTCGCACCACCCTGGCCATGACGCAAGTCCAGGACTCAGGTGTCGAGGCGGATCTCTTCGAGCTTCCCGACGGCTCGCGCTTCGCGGTTGCCGATCGCGGAGGCATGGGCGAGACGAGCCGCAGCATCGGCTTCCTCGTCGCGAACCTCGACGAAGCGATTACAGCACTGCGTGACGCGGGAGTGGACGTCGACGAGGTCGCAGAAAACGAGCGGCACCGCTATGTCCACTTCCGCGCTCCCGACGGGCAGCTTTACGAGCTCATCGAGGAGCGAGGAGGCGGTGCGATTGACCGCATCGGTTTCGGCTCGCGAAGCGGAGGGGGAGAGATTTGAACCCTCGTCGGACCCAAGGGCCCGAAACGGTTTTCGAGATCTGTTCTCTCTTCAGAGATCAGAGGTTCGCAGGTGTGGGCGGCCCAGACACTCGCTGAGCCAGTGTTCGAACATGACCCTCTCGCTGTCCCGGAACGACAGCGACAGTCCTCCAACGCCGGACCGCCAGCTCAGGGGAAGGTGTCAAGTTGCGGCGGCTTGAGTTTCCTGGAGCAGCGCATCGGTCTCGGCCAGAGCAGGGCGGGCCTCCAGCGACGCGAATATCTTGCGTGCTTCGAGTAGGGGCCTTTCGGCTTCCGGCTTGTCGAGCGCGGCGAGGCAGCGTCCCTGGCCGAGGAGTGCGAACGCCTCCTCTGCGACGATGCCGAACAGGGCCCATCGGCTCGCTGCCTCGGCGTATCCGTTGACAGCGGCCTCGGTCTCGCCTGCTTGCTCCGCAAGGGCCGCGCGGGCGGCCACGAGCGCGTGCTCGCTCAAAGGCCATTTGGGCTCGACGCCGGCCACCAGGCGCGTGGCTAGATCCGGGTCGCTGACTGATTGGGCAACCCGCACGAGCGTCGGCAGCCAACTCACATAAGTCGGATCGTTCCGCGCATCGGGGTACGCCTCGATCTCGGCGAGCAACGCGCGCGCCTCGTCGCAGCGACCGAGCGCTGCGTGCACTCCTGCGGCGGCCGCCAGGCCCGGCACGATCCACTGCACGTGCACGAGACCGCGCGAGGCCTCCTCGAGCCACGTGAGGAAGCTCTCGACCGTGTCGGTGCGGCCGCGGAGCGTCGCAATGCGAACGCGTAGGATCCGTGCGTGCCACAAGCTGACGACGTTCTCGTCGTCGGTCCTCCTCTCGAGCTCGTCCAGGCCCTCGAGAGCCTGGTCGAGCTCGCCGAGGTCGACGAGGCAATCGAGCGTCCCCGCAGTCATCCAGTCGACGTAGAGCGGCGCGCCATGGGCCCTCGCGTATGCGATTCCGACGCGATTCTCTTCGAGCGAGGCTGCCGGGCCTTCGAAGAGCCCGAGCTGACTCGCGAGGTTGAGATAGGCGAGTCCGCCCGCCTGGTGGCCGACACGAGTGGCGATCCTGGCTGCCTCGCGGTAGTCCTCGAGCCCGCCCGGGTCGCCCTGACCGGCTCGGCACATTGCCCGGCGGTTGAGAGCGTATGAGCGGTAGCCAGCGTCGAGATCGAGCTCGGCGGCGAGCCGGACGGCACGCTCGGCGTATGGCAACCCGAGGTCGGCCCTTCCCTCGAAGTACTTGTTTCCCGACGTCTCCGCGAGCACGTCGACGAGGTCCGGGCCGGGCGGCACGGTCTCGAGCAGCTCCAACGCGCGCTCGACCGTCTCGCCCCGACGTGCGTTGTCCCCGAGGCGGAACCAGCTGCCGGCGAGGTACATCGTTGCGCGGCCTTCACCGTGTACATTGCCCTGCTCCCGAGATAGCTCGACCGCCTCCTCAAACGCCGTCTTCGCTTCGCCGAAGCGCTGGACGCCCATGGCGGCGTCGCCGAACTCCACGAGCGCATCGGCGCGCTGCGGATGCCCGGGCGGCGTGAGCGCGAGCGCCCGCTCGAAGAAGCTCGCCGCGGCGGCGAGGTCGAGATTCAGCGCGCGGCGGCCGGCGAGGGTGAGAAAGCGGCGGGCGGGCTCCTCCAGCGCGGCGGCGCGCTCGGCGCTGCCGGCCGCGCGCGCGAGGTCGAGCGCGGTCGCGTAGTGATGGGCGAGCACGTCGGCGACGTCCTCGGCCCGGTCGCCCGCGACGTCCTCAAGCCACGCGGCCGCAGCGACGTGCTTGGCGGCCCGGGAGACCCGGGGAAGCTGGCTGTACGCGACGTCGCGCGTGAGGACGTGCCAGAACGCATACTCGCTCTCCCCGGCCATCGAGGAGCGCCGGGCAGGACGCACGAGCTCCTTGCGGGACAGCTCGCGCAGCGCTTCGGCGACCTCGGCCGGGTCGCGGTCGCCCATCCGGGCGACTGCGCCGACCCAGAACACCTTGCCGACGACGGCGGCGTCGGCCAGCAGCGACTTGCGCTCAGCGGGCAGTGTGTCGAGGCGAGCGGCGATCAGCGCCTGGATCGACCCGGGCAGCGGGAGCTCGGCGCCCGAGCGGAGGGCCCACCCGTCCGACTCCGAGACGAGCAGTTCCTGGTCGCCGAGCAGGCGCAGGAGCTCCTCGACGTAGAGCGGGTTGCCCTCCGCCCGCTCCACGATCGGCGCGCGGAGATCCTCCGGAATCGCCGGAGTGTCGAGGAGGCACGCAACGAGATCCGCCGTCTCGGTGTCGGTCAGCGGCGCGAGATTGATGCGGTTGGCGTTGTGCAGGCCGGCGGCGAACGTCGCGTGGCGGTCGTAGAGCTCAGGCCGGGCCGTGCACACGATGAGCAACGGCACACCCTCTACACGATCGGCGAGGTGCTCGAGGAAGGCGAGCATCGCGTCGTCGGCCCAGTGGATGTCCTCGAACACGAGCACCGTCGGCGTCTGGTCTGCGACGGTCTCTAGGAACGTCCGCCAGGCGGTGAAGAGCTCTTCTCGCTCGGCCTTCGACGAGGCGTCGACGCCGACGAGCGGCAGCAGGCGCTGCCTCAGCCATTCGCGGTCGGGGCCTTCCGCCAGGACCGCACCGAGCTTCGTCGTCGCGGTCTCCTGGTCGTCCGTCTCGAGGATCCCGGTGTGGGCCTTGACGATCTCGCCGAGCGCCCAGAACGTGATTCCGTCGCCGTAGGGCAAGCAGCGACCCTGGCGCCAGGTGAGCCGCGGCTCACGGTCCTGCGCGTGAGCCAGTAGCTCGGCGACGATGCGGCTCTTCCCGATCCCCGGCTCGCCCACCACCGTGACGAGCTGCGCGGACGCCGTCTCGACCGACTTGTCGAACAGCCCCTTCAGCAGCCCGAGATCGGTCGCCCGCCCGACGTACGGCGAATCCTGGCGGCGGGTCAGATCGGCACCGAGTCGGGCGAGCGGAGCGAGCGCCTGGAAGACGCGTACTGTCTCGCTCTTGCCCTTGACGGAGGCCGGCTCCAGCTCCTCGAACTCAAACACCGCCGCCGCCGCCGTGTACGTCGCCAGACCGACCAGGACACCCATCTCCGGAGCGACAGACTGGATCCGCGCCGCGGTGTTCACGGCATCCCCCGCCAGGAACCCCTCGCTCGACCCGGGCACGACCTTCAACCGCACGAGCGCCTCACCAGTGTTCACGCCCACGCGAAGCCGCAGCGGCTCACCACCGACAGTCTGCAGCCGCTCCGCTGCCTCGACGATGCGCAGGCCAGCGCGCACAGCCCGCTCGGGATCGTCCTCGTGCGCCGCGGGCACGCCGAAGACCCCGACGACGGCGTCGCCGATGAACTTCTCGACCACGCCGCCAAACGCCTCGATCGCCGTACGCGCCGTTGCGAAGTACTCGCCGAGCATCCGGTTTACGTCCTCCGGATCCGCCGTCTCGGACTGAGCTGTGAACCCGACCAAATCACAGAACAGGACGGACACGACCTTCCGCTCCTCCTGCAACTGAGCCGAAGGCTGTTCGGTCAGCGGAGCCGTGCAGAACCCACAGAACTGGAAGCCCTCTGGGTTCTCCCTGCCGCAGGAAGGACAGGCCGTCACCAGCCGAGTCTACGGCGACCCCCACCAACAACCAACTCGGATGGCACTGTCCCGTAGACAGCGACGTCGCCGCCCGGGCATTAGGGCACTCCCCTGGGAGAAGCGTCCTCTCGCCTGACGTCTTTTCGCCGCCGACCGATGAGGCGATCGGCTCTGGGAATGCGCGGCGCATCCGCACGTCGGACGAGGAACGTGCGACTGGTGCGCGACTGCGATGAAGCCCCGCGCGACAGCACTAGGGGGCGGCGGGCGAAGGCGTTCCTTTCGGCCGTCAGTCACCTGCGGCGAAGAAACCGCTTAACCACGCCGCTTCAAGCCTGGAAAGCGGAGGGGGAGAGATTTGAACTCTCGATCCGCCTAACGACGGATAACGGTTTTCGAGACCGCCGCATTCGACCGCTCTGCCACCCCTCCGCGGGTGGGCGCAGAGCCACGGCGGGCCGCTGCGCTAACGGAGAAGGAGGGATTCGAACCCTCGATGGAGCCATTCAGCCCCATAACGCCTTAGCAGGGCGCCGCCTTCAGCCACTCGGCCACTTCTCCGGAGTCCGGACAGAGTACCGGCGTCAGCCGAAGAAGTTCACGGCCGCCACCATCAGCGCGAAGAGCACGATCGAAGCGATGATGAACGTGCTGAGACCGTTCGGGCCCGGGAAGTCCGGCTTGTAGCGCGGCACGACGAACGACGACACGAGTGCGAAGACGATGAAGATCGCCGCGACGACGACGAGGCCGATCTCATGGCCGAGCGGAAGCTCCGAACCGAGCACGCCGCTATTTCACCAGATCACGCGGCCGAGAGCAGCCGTTCCTCGCGCCGCCGCCGCTCGCGCAGGATCCACCACGCTAGGGCCCCGAGCAGGAGGAACGGAGCGAGCACGATCAACGCGTAGAGGACGATGATCCCCTCGAGCGCGAGGAAGTGGGCCGCGGAGCCCAGCAGCCGGCCGATGCGGCTGCTCCCGTGATGCTGCGGTCCGACGATCGCGTGGTTCCTCGTCGTGAGCAGGAGCGAGATGTCGGCGGTCGCGCCGGAGGCGAGCGTGCCCGTGCGTGCGTGCCGCAGCCGGGCGAGCGCGTGGCGCGCGTTGTTGAGCTTGATCTCGATCGCGACGCGCTGGGACTCGGGCAGCGTCGAGCTCTGGAGCGCCTGCTCGTAGACGGCGATCGCGCGCTGCAGCGAGCCGATCGCGTTGGTCTGGCTCGTCAGCTTCGCCTGCAGGTCCTGCGTCGAGACCTGCTGCGAGAGGAGCTTGCCGAGGTTGCCGAGGTGCGCGATCGCGACCTGCGCCTTCTGGACGGGGACGCGCAGCGTGAGGATCGCGCTGCCGCCGCCGTCGTGCGAGGCCTGGTAGCGGACAGACTGCGCGTAGCCGCCGAGCGATCCGACGATCTGTGAGGCCTCGTTCGTCTTCTTGGACAGGTCCGAGCGCGGCACCTGAACCTCGAGCGAAGCGGTGGCATGGACGAGCCGGTGGGACGGGATGAGGAGCGTCCGCTCGATTCCACTCAGAGCCTTTGTGGGCGGCGCGCCCGCGGCCTGGGAGAGGCCATACGACTTGGTCTTCACCCCAGTCGGGGCATAGTCGCTCGGCGCCTTGGTGGCCGACTGCCGAGTCGTCGCCTTTTGGCCGTGCTGAGCCGGGTTTGCCGCCGTGTGGACCGTTGCGGGCCCAAGAACGAGCTGGCCGGACGTAGTCCCACTGCGGTTCGAGCCCGAGTCGACGAAGCCGTGCACGACCGCGGCGCCGACCGCAAGCACGACGGCGACCGGCACGACGACCAGGGCGAGCCTCCGCCGCCTCGACCTCGGCGCGCGCGAAGCCGGCGCGCCCTCGAGCACACGCTGCCGCAGCCGCTCTGGCGCGACCGGTGGGCTCGCGCGCAGCTCGGAGACGAGCGCCTCGTACCCTTCGAACTCAGCTCCGGACATCGCTCATCTCCTCCTCCAGTCGTTTCAAAGCCCGGCTGAGCCGGGTCGAGCAAGCTGTTGCGCTGATTCCGAGCACGCGTGCCGCGCTCGGGCCGTCGAGCTCGAGCAGCACACGCAAGGCGACCACCTCGCGCTCGGCGGGTGTCAGCCGCCGGAGAGCCCGGTCGAGCTCCGGGGAAAGGCCCTCGGCGAAGACGGACTCCTCGAGCAGCGCCTCTTCGCGGGTGTAGGTCTCCTCGCGCCGCTGCCTCCGGGCCTCGGCCCGGAACCAGTCGACGGCGGCGGAATGGGCGATGCGGCAGAGCCAGGTGCGCGGCGCGCCGCGGCGCGGGTCGAAGCGGCGCCAGCTGCGGAACGCGCGCTCGAACGTCTCCGCCGCGAGATCCTCCGCAGCCGCGCGGTCGCCCGTCAGGTAGACGAGGTAGCGGTAGACGGCGTCGAGATGCTCGGCGACGACGTCGGCGAAGGGTGGGGCGCCGACGCGACCCGGGGGTCGGACGGCTGCCGGCAGCGCGTTCACGTACCTCATACGGCGCCGGTGCCTCGAAGTGTCACACCCGAACGGTAGGACGAACATACGCTGGAAGCCAATGCGCCGCCTCCTTCTCCTCGTCGCCGTGCTCGTCTGGGTGGACACGTTGCTCTACTCGGCGCTCACGCCGCTCCTCCCCCACTTCGCGCAAACCCTCCACCTCTCGAAGGCCGGCGCGGGCGTGCTCGTCGCCGCCTACGCGGCCGGAGCGCTCGTCGGCGGGGTGCCGGGAGGAGCGGCCGCCGTCCGCTTCGGCCCGCAGCGCGCCGTCCTCGTCGGCCTGACGCTGATGGGGCTTGCGAGCCTCGCCTTCGCGTTCGCCCACGGCTTCTGGCCGCTCGCCGGCGCCCGCTTCCTGCAGGGCGTCGGGAGCGGCTTCACGTGGTCGGGCGCCTTCGCCTGGTTGCTCGCCGCCGTTCCGCGCGAGCGCCGCGGCGAGTACATCGGCACCGCTCTCGGCGCCGCCGTCTTCGGCGCGCTGCTCGGCCCGGTCGTCGGGGCGGCCGCAGCGCTGATCGGTCGCGACGTGGTCTTCACCGCGCTCGCCGGTTTCGCCGTCGTCCTCGGCGTGTGGACGCTGCGGCTCGAGTCGATCCCGCCCGAGGCTCCTTCCTTCAACGCGATGCTTCGCGCGCTGCGCGACTCCCGCTTCGTCGGCGGTCTCGCGCTGATGGGCCTGCCCTCGTTCCTCTTCGGCGTTCTCGCGACGCTCGCACCGCTCCACCTCTCGGCAGCCGGCTGGGGAGCGGCTGCCATCGGCGCCGTCTGGCTCGTCGGCGCCGCTCTCGAGACGGTCGTCTCACCGGTGTCCGGCCGTCTGATCGACCGGCGCGGAGTGCTGATGCCCGTGCAGGTGGCGCTGGTCGGCGGTATCGCGGTCTCGATCGGCCTCGCGCTCAGTCCTCGCCCGCTCGCCTACGTGCCTCTCGTCGTCCTGGCCGGCGGAGCCTACGGCCTCCTCTTCACACCGGCCTTCGCGCTGATCGCCGAGGGCGCCGAGCGCACCGGCCTCGCGCAGGGAATGGCCTTCGGGCTGATGAACGCCGCCTGGGCGATGGGCGCGTTGATCGGCCCGGCGGCAGGAGGCGCCGTCGCGGGAGCTACCGGGGACGTCGTCCCGTACCTCGTCTCGGCCGGGCTCTGCGCGGCCGCGCTGGCCGTCGTGCGGCGCGCGAGGCACCGCCCCATCGCTGTCCCCGTCGACTAGCCGGATCGACGCGCGAGCGGGGCTACAATCGGCGCCTCAGGGCGCGTAGCTCAGCGGGAGAGCACTCGCTTCACACGCGAGGGGTCGCTGGTTCGATCCCAGCCGCGCCCACTCAGGAAGGCCCTGAAAACAGGGCTTTCTTGTTGCCTGAGATGCAGACGACAGATACAAGAATTGGTGAGAAACAGCCCATTTTGGTGAGTAGAGCTTCTGAGCCTCCATAGGCGCTCAGCGACCCGTCAGGTGAGGTTTGCCCACATCGAATGGAAAGAGTGCGACGATGAGCGCGCTCCGGCCGACCCTCGTTGCCAGCCTCTTGACCCGCGACGCGATGGCTCGGAGAATCCGAGTGCGACGAACCGGCGGCACAAGGGAGGCCGACCATGGGCCAGAAGATCAAGGGTGGGTTGTGGTGCTCGACTTGCAACGCGCCACGAATGGGTGTCAAGAACCGGCACCGGATCAGGAACACGCTCGCTGCCCCGCTTGCGGTGGCCTCCTTCGGCGCGGCTACCGCTGCTGGAAAGCGCGAGAAGTACGTCTGCACCATCTGCGGGACTCAGCTGGTCCGGAAGTCGGCACGCCCCGATCCAATGATCGGCGAGTGCCCGCACTGCCGCGAGGACATCCGGCTCGACGCGAGCGTCTGCCCGCACTGTCAGCGTAAGGTCACGCCGCTCAGCCCTGACGGTGAGCCTGACTACTCCGCGTGGGCGACTGAGGATGCCCCGCAGGTTGAGTAGCTTCCGACGAGTGCCCGCGAGACACAAGTGCTTAGTCGCCATCTCGGTGATCTTGACGTTCCCATTCCTCGCCGGATGCGGCGGTTCTGCTGAGTCGCCCTCCACCGAGGCGTCTGTCCCGGTGGTCACGACGACGCTGTCTCCTCGGACGGTCACCTACGCGATGCCAAGCTCGTCGATGGAGCCGACAATCCTCTGCGGGCGAGGCGCGAACGCGGTCGGTTGCACGGGTATAGCCGATGATCACGTCGTTGTTGAGGTGCCCGCTCCCGAGGTGCGCCGCTACGACATCGTTGTGTTCCACCCGCCGAGCAAGGCCGCGACTGATTGCGGCGAGGGCGGCACGTTCGTAAAGCGGCTGATCGGTCTGCCCGGCGACACGGTCCGCGAGGACGACCAGGGGTTCATCTGGATCCGCTCGAAGGGGTCGAAGACGTACGTGAAGCTCAAAGAGCCGTACCTCTCCTCGTCACGGCGGCTTGCGGACAGCGCCCATTTCGGCGGGAAATGGCACGTCCCGCAGGGCGAATACTTCATGATGGGCGATAACCGCGCGCAGTCGTGCGACTCGCGGACGTGGGGGTCGGTGCTGCGAGCGAGTCTGATCGGGAAAGTCGTCAAGGTCATTCGTCCCAAGTACTAATCTCGCAGGCATTTCGCAGGCGCAGCTACGCAGCCTCGAGCTGCAGGGGCCCGCGAACGGCGACTCGTCTGCGCCGTCAACGGCCGGAGCGGCGAGCCGAACGCCCTCGCGCTTGCTCATAGCGGCTCCGGCCAAAGACGACGTTACGCCGGTCGGCTGCGGCTGCCTAGTGGCCGTTTAGGACAACCTCGACGAGTCGGTGCAGCGCGAACCGCCGTAGCATCCGGCCGGTGAGACAGGCGATCGTCGTTCTCGGCGCTGGCGCTTCGTTCGACTGTGTGAGCGACCAGGTCTCCTCGGTCCCGGAGTTTTTACCGCCGCTCGTGACGGGCCTGTTCGACAAGCGGTACGAGGAGATCCTCAACGAGTATCCGCTGGCTGAGCAACTCGCGCCTGAGATCCGGCGTGCGACGAGCTCGGGGCGGCAGGTTGCTCTCGAGGCGTACCTTCGCGACGAGCTCCTCCACTCGGAGCATCCCGATCTTCGTTGGCGGTATCACGCGATCCCGCTCTACCTCCAGCATCTGCTGTTCGAGGTGAGCCAGCAGTTCACGCTGCACCCGGACAACTACGACAGCTTGATCATGGAGGCCCTGCGGCTCGACAAGGTCACGTTCGTCACGCTCAACTACGACACGCTGTTGGACAAGCGGCTCGCGATCGATGGCCAGATCGAGGCGATGCGCGACTACATCCACGTCGGTCGGAAGTGGGCGCTGGTGAAACTGCACGGGTCGGTGAACTGGGGCCGGCGTCTAATCCGCCAGGACAACTCGCCGTTCCGATACGGCGGTGAGCCTGCCGCCATCGGCGTGCGGCGACGCCCGGAGACCTTCGCGAAGTACTACGCGCAGAGGGGCGAGGACTTTGAAGTGGACCGCGAGATCGAGTTGCGGCCTCAGGAATCGCTCACGGAGACGCGGGTGCACTGGTCGTCGGCGGGCACCGGCGGCGGTCTCATCTCCCCGCCCACGGAGCTCGCAGCCCTCTACTACCCGGCCCTCGCTGTTCCGCTAGGGGCGGAAGACGAGACGGTTTGTCCTGACGATCACGTCGAGCATGTTCGCCAGCACCAGCAGCTCGCGCCCGGCGGGCTGAACGTCCTCGTTATCGGCTACAGCGGCGTGGACAACGAGGTGCGAAAGCTGCTCGCGTGGGGCGGACGGCCGCTCGCATCGCTACTCGTGGTCAATGGCACTCGCGAATCGAGCCTTGCAGCGGCCGACGCGCTGACGCGCGAGCTGAAGTGCGACATGACCGAGGAGATGGCGTTCCCCGGTGGGTTCGATGAGTTCGTCCGGTCCGGGGAGCTCGCCCGCTGGTTCCGGTCGTTGCCGGACACCGGCGGCGACTAGCTCTCCGGTGCTGCCCGCGGAACGACCGTCGGCCGCACTCGCCGGAGCAGCCGCCGCAGCACCTCAATCGCGTCCCGCTCGCCGGCACAGAGACTCGCCAACGCAGCCAGCGCGAGCTGCGACTCCGCCAGCGACAGGAACGTCGCCTCCGTCTCGAGCCGGCCATGCCAGCGGACTACTGCACGCTCGAGTTTCTCCGGCTTCTGTTCGGCAAGCAGGTCGAGGTAGTCAACTGCGTCCTCGAGCGAGACGCTGCCCAGCTCGCGCAGAGACGTTTCCGCGGCCCAGAGGTTGCGCTGCTGGATCGCGCGGGTGAACCGTCCATGTGCCGTGCCCTGACTTGTCATCGCCGGGAAGATGGGGCCGGCGGTTGCGAGTCTACGCTCTGACAGCGAGGAGGAAGAAGCGGGGTACGCTCTCGCCATGCCTGATTACGACGTCACCGGTCTCTGGCACGGCCCTCGCGAGCCGTCCTCCTTCCGGATTCGAACGACGGACGCCGCCGACATCGGCTCAACGTTCATCGCGACCGTCCCGGATCCGGATGACAAGAACAAGAAGCTCCACGTCGTGTGGCTCGTCTTCGAGATCGAGCCGCCAACAAAGGTCTGGGTCGTTCCATGGCGAGGCGAGAAGACCTGCCACCTCGAGGTCGACCTCGTCTAGCCTCCTGCCGTTTTGCTGCGAAGACCGGGCGGGAAGCGGATAGAAGATGCGTAAGGAGATCGAGATCTGCGATCGCTGTGGACGAGAGGTCGAGTCTGACGCGATCGTGAAGGTGCCGGAGCGAACGGGACGGCGCGGTCGACCGCGCACTCTCGACCTGTGCCCGCAATGCGCGGCGACCGACACGGCGTCGCGCGCGCCCACCGCCGACAGCGATGAGGGAGCCGCACCTCCCGGCCAAGGCGGTGGCGCGGACGCCGCTGAGAAGGCGTCCCACGCGAGTCACGACCTCCCGTTTGCGAGAGAACTCTTCGAGGCAGCAGATCGCTTGCGGGGCAGCGTCGAATCGGCCGAGTACAAGCATCTCGTGCTTGGACTCCTCTTCCTCAAGTACATCTCCGATTCTTTTGAGCGCCGCCGCGCGTGGCTCGACCAGGCAACACGGGACCCAGAGAACGCCGACTACTTCACCGAAGAAGAGGACGCTCGGCAAGCGATCCTCGAGGACCGGGATGAGTACATCTCAGAGAACATCTTCTGGGTGCCGGAGCCGGCCCGTTTCCCTGCGCTCCTCTCGGCGGCCTCTCTGCCGGACATCGGCGAGCGGATTGACCGGGCGCTCGACACTATCGAGTCCGACAACCCCGAGCAGCTTCGCGGCGTCCTGCCACGCATCTACGCCCGCGCGCCGATCCAGCCGGCGAAGCTCGGCGAGCTTGTGGGCACAGTCGCCAGGATCGGCTTTGGCGACGACCCCGACCGAGCTCGAGACGTGCTCGGCCGCACCTACGAATACTTCATCCGTGAGTTCGCCCGCAAAGAGGGCCACCGGGGCGGCGAGTTCTACACGCCTGCATCGGTGACGCAGCTACTGGTCGAGATGCTAGAGCCGTTCGAGGGACGTGTGCTCGACCCCGCGTGCGGCTCGGGCGGCCTCTTCGTCCAATCGGCCGAGTTCGTCAAGGCGCACGGCGGCCGCGCCCGCCAGATCGCGATCCTCGGCCAGGAGAACAACCAGGCGACGTGGCGGATCTGTCGTATGAACCTGGCCATCCACGGGATCGCCAACGACGTGAAGCTCGGCGACTCGCTGCTCGATGACAAGTTCCCCGGAGTCCGAGCCGACTTCGTGATGGCGAACCCCCCCTTCAACATGAAGAAGTGGGGCGCTGCCTCCGTCGCTAAAGATGCCCGCTGGGCCTTCGGCGAGCCGCCGGACTTGAATGCCAACTACGCCTGGATCCAGCACTTCATCCATCACCTTGCCCCTGACGGACGAGCTGGCGTCGTAATGGCCAACGGCTCGTTGACGTCGAACATGCGCTCGGATGGTGATACACGGCGGCGGATCGTCGAGGCCGACCTCGTCGACTGCGTCGTCGCGCTGCCCGGTCAGCTCTTCTTCACAACCAGCATTCCTGTTTGCCTCTGGTTTATCGACCGGAACAAGGCATCCGACGACGAGCGCGACCGTCGCGGCGAGACGCTCTTCATCGATTCACGTGAGATGGGTGGCAAGCTCAGTCGTACGCAGATCGAGCTCAGCAGCGAAGAGATCGGCCGCATCGCCCGTGCGTACCACGCTTGGCGGGGACAATCTGGGGTAGGGGAATACGCCGACGAGCCTGGCTTCTGCAGGGCGGCGACACTCGAAGACATCCAAGAAGCCGGCTTCGCACTGACTCCGGGCCGCTATGTCGGTTCAGCAGTCGAGGCGGAAGATCCGGCGGCCTTCGAACGCAGAATGAGCGAGCTCATCGCGAACCTTCGCGAAGAACTCGCGGAGAGCGAACGGCTTGCCGGCGCGGTCAAGCAAGCCCTGCTGGCGGTTGGTTATGAGCTCTGACTGGGCTCCCGTGACGCTTGGAACCGTGTTGCGAGTCAGGCATGGTCATGCCTTCAAGTCGAAGTTCACGACCGAGAAGCCGACCGACTACGCACTCTTCACGCTCAAGAACGTCTGTCCTGGCGGGGGGTTTCGTGAAGAGAGTCCCCGCTATTACGACGGGCCCGTGGAGGATCGCTTCGTGCTCGGCGGCGACGAAGTGATGGTCGTGCTGACAGATCTGAGTCGGGGCGGCGATCTGCTTGGATTCCCCGCCCGGGTGCCTCAGACTGCAGGGGTTGCGTACCTGCATAACCAGCGGGTGGGGCGGATCGAGATCCTCGATTCTCAGTCGCTCAGCGAGAGATTCGCCTATTGGCTTCTCTGCTCACCGTCCTACCGAAGTCACGTTCTCACGACAGCCACTCAAACGACCGTTCTTGATTCTGCTCCATCGCGGATCGAGGCATTCGAGTTTCTGTTGCCACCCGTCGATGAACAGCAGCGCATTGCAGGGGTGCTGGATGCACTCAATGACAAGATCGAGCACAACTCCCTGTTGGCTCGACGCCTCGCGGATACTGCCCTGACCAGGTTCGAGAGCCGGCGAGTGCGATGGCGCAAGCACGGTTCCCTCGGAGAGATCGGCGCTCCGATACGCGAAGCAAGCAGAGGTGATTTGCCATACGTCGGTCTCGAACACATGCCCCGAGGGTCGACGATTCTCAATGAGTGGGTCGAAGCTGCGGCGATTGCGAACTCCAACGGCTTTCGTCGCGGGGACGTCCTATTCGGGAAGCTAAGGCCCTACTTCAAGAAGGTCGGGGTCGCACCCGTAGAGGGACGGTGTTCAACAGAGATCCTCGTGCTCCGTCCCAGCTCCGATCATCTGTGGGGCCCTCTACTGGGCTACGTCAGTTCTGATGCCTTTATCGCGCATTGCGTCCAGGTATCGCGCGGGACCAAGATGCCCCGCGCGGAGTGGCGAGATTCCTCGACATTCCCAATCGGCATCCCGGATGAGGCGGAAGCGATTGAGCTGACTCGGGAAATGCGGAGCCTCTACGAGCAAGCGATAGCTCTCGTCTACGAGAGCAAGACCCTACGCGCGGTACGGGACGCGCTCATCCCAAAGCTCGTCTCCGGTGCGATTCGCGTCCAGGAGAGTTACGACCCGGCCGATGTGCTCGGGACCTTGAGCGAAGCCGCGCCGGCGACGGCCTAGATAGCGATCCGTGGCCAGCCTCCGAATCGACGAGGACTCCTACGCCGAGCAACCCGCGCTTGAATGGCTGACGTCGCTGGACGGTTTGAGCTGGGCGCACTTGCCGGGGCTGGAGATCGCCCCGAACGGCCCGTCCCCGGAGCGGTCATCGTGGGACGAGGTAGTACTGGTCGAGCGGCTGCGCTCGGCGCTCGTTGACTTGAATCCGGAGGCTCCACGGCCCGCGATCGACCAGGCGGTTGAACGAGTGCAGGAGACAGCGTCGCCGGAGCCGATCCGTGACCAACTCGCGTTCCACGAACTCCTACTGGAGGGGGTGCCGGTCACGGTCCTCGACGATGACGAGGAGCGGGCGTTGCGCGTGAAGCTAGTGGACTGGGAAGCGCCGGAGTTCAACGACTTCTTGGCGGTCAACCAATTTCGCATCATCATCGGGCAGAAGAACCGGCGGCCCGACATCTTGCTGTTCGTAAACGGGCTACCGCTCGGGCAGCTCGAGGTGAAGGATCCTGGGAACGCGCTGGCGACGCCGGAGGCGGCGGCGAACCAGGTGGCGCACTACGTTGAGACG
>Ga0335085_10006415_pt1 | contig 18570 bp, 15 predicted proteins | sample Lox_Sample_45_FD_206712 | JGI IMG/M metagenome (GOLD analysis project Ga0335085, IMG submission 206712) | Soil microbial communities from Loxahatchee National Wildlife Refuge, Florida, United States - Lox_Sample_4.5 | ecosystem: Environmental > Terrestrial > Soil > Wetlands | place: USA...
ATTTCAGCGCATTGGTGGAGAGCGCCGGAAACTTGCGTCTGCTCGGATACACCACCCAGGCTCAGTTTCTGGTTAATTGCGGTATCACGGAAATTTTGAGTAAAACCGCGCCTGTCGATGCTGCCTACCTGCCTTTGGCATCGGTGGCCCAAAAGCTGCTCAGTCCGGCTGAAATGGGGGAGTTATTTAAAGCACTGGCTTTGGGCAAAGGCATTTCCCAAACTCTCGTCGGTTTTACCAATGGAAACAAAAGCCGCATGCTGTGAGTGTCAGTTGATCGCTTTTGGGGCACGCGAAAGCGAATGGTATGCTGGCATATTTCGCAACCGCCCGATATTCATGCTTCGATCATATTGCAATAATAAAATCCGCCCTGCTGTGTCACTGCGCCCTTGGCAAACCGCAACCGGTCCTTGAATAGCGGACCATCGTAAATAAAGCTTGTGAATTCGCTGTTCTCGCCGCAAGGGTCTACCTTCCCGGGTAACTCCCTGAAAAATTCGCTGTCGATCTCTCGGCCGGCGAATGAAGCATCAAGGGTACGGCCGTCCACGCCGACGGCCACACCCTTAAATCCCAGTTCCATGAACTCGCTCGCAAGCGCGCGGCTGTCGCTTTTCCAAAGCGGAAAAAGACACTGGATACCGTACTTATTCGACAGGCTCTCGGCGAATGCTCGCATGTCCTCGGCAAAAATGCCGCCAAATGCGACGCTGTTCACGTTCCTGCGTTTGAGCCGGAGCATCAGTCCGCCAAATATTCTCTGTCGCACTGCATCGTCGGCACCGCTTGGCACGTCATAGATGTAAAGCGGGAAACCCAGAGCGCAGGCTTGCGTTTCGAGCAGGGCGCGCGGTACGTCGCCGATTCGGCCTTTGCTTTCGCCTGCGGCTATTGCAGCCACCAGTGCCAAGACCTCATGTTCGCCTTGCTCGAGTAGCCGGTGCAGCATTAGCACGCTTTTCATGCCGCCTGTCCAGGATAAAATGATTTTCCCGTTCATGAGGTCGATGCCGTTTCCTGTGGTCGGCTGTCAGGAGACAGTACAGGCATTGAGTAATCGCGCTTCCAACGTCAGGAACAAATTATTGAGAGCTTCTGCGAGATTGGGGTGGGCGAAAATTGCTTCCTTAATTTTCGCGTAATGTACGCGCCCCATAATTGCCATTTGCAGCACCGCCATGACTTCACCCCCCTCGATTCCCAGTATTGTGCAGCCGAGAACCTGTCCGGTGTCAGAATCGACTAACGCTTTCATGAAGCCGCGTTTCACCGACCTCAATCGCCCGCGCCACGCTCGTCATCGGCAGTTTCGCGACCCGGTAATTGCGGCCTTGGGCCCGCGCCTCGGTCTCGCTGAGCCCCACACTCGCCAGCTGCGGATCAATGAACATCGCGCTGGGCACCAGCCGGCCCTCTAGCGTGGAATTTCCGGCTTCCAGCCAGTTCGATCGTAGGATGCGAAAATCGTCGTAGGAAATATGCGTGAACGCGGGGCCGCCCTTGACATCGCCAATGGCGAAAATGCCGGGAACGCTGGTTTCGAGTTTGTTGTTGACCTTGATGTATCCCTGTTTGTCGGTCTCGATTCCCGCTGCACCGAGATTCAAGTCAGGCGTGTTGGGCACGCGTCCCAGTGCGGCAAGCAAGTGCGAGCCCGTAACTGTCTGTTCTGTATCGTGCACCTTGCTGACCACTTCAACGCCGCCGTTCGCCAGCTTGGAGATCTGCATGGCGTGCGCGCTTAACGCAATCTCAATGCCATCCTGGCGCAGGATCTGGCGCACTTCCTCCGAGACATCCGGATCGTCGCGCTCGAGCAGCCGGTCGCCGCGATGAATGATGGTGACGCGGCTGCCGAAGCGGCGGAACATCTGCGCAAACTCGAGTCCGACGTAGCTTCCGCCCAGCACCAGCAGATGTACGGGAAGATGCTGCAGTTCCATGATGGTGGACGAATTCAGCGGTTGAGCTTCTCTCAATCCGGGCAAAGGCGGCAGCGCGGGTGAACCTCCAGTGTTGATGACGATTTTGTCTGCTGTCATTTCCAGCTTTCCACCGTTATTCAAACGCACCTCGAGCGTGCGCCTATCACTAAATCGCGCCGCGCCGAAAATGAGCTCTAGATTGGGTGTTTTTTCCAGCCTATCCTGTCCGCCGCTGCGAAAACGTTCAACGATCGCCTGTTTCCGAGCGTATATCTTAGCCATGTCCACGCTCACGTCCCCGGCGTTGATTCCGTAGCTCGCGGCGCCGCGCGCCAGATACGCGATACGCGCGCTCGCCACCATGGTCTTGGTCGGCGTGCAGCCGACGTTTATGCAGGTACCGCCGACGTGCTCGCGTTCAATCACTGCGGTTTTCCAGCCGGCGCCCGCGAGGGCTCTTGCAAGTGGGCTGCCAGATTGTCCGGTGCCGACGATAATGGCGTCGTAACGGTCGGTCGATGGCATGAATGCTCCCTCCGGATTTGTTGAAAACTGGTCGCCTTGCAGGTTAGCACAATATAATCACCGTGACTTGCACGCGCCGCGCATGATCGGCAATCAATCGTGAGCCTATATCGCTGTTACTTGTATTTCGCAGTGCTGCTATTTTCGGCTAGCCAGGCAACGGCCATCGAGCCGCCGCAAGACCGCGCCGCCGTCAATAAATGGGAGCAAGGTCCGTACGGCTTGATGCTGCGCCGCGTACTTCCGCCCGGCCCGGACCCCAGGGAATTGCCGCAACCGGACTCTGCCGGTGCGCAGGCTTTAACGCGTTATTGCGTGCAGTGTCATTACTTGCCCAGCCCTTATATGCACACGCCCGAAAGATGGCGGGTGGTGGTGGATCGCATGGACCGACGTATGCGCGGCGAAGGCAATATGGGCACGCTAATGAAGGAGCTGATGGAAGGGGTAAAAGCGCCGTCGCAGCATGAACTCGATTCGCTGCTCGCGTACCTGGGCAAATACGGCCAAAATGCCATAAATCCGGCACAATATCCGGACCTCAAGACCACGATTTCGGGGCAGACCTATAGTGAAGCCTGCGCCCAATGCCACGAGCTTCCCGATCCGAAGCGGCATACCGCAAAAGAATGGCGCAAGGTGGTGGAACGCATGCAGAAAAATATGGCGTGGGTGGGGGTCGTCAAGGGCAGAACCCGGAATCCTCATGAACTCAAGATCGAGGATATCCTCGATTTCCTGGAACGCCACAGCAGGGCGAACTGATAGATGCCTTGGAGCGCGCCGCGAATCTTGCGGCCATAGTAACGCTCAGTGTCTGCTCAGGGTGCGCCCGGCACCTGCATGCCCCGCTGCACTGCGGGGCGCGCGGCGATCATATCGAACCAGCGTTTCACGCTTGGATAATTCTCCAGCCTGATTTTATGCCACTCAAAGCGCGCGACCCACGGAAAAGTTGCGATATCGGCGATCGAATATTCGCCCGCAAGATATTCGTGCTCGGAAAGCCGGCGCTGCAGCACACCGTATAGACGGGCGGTTTCATTGGTGTAGCGCTCGATGGCGTACGGCACCGCCTCGGGCGCGAAACGCAGGAAATGGTGCGCCTGACCAAAAAACGGGCCGACATTGCCCATTTGGAACATCAGCCACTGCAGAATCTCATAACGCGCTACCGCGGCATTCGTCAGAAACCTGCCGGTTTTTTCCGCAAGGTAAATCAAAATCGCGCCGGATTCGAACATCCTGTATGGGGCGCCGTTCGGTCCTTGTTCGTCGATAATGGCGGGTATTTTGCCGGACGGCGAGATCGCTATAAATTCCGGCTGGAACTGTTCGCGCTTGGAAAGATCAACCGCATGCACACGATATGGGAGCCCAGTCTCTTCCAGCATAATAGAAATCTTGCGACCGTTGGGTGTAGACCAGGTGTACAGATCTATCATTCGCGATACTATTTCGCGTGAGATTCGCGTTTCAAAAATAACGAGACTCTGGGAATTGATTCCGCAGGCGTTTGGTTAGTTATTCCATGAGTCGGACTGCGAACTCGTGGACTTCTGCTCGCTTTTGGCTTGCATGTAGCTGTGGATTTCTTCAAGCGTGAATGTCGCGTCCTTGTCGGCGTCTATGGCATCGAAGTTTTGATACACGTGGGGCATGGCCCTGGCTTCCTCTCGCGTCAGCGTGCCATCGTGATCCTCATCGGCCTTTTTGAATTGCTCCCTGGCCCGCTGCTGTGCGTTTTTTTCTCGGGATTTCCCGTGGGCGCGGATTTCACCCAAGGAAACGGTGCCATCCTTGTCGCTATGCATGGCACGGAAATTTTTACACGCATAAGGGATGGCCTTGGGCTCTTCCATGGTAAGCGTGCCGTCATGATCCTTGTCGGCTTGCTTGAAGCGATCCTCAAGTCGCTACTGGTTTTTTCCAGGCTCATTCGTGGAATCCGCCAGCGCAAATGCGGGAGCCCGCAAAAGCAAAATGTACAAAACGCGTTTAAACACGGTGCTCTCATAGCATATCGAAATTAAAGCGCTTTAATTGCTTCAAGTCCGGCAGCGGTTCCGACAGCCTGTTGCAACTGGTCTTTGACCGCTGCAATTCGCGCCGCGCGCACTTTGGCGGCAATTAGCGCAGGGTTGCGCAGCCGCTTGGCTATTGCGCCCGCATTCACGCTTTGCGCCGCATGCAAAGCCTGTTGCAGGATTTCAGCTTGCGCAAATGGCTTGGTTTCAAACCCCGGACGGCCGTGAAAATCGCAGCTGCAGGCCTCAAGAAATTCGACAAATCGCTTCGGCTTGCGGAATGCATCCAGCGCCTGAAGCAACCGGATGACTGTCGCGGGCCTGAGCTCGCGCGCACGCCGTGCCTCGCCATGATGCCGGGCAGCGAGAAGCGCCAAATCGCGGCAACCGGCAGGAACCCTGATGCGCCTGCAGAGTTTTTCTACCAACTCCTCGCTTCGCGCCTCATGGCCGGGATGGTGAGGCCATTTGCTGCGTGGCGTCACGCCCTTGCCAAGATCGTGTACCAGCGCGGCAAAGCGCACCGGCAGCGAAAAATTCTTCGACGCGGCATAGTCGACAACCAGCATGATATGCACCCCGGTGTCAATTTCCGGATGGTATTCGGCAGGCTGTGGTACACCGAACAAATGGTCTATTTCCGGGAGAATTTTGCTGAGTGCGCCGCTTTGTCTCAGCACTTCAAACATGCGCGAGGGCTTCGTTTCCATCAAGCCTTTCGCCAGCTCCTGCCACACACGCTCAGCAATCAACGCGTCGACTTCGCCGTTTTGCACCATTTTACGCATCAGTTCGAGCGTTTCCCCGGCGACCTGAAAACCAAAGCGCGCCGCGAATCGCGCTACTCGCAAAATGCGCACCGGGTCTTCAGCAAAAGCCGGACTCACATGTCGCAAAACGCCGGCCTTGAGGTCTTTCACGCCGCCATACGGATCAATGGTCCGCCCATTTTCATCCTTGGCGATGGCGTTGATGGTGAGATCGCGCCGCGCCAAATCGTCTTCCAGCGTGACATCAGGGGCGGCGTGAATCTTGAACCCTTTGTAGCCTCGGGCCGTCTTGCGTTCGGTGCGCGCCAGAGCGTATTCCTCATGGCTTCTGGGGTGGAGAAACACCGGGAAATCCTTGCCTACCGGCTTGAAGCCCAAACGCAGCATTTCCCGCGGCGTAGCGCCGACCACCACGTAATCGCGATCCGTTACTTTGAGACCCAGAAGTTCGTCGCGTACTGCGCCGCCGACCGCATAAATTTTCATTGGCCCATGCGATTCAAGCCGGCTCACGCCTTAGCGCCGCGCCTTGAAACGAAACATGCGATAGCGTTCGCGCGGTGTGCCGCCGGTGAGATACAGCGGCACCAAGGCTTGCAGCGCCGCCGGTTTGAATCCGAAAATTTCAGGAAAATCGCAATCACACACGCTGTCTACTTTCATCGAATAGTAGCTATCGCGAGTCAGCGGTAATTCTTTCCTCATTACTTGCGGCAGAAGTTCCATTGCCCACGCCTGCAGGTACGACAGTGAATCGCTCAAGCCGATGATGCGGCGCCGTTGCCCCGTAACTTGCGCCACATATTCCACCAGTTCGCGCAGCGTATACACCTTAGGTCCGCACAAATCATAACTCTTGCCAAAGGTCTCCAGCCGGTCGAGGCTGAACACGATGGCGCGCGCCACGTCCTCCACGAAAACCGGCTGAAACCGCGCCTGCGGGCTCCCGAGAAACAGCACCGGAAAGTATTTCAAAAGTTTGGCAAACAAATTGAGAAAATTGTCCTCCCGGCCGAATATCACTGAAGGACGAAACACGCTAAGCTGAGGGCCTTGGGTCGTTTGCTTGAGCGCAGCTTCCGCTTCGCCTTTGGAGCGAAGGTAGGCGCTTGGCCCGTTGGGATCCGCTTTTAGGGCACTCATGTGCACCATGCGCTTCACCCCCAAGCTAGCGCAAATTCTGGCGATCCTTTGCGGCAATTCGACGTGCACCCGCTTGAAATCTCCGTTGCGCTCCTCGTGCAAAATACCCACCAGATTGATTGCCGCGTCCATGCCAGTAAGCGCTTGCTTAAGCTCGTCATCAACATGGACGTTGGCTTGGACTACATCGACGGTCGGCAGAACGATGAGTTCTTTGGCGCGCTCGCGGTTGCGAGCCGGTACGCGTACACGGCGTCCCTGTGCAGCAAGCAAGTGTGCAATATGCCCGCCCACAAACCCGCTGCCCCCTATGACACAAACCTTGTTGATCTGCATGCGTTGCGCGAACAAACTCCATCAAACAGATACGCCGCCGCCCGCTACCTTTCGACCTGCATCGCTCGATCTTGCGAGCGCGGCGGAATAGTGCCAAGCAGGGCTTTGAGCGAAGGAATTTCTTTGCCAAAGGTACTGGCGTAATATAGCGTGCTGCTCAACACGTTTTTTACGTACTCGCGCGTTTCATTAAGGGGAATGTTTTCCACATAAACCGCGCCTTCCATCGGTACATCCATGCTCCATTGGCGAGCGCGCGTAGGCCCCGCGTTATAGGCGGCTGTAGCAAGCACCAGCTGACCGCCGCAAATGTCCAGTATGTGTTTCAGGTAATACGTGCCCAGATTAAGGTTGGTATCCAAGTCGTCAACCCGCGAGCGATGGAAGCCCTTTTCACCGATGCGCGCAGCGACCCATCGCGCGGTTGCCGGCATGAGCTGCATCAGCCCGATCGCGCCAGCGTTAGAACGCGCCGTGATGGAGAACCGGCTTTCCTGGCGGATGATGCCATACAGCCACGCTTCGTCGAGATTAGACTGGTGCACATACTCCTGCATCAGATTTCGGTATGGAGCAAGATAGCGCATGCTGAAATCATGCAGCTGCACCGTTCTATTGGCAGTGAAAATAGCGCGTTCGTACAGCTCGTTGCGCCTTGCCACTTCCGCAGCGGCAAGCAGCTGCTTGTCATCGAAGTCGCGGATATCCCATTCCCATTCCAGATTCCCTTCATAACGCAAACCCAGCCGATACAAGGCCAGTGCGCGCTGTATGCCGGGCAGTTGCTCCACCGCGGAAACTTCCGCTTCGCTGGGCCGGTACGCAATAGTGGGCGCCCGGTATTCATTTCCCAGCTCCTCGGCTGCCAATTGCCCGTAATAATGGTGCTCGCTGCTCAGCGACTGAAAAATCGCGTCTGCTTCAATATTTTTTCCCAGAGCTCTAAGCGCGCGCGCCTCCCAGTAACGCCAGTTCGGTTGGCGGCGTTCCAGCGGTGACAGGGCATCGATGCTTGCGAGCAGCGTGTCCCACCTCTGTGTCAGCAGTGCCGCGCGCGCTTTCCAGGCAAGCTGCTGATCGTTAAGCAGCCCGGCCCGAACTTCGCCGTACAAAGAAAGCGCATCGGGATCGTGCTTTTGGGCTGCGTTGCTAGCAATCTGCGCCCAGGCATAATCTCGCTCTTGCTCGTTGAGCCGGTCTTCAAGCTTTTGCAGGTAACCTGCCGCTTGCTGTGGATCGCTGCGCGCTAAGCGATATAAGGCAAACAGCCTGAGTTCACGTCCCGCGCGCGTTTTCAGGTCATCGTCGGGTCTTGCCAGATAACGCTCAGGCTTGTCGGCGATGCTTTTGATGAGCCGAAGATTGGGCGCTTCTTTCACCGGTAAGTACTGGATGATGCGCTTTGCAGCAGCGAGGTCGCCCGCTTCCAACGCGAGACGCAGGCGTTGCCATACGTCTTCCGGTCCAAGCACCTTACGCTTGAACATGGTTTCGAATAATGGATAGCAGCTGTCCGGCTGAATTTGCGCTGAAAACCACAACGCCCGCGCCTCAAGGAGGGCGGTACCGTCGTCATTACGCTCCCGCCCCTGCAACGCATAACAGGTCAGCTCTACGCTTTCGTTGAGGAGCAGAGGAAATTCTGCGCTAAACAAATTCCACTCGTCCTTTTTGGCGAGTACTTTGAGCCATTCTCCACGTAAACGGTCGGCAAGCAATGTGTCGTCGTAGCGCAGGATAAACGCACTGACGGTCTCGGGGGTAGCACTCTCAAGCCGGGCGCGCATTTGCCAGTAAGCGACATAAGGCTCGAGAACGTAGTCTTGCAGACGTTTGGCGTAGGCGTCGAGGCGGCCGATATTTCCCGCCACATACGCTTCGCGCGCGGCCAAGAAATCCTCTCCCTGGTCCGCGTGCACCGGCAGGACAGACCAAAAAATAATGCAAAGCGCGAACAAAGACTTTTGCATTCCTGCTATATTCCGCGTATCAGCCAACTGGAGGCCTAAGGATACCACAGCCTCGCCTTTCTAACAGCAGGATTGCGTCGTGCGTTAAATGGATACTGCTCAACTCAAAGTCTGGCGCAAGCAACTGCGCGCCGAACTAATTGCAAAGCGCCTCGCAGTTGCTGCTGAGGATCGGCGCTCGTGGAACGAAGCCATCAACAGCCACTTGCAGCGCGCATTTCCCAATTTGGCGCACGGCGTGATCGCATTCTGCTGGCCGCACCAAAATGAATTTGACGCGCGCTTCCTGATGCGCGAGATGCGAAATCGCGGTGCTGTAACCGCCTTGCCGGTGGTCTTGGCTCCAAAAACGCCGATGATTTTTCGCGAATGGCACCCCGGCGTCCCCATGGCCAGGGGTGTCTACGACATTCCCTACCCCGCGCAATCGCAAGAATTGACGCCTGATACCATACTGGTACCAATGAACGGGTATGACGAGCAGGGCCATCGCCTCGGCTACGGCGGAGGTTATTTCGACCGAACCCTGGCCAGTCTGAAAAATCGCCCTTGCGTCATCGGGATCGCGTATGAGCTGGCTAGAGTCACAACTATCGAGCCGCAGCCCTACGATGTTCCGATGGATTATATCGTCACCGAGCGCGGAGTCTACCGGCGACGCGACGGAAAAATCGAATTGCTCGCCAGAAATGGACCAGAATCAGAGCCCGGGCAATACAGCTCGCCGGCGTGTTACGTTCACGAGTTTGCCGACGATTATTTCGGAGGCAAACAAGACTAAACCGGTTATTTAGCCCAAGAACAGCTTGTACGCCGGGTTGCGTGATTCGTCCCAATATGCGTAGCCAAGCTTGCCGAGAAATCTGCGGAATTCCGCCATCTCTTGCGGGGGTACCTGCATTCCCACCAGCACGCGCCCGTAATCGGCGCCATGGTTGCGGTAATGAAAAAGGCTGATGTTCCAGTCGGAACGCATGCTGTTCAGGAACTTCATCAGCGCGCCGGGCCGTTCCGGAAATTCAAAGCGGTAAAGCAGCTCGTTGTCGGCAAGCAGCGCGTGGCCGCCCACGAGATGGCGAACATGGAGTTTGGCCATTTCGTTGTCGGAAAAATCCAGAGTGCGCAGGTGATGGCGCTCCAGCAGGGTAACCAGTTTCGCGGTTTCTTCGCTGTCATGCACCTGAATGCCGACAAAAATGTGTGCTTCCTCTGGGTCAGCGATACGGTAGTTGAACTCAGTGATGTTGCGTTTGCCCAGCAGCGAACAGAATTGCTTGAAACTGCCGGGATGCTCGGGAATGGTCACGGCAAGAATTGCTTCTCGCTTTTCTCCAAGCTCTGCGTTTTCCGCAACAAACCGCAGTCGGTCGAAATTCATGTTGGCTCCGCAAGCGACCGCAATCAGGGTTTTGTCTTTCAGCTTTCTCCGATCGGCGTACGCTTTGGCGCCGGCAATCGCCAGCGCGCCCGCGGGTTCTAGTATGCTGCGGGTGTCCTCGAACACGTCCTTGATTGCCGCGCAAACAGCGTCAGTATCCACCAGCACCATGTTATCAACGTATTTTCGGCACAGGCGGAAGGTTTCGCTGCCTACTTCCTTGACCGCGACACCATCCGCGAACAAACCCACTTGACTGAGTTTCACACGCCGGCCGGCCTTCAACGAGCGCGTCATCGCGTCCGCATCCACCGGCTGTACGCCGATAATTTTGATTTCCGGGCGCAATCGTTTCACATACGCCGCGATTCCTGAAATCAGGCCTCCGCCGCCCACCGCGACAAAAATTGCGTAGATCGGGCGCGTCCATTGACGCAAAATTTCCATGCCGATCGTGCCCTGCCCGGCGATTACGTCTGGATCATCGTAGGGGTGAACAAACGTAAGCTTGCGCGCGCGCTCCAGCTGGCGCGCGTGAAAATAGGCCTCATCATAGGAATCGCCGTGCAAAACCACCTCGGCGCCGCGCGCCGCCACCGCCTGTACCTTGATCTGGGGCGTAGTCGCCGGCATGACGATGATCGCTTTGCAGCCGAGCTTTTGCGCTGCAAGCGCCACGCCTTGCGCGTGGTTGCCTGCGGAGGCCGCAATTACACCGCGCTTCAGCGCTGCTTTGGGAAGCTGCGCCATTTTGTTGTAGGCACCGCGCAGCTTGAATGAAAATACCTGCTGTACATCTTCGCGCTTGAGCAGCAGGCGGTTGTGCATTCGCCGCGAAAGATTGGGCGCGAGTTCAAGGGGGGTTTCCTGCGCTACTTCATAGACGCGGGATGCGAGAATTTTTTCCAGATAATCTTTTTGCATCGTGGTTAAACTAATCGGCAAAGCGAAAGGGTATCAGGATTGACGAAAAACAAGAAGTGGGCGCCGGTGTTATCGGTGCGACAATTGTGGAATGCAGCGCTTATGGGTATTCTAAGCAAAGGGTGTACTAGGGACCTGCTACATGACCCAGGATGAATTAAAGCTGGCTGCAGCGCGCGCCGCTATTCAATATGTGCCCGATGGTTGCACCGTTGGCGTTGGCAGCGGCTCGACCACAAACTACTTCATTGCCGAGCTCGCCAAGATCAAGCACAAGCTCGAAGGCGCGGTCGCGAGTTCCGTGGCTACTGCACAGAAATTGAAAGGCCTCGGCATTCCGGTGCTGGATTTGAACAGTGTGAATGAGCTGGCGGTTTATGTGGATGGAGCAGATGAGATCACCCGGCATCTGCATATGATAAAAGGAGGGGGCGGCGCGTTGACGCGCGAAAAAATCGTCGCCGCGACGGCACGTAAATTCGTATGCATTGCTGACCAAAGCAAATTGGTTGACGTGCTCGGTAAGTTTCCGTTGCCGGTCGAAGTAATACCGATGGCGCGAGGCTATGTAGCGCGCGAGCTGGTTAAACTCGGCGGATTTCCCGAACTACGCATCGGCTTCACGACCGACAACGGCAATATCCTTCTTGACGTGCGCGGCATGCAGATTCTCAACCCGCTCGATTTGGAGGCCAATCTCAATCAGATAACGGGCATGGTGTGCAACGGCATTTTCGCCAAGCGGCCCGCTGATGTTCTGCTGCTAGGCAGCGCAGACGGGGTTAAAACCTATACCTGAACAGCTTACTTACTTCGACCTGGGGGCACATAACCGGCGGCGACGTCGGCACCGGTCCCGAAGAAATGTTTCTCCATTTGCTCCGCGAGATATTTTCTGGCGTTAGGATCAGCCAAGTTCAGCCGGTTCTCGTTGACCAGCATTTTTTGGTGTTCGAGCCAGACCTTCCACGCCTCTTTCGATACGTTCTCAAAAATACGCTTTCCCAGCTCCCCGGGATAGGGTAGATAGTCCAGACCCTCGGCCTCGCGTCCCAGCTTGACGCACTTCACCGTTCTCGCCATTTTAGTCCCCGCGGCTGTTGACTATTTTTGAATCCGGCAGGACATTTTCGTCCATCACAAAGTTGGAGTGCGGCATCTCAAGAAAATATCCCTGTACCATGTCCACGCCAAAGTCTTTCAATATTTCCAGGGTCTTAAGATCCTCCACGGATTCAGCTACCGTGGTCTTATGCATGCCGCGTGCCACATCGACGATGGCCTTGACAAATACCTGGTTGTCTTGATCATCGGGCAAACTCCGTACAAAAAGGCCATCTATTTTCACAATATCTACGTCCAAATGCCTGAGGTACGCAAACGAAGAGAAACCGCTTCCGAAATCATCCAGGCAGACCAAACAGCCGGTTTGATGCAGGGCTTTGGTGAAGCGCTGCGCTTCGTGCAGATCTGCCACCGCGGACGCCTCGGTTATCTCCATCATCAGCCGACTTGGGTCGACATCCAAACTGCGCAATGTACTCTCGATGTAAAGCGGCAAATCCGGGTCAGCGAGCGACCGTCCCGATACGTTCACTGCGATCGCGGGAACTGCCGGGGAACTTGCGAGCAGTGTAATGATTTTATTGATTACCCAACGGTCAATTTCCAGGATCAGATCGGTTTTTTCCGCTAGCGGAATGAATGCCGCGGGCATGATTACGCCGCCGGTCTCGTCCTTCATTCGCAACAGTGTCTCAATATGTGAACGCCCGCCGTCCGCCGCGCGAAATACCCCCTGAAAATCGAAGTACATTTGGTCGTTGTGCAAAGCGTCAGCAATGCGCTCATTCCAGGCAACGCGCGACAGCATTTGCCGCGAGCTGTCGCTGTCGGGACGGTACACGCGCCAGGCGTTTCTGCCGGCCTCTTTGGCGAGGTACATTGCCGCATCGGCACGCGCCACAAGTTCCTCTGCGTTCGCGGAATGATCGGGAAACATCGCTATGCCCAGACTGGTGCTTAGGCGCAAGATATGACCTTCGTATTGCAGCCGGATATTCGATATGGAACGCACGATCCGTTCAGCCACGACGCGCAGCTCGTCTTCTACTACATCCGGGACCAAAATCGCAAATTCATCGCCTCCCAAACGGCTGAAGATTTCATTGCGTCGTACTTGCGCATTGACTTCACCGGCAACGCGGATAAGTATCGCATCCCCGGCGCGATGGCCGTACGCATCGTTTATTTGCTTGAATTCATCAAGGTCAAAAAACAGCAGTCCCAAGGCGGAACCTCGACGTTCCGCTTCTGCGACCATGCGCCCCAGTTCTTGCTGGAAACGGTGGCGGTTATACAAGCCGGTGAGCGCGTCGCGCTCTGCAAGATAGATCAACTGCTCCGCGTTACGCCGCTCCTGCGTTATGTCCTTATAAACCCACAGCCTGCCTATAACCTGCCCATTATCTCCGCGTGTTAGATAGGTCGATTCCAGCAGCATACGCCCGTCGGCCAGCGTAAATTCATATTCCTTGGTATTTTCATCGGTTGCAACCACCTGCAGCACATGCTGCGCATATTCTTGCGGACGGGCCACCTGCTTGGTCACTACGGCCAGCAAATTCTCGGTATTCATTCCCTGCAAATGAATGTCCGGGGTGAAACCCCACACGCGCATCAATGTCGGGTTGCAGTAAACCACCCCGTCCGTGCCGAGAAACAGGATGCCCATGTCCATCGCCGTAAGCAGAGAAATTAGACGGGACCGTTCTTCCTGCGCGTGCACGAAATCCAGGCGTTCACTGCCTTGCGCACGTTCCAGCCGCCTTATCGTCGCCTGCAAGTTGAACTCTTCATCCTTGCGCTCGGTGATATCGCGAATGCTGCAACGAACCCCTAGATATTCATTTCGGTTGCCGTAAACCGGTTGCCAGGTGGCCGCCGCCCAGAAACTCGATCCGTTTTTGCGCCGTACGCGGAATTCAATGCCGCTGCCTCTCGTGCGCTGGGCAAGCTGCAATGATAATTCACGCGAACGCTGGCTGTCTTCCGGCTCGATTATCGCTGCAGGAAAATCCTTCATTTCGAGACATTCAGTCGGAGAATAACCGGTCAGACGCTGCACCGAAGGGTTCACCCAGATCACTTTGCCCGCGGGATCGGCCCACATCTCCCAGTCATGACTGTAATCGGCAATGGCGCGAAATTTTGCTTCACCCTCGCGCAAGGTCTTAACCTGATTCTGCACTGCTTCGGCCATGGTGTTGAACGTGGTGGTGAGTTTGCCCACTTCATCGGCGGAATCCACCGCCACGCGCACCGCGTAATTTCCGCTTGCCATGGCCTTACCGGCCTCTGCAAGCTCTCCCAAATGCCGGGCCAGCCAGTATCCCAGCGCCAGAAACAATAGCAAGGACAAAGCGACCTCGCCCCCGGCGATCACCAGGCTCTCCCAGAACAGCCTGTGCTTTGCCACATCCAGGAATGCGGTGGACACGCCCATTCGCAAATTGCCGTAAGTTTTGCCGTCACGCTCTATTGGAAACCAGGTATCGTAAACCTCGGGCGGGTCGGCTGCGGACACGGGGTGCCCTTCCGCAACGAGCAACTTGCCTTTGTTGTCATACAGGAGCGCGAATCTGAGCCCTTGTTCGGCTTGGGCGCTGCCGAGAATCTGTTTGATCAAGATCTCATCGCCTTGAGCAATTGGCGTGGCAAGAGACGCACTGAGTATCGGCGCAAGCAGCTTCATGCGCTCTTTTACCTGCTCGTCCAGTGCGCTATCGATCAGCAGGATACTGTTGGCAACCAGCAGCGACAGCATCAAGGCCTCCACCAGCACGCTGATCAACACCAGCTTCAGGCGCAGCGATTTAGTTTGCAAAAACCAGTTCACGATTTACAGCTTTCCTGTTCAGCCAACAGCCGTCATTATTTTTAAAGTCTCCTTACCAATACCTTGGAGCGGCGTTGGTAATTGTAAAGCAGCTGCTTCTGCTCCGGCAGCTGCTCAATTGTCCCTTCTTTAAACCCGCGCTCGATAAACCAATGTGCCGCGCGTGTGGTCAGCACGAACAGCCTGCGCATGCCGGCGTCGACTGCTTGTTTCTCAATGCACTTGAGCAGAGCGTCGCCGTAGCTCCGCTTGCGGTAATTCTCATGTACCACCAGGCAAGCCAGCTCGCCGGCGTTATCGCGCGGAAAAGGATATAGTGCGGCGCAACCGACAATCACGCCGTCGTGCTCGATAAGGCTGAAGCGGCTCATTTCCATTTCCAGCAGCTCGCGCGGGCGCCGCACCAGCATGCCTTCATTTTCAAGCGGCTCGATCAGCGCCAGTATGCCGCCGGCATCTTCGATTTGCGCCTGGCGCAGCTTTTGCAATGCGGCCGGTGCCACCATGCTGCCTATTCCCTCGTGGGTAAACAGTTCCAGCAGCAAGGCACCGTCAACATGGCGCGACAGCAGGTGCGCGCGCGCGACGCCTTCGCGGCAGGCGTGCACTGCACGCGGCAGATACAGCCTCGCATCGCCCGATAATCTTGTCTGTTTGGACAATAATTTCTCTGCTTCCGGAACGGTAAGTTCTTTCAGCAGCCTTCCGGAAGCGTCGGTGACGCCATCCTCTTCCGTCAGAAATATCAGTTTGTCTGCGCACAGCGCGGTGGCCGCAGATGTCGCGACGTCTTCCAGAGCGAGATTGAAAATCTCGCCGGTCGGCGAATAACCCAGCGGCGAAAGCAACGCAATTTCCCCCTCACCCAGGCGTTTCTGTATTGCGGCAGCATCAATCTTCCGCACCTCCCCGGTATGCTGCAGATCCACGCCTTCAATCACGCCCATGGGTCTGGCAATCACAAAGTTGCCGCTGGCGACGCGGATTTGAGCACCCGCCATGGGTGAATCGGGCAATCCGGTGGACAGCAGCGCCTCTATTTCCACGCGGATACGGCCGACCGCCTCTTTGGCGCATTGCAGAGCCGTATTGTCGGTAACGCGCAGACCTTTGACGTATCGGCTCGCATGATCCAGTGCCTTGAGCCTCTCTTCGATTTGAAGACGCGCGCCGTGCACCAGCACCAAGCGTATCCCGAGGCTGTGCAATAAATTGAAATCATGCGTCAGCGCGATAAATCCGCCATCGCTTACCACCTCGCCGCCGAAGGCAATAACGAAAGTGCGTCCGCGGAACGCATGTATGTAGGGGGCAACCGAACGCAGCCATTGCACGAAGGCTATGGCATCGGTGGGAGTCGTGTTGCGCATGATTAAACGGGGGAAGGATGATACGACCGAATGTTTTGCCTTGCATAGCATCATAATCGATAAGTACTTCCAGGAAAAGCCAGCGAACCTCTGTTTAACCCCCACGCGTCCACGGCGGTGTGTAATCCGCGACCGGGCGCGGCAACGCTGTTTGACGGTTGCAAATTGGCAACGGGAAAAAAGCCATGCGGGCCGTCTGAGCTCTTTAGTGTTACAATGCGCGACTTTTGTCAAACCGGAAGCTCGGCATGCCTCGCGCAATTCGCAACATCGCCATTATTGCCCACGTGGATCACGGCAAGACCACGCTGGTGGACAAGCTGCTCCACCAGGCGGGGACATTCGCCGCCCATCAGCAGGTGGCTGAGCGGGTCATGGACAGCAATGATTTGGAGCGAGAGCGCGGCATCACCATTCTCGCGAAGAACACGGCAGTCAATTACCAAGGCACGCACATCAACATCGTTGACACGCCGGGTCATGCTGATTTCGGTGGCGAAGTTGAGCGCGTGCTGTCAATGGTGGATGGCGCGCTGCTCCTGGTCGATGCGGTTGAAGGGCCCATGCCCCAGACTCGTTTTGTGACGCGCAAAGCGCTGGCCCAGGGTTTGAAATTTATTGTGGTTGTAAACAAGATGGATCGCCCCGGCGCCCGCCCGGACTGGGTCGTGAACCACACTTTTGAGTTATTCGACAAACTGGGCGCCTCCGAAGAGCAACTGGATTTTCCGGTCATCTATGCCTCCGCGCTCAATGGTTGGGCGGTGCTCGATCTTGCGGACGCGCAGAGCAGTGGAGCGGGTGAGGAACAGTCTATGCGGCCGCTGTTCGACGCCATACTCAACCATGTGCCGGCTCCTGCCGGCAATCCGGATGAGCCGCTGCAGCTTCAGATCAGCGCGTTGGATTACTCAAACTTCGTTGGGCGCATCGGCATCGGGCGCATCCGCCGCGGGCGTCTCAAAGCCGCCCAGGACGTCGTTATTCTGAACGGTCGCGACGAACCGAAAAACGCGCGCGTGAATCAAGTGCTGTGCTTCCAGGGCTTGAACCGGGTACCCATGGAGGTCGCCGAAGTTGGCGACATCGTACTGGTGAACGGCATCGAGGAGATCGGCATTGGCACGACCCTCGCCGACCCGGGGCAACCGGACGCTTTGCCGCTGCTGGCAGTGGACGAACCCACGCTCACCATGAATTTTCAAGTCAACACCTCGCCCTATGCCGGACAAGAGGGAAAATTCGTGACCAGCCGTCGACTGCGCGAACGCCTGCATAAGGAAGTGCTGACCAACGTGGCGCTGCGCATCGAGGAGACTGCGGACACGGATATTTTCCGGGTCTCCGGCAGGGGCGAACTGCATCTCACCATTCTGCTGGAAAATATGCGCCGGGAAGGTTATGAGCTAGCGGTGTCCCGCCCGCGGGTTGTAATTCGGGAAATCAACGGCGAGAAATGTGAACCGTTTGAAATGCTCACCGTCGACTTGGAAGAAGGCCATCAGGGCGCGGTTATGGAAGCTTTGGGCGAGAGGCGCGGCGAGCTTCAGGACATGGCGCCTGGCGGCCGGGGCCGCGTGCGGCTCGATTATCGAATCCCGGCGCGAGGGCTGATCGGCTTCCAGTCGGATTTCATGACGTTGACCCGCGGTACCGGGATCTTAAGCCACGTGTTTGATAGCTACGCTCCGATGAAAGCGGAAATCCCCGAACGGCGCAACGGAGTTTTGGTGTCGGCCGAGGACGGCGCCGCGGTCGCCTACGCGCTGTGGAAGCTGCAAGAGCGCGGCCGGATGCTCGTGAACCCCGGCGATCGCGTGTACGAGGGCATGGTGATCGGCATTCACAACCGCGACAACGATCTGATCGTGAATCCGATCAAAACCAAACAGCTCACCAACGTACGCGCCGCCGGAAAGGACGAGGCCATCATGCTCACGCCGCCGATTACGCTTACCTTGGAGCGGGCCGTCGAGTTTATCGCCGACGACGAACTGGTGGAAATTACCCCCAAAACCATCCGCATCCGCAAGCGCCACTTGAACGAACTCGAGCGCAAGCGGGCTGCGCGCGAAGCCGCCTGACAACCCCGGACAACATTTAGACCTTGACCCGCATTCTCGCCGCGATTCCCGCCTTTCCAGGAGCGCAATAAGCGTGTGGCATGGCTCGGCTACAATGTCCCACGCCTATGTTGCCCTGTTTGTCTAATGTGATGATGCCCATGCCCGCGTGCGGCTCCAGCACCAGTAGCGACAGCACTTCATCCACGGCTTGCTGCGCATTCCTGCCTTGGGCCAG
>Ga0335085_10006416_pt1 | contig 18570 bp, 12 predicted proteins | sample Lox_Sample_45_FD_206712 | JGI IMG/M metagenome (GOLD analysis project Ga0335085, IMG submission 206712) | Soil microbial communities from Loxahatchee National Wildlife Refuge, Florida, United States - Lox_Sample_4.5 | ecosystem: Environmental > Terrestrial > Soil > Wetlands | place: USA...
GGTGTGGCCCCCCGCGACCCCTTCACGGTTTCTGAGATCCTCTACCGCTGCACCCGGGCCGGGCTTACGATCAAAGAATCGCCCATTGAGTTCGTCGACCGGACCCGGGGTGAATCCAAGCTGGGGATTTCCACTCTTTTGAAATACCTCGGCCGTGCCCTCTTGATGAGGCTGGGCCCTGACCCCCTGTCTTAGAACCAGCGTCTTTGAAAAAGGGACCCTTGCCCAAAACCATCGTCGTCCTGCCCGTCTACAACGAGGAAAAAAGCCTGGGCAACATCCTGCCGCGCGTTGCCCGGCAGGTGGATTTCCTGGTCTGCGTCAACGACGGGTCCCGGGACCGCAGCCTCGCCCTCCTGAGGCGGTTCGCCAGGGGGAGGAAAAACACCTTTATCGTGGACCTTCCGAAAAACACGGGAATGGCCGGCGCCTTGAAGCAGGGTTTCCTTTTCGTGCTCTACCTGGCCTCAAAGAAACTCGCCGGGCCGGGGGATATCGTGGTGACCATCGACGCCGACGGACAGCACAAGCCCGAGTATATTCCAGCCCTGGTGCGCCACTTGACGGCACGAAAAGCCGACGTGGTCCTCACCCGGCGTGATTTCTCGGTTTATCCGGCCTATAAAATCTGGGGGAACCGTTTTTTAACCTTCACCAATTCCCTGCTTTCCGGGCAAAAATACCGGGACGTGGAATCGGGTTTGAGGCTGCTCAAAGTCAAAACCTTGAGGCCCATCCTGGGTTATTACCGGGGCGTGAAATACTCCTGCGCCCAGGAAATCGCGCTGATCTCGGCCCGGACGGGCTTTAAGATCGACAATGAATTCCAGGTGGAAGTGCCCCTTTACCGGGCAGGGACAACGGTCTGGGACGGTTTCATCGTTCTGGGAATGAGCCTTTATGTCTTTGCCCGCTGGCTTTTCAAGGCCTCGTCCCCCGTCGCCTGGGACCCCGCCTTGATGAGGGATTCCCTGGAAAAATCCCGGGCCCTCTGGAAACGCAAATAATCCTCGGCTGGTCAGGGTTTTTTGATTCCCGTGGGCGCCTGATCGGCTCCGTTCCCTCCCCCCGCTCCCGCCGGGACCAGGTTCCGGCGCATCAACTCATGGACCATGATCGTGCTGAATAGGCGCATGCCATTCACCGTAAAATGCCCGCTCTCCCAGGGCTGATAGGGGTAAAAACTGTATCCCACCGCCGTAAAATCATCACAAAGATCCAGAAAAGGGATTCCATTTTTTTCACAAACCCCGCCCCAGAAGGACTGCCGATCCTTGGAACTATTGAGGGTAATGGGAAAGTAGCACAAAACCAGCTGCCGGGGCTTTTTCCCCGGTGAATCCATGGAATGGATTTTTTCCTTGAGCAGTTGAAGCGGTTTGCCCACGATACCGGCGAGAGCGGGCCTGGTTTCCCGGTCGGCGATGACATCGTTCATGTCCGTGAAAGTCCAGAACTTGGGATTGTTCGTGACCAACAACTTCTTCGCCTTGCAAAGGTCGAGAAAATCGTTCCAGGGTCCCGGCTTGAACCTTTCCGGATAGGGGCGCAACAGGAACTCGGGGTCGACCTTGTCGGATGGGATACCCTCCGAAGTCAGAGGTTTATGAAGATAGGCATCCAGGGTCAATACTTCGTCCTGCATCACCATCACCAGATCCACGTCGTAGGTTTTCACCAGGGGAGGGACGACATAATAGGAGAACACGTTGATTTCATTATCGGCGTCATGGTGCATTCCCGCGTTGAGAACCTCGAAACGGCAAGGCATGTCCTCCAGGGCCGAAAGGGTATTGAGGGACAACTCCATTTGTTTGGCCAGGTTATTCATGAATTTCGTGTCTTCCCCCTCGAATCCGGGGCCTTCGAAGCGGCGGTCATCATCCGTCCAATAGATGTAGGACCGGCCAATGAGCAGGATCCGGAACACTCCAGGAGGTTTGGCCGGGGGATATTCGAAGTCATGGATGCCGGCGCTGTTGTTCGTGTCTTCACCGGGGAAGCTGGCCAGGTAGGCCTGCTGCATGTCTCGCCAGGAACAAACGATGGATCGGAAGGGGTTGGTAAAGAAAAAACGTTCCGGTGAGCGGGGATCGGGGACGAACCCCACCGGATCCACTGAAGCAACGTTCTGGAAGTGCAGGAGAATGGTTCCGGGGTCCGGGTGAGTCAAATGAGTCCCCCAAACGGACAGGAAGGAGACCGGGGCGTCCTGGGGCAGTATCCTTTGGAGCGGCGCCTTGGGGTCGGCCTGGTAAGCGTAAAGGGATTTTCCCGAACCGGCCAGGGCGAGGACTTGGTGGGCTTGGCCTACGGCTTCGACCGAAACCGAAGCGACGGGGGGAGGCTTCGCCCCCGGGGTCGCTTCCGACTTGCCGTTGGCGGCGGCAATTTGGACCTGAAAAACCTGGGGCAGGCTGGAATCCGAAACGAAAAGTTTTCCGCCCGCCACGCATAGGGCGGCGGGGTGCGGAAGGGTGGGATTGTCCTTTAAAACCGTCTCCGCCAAGCCTTTTTGAAGATTGAGCCGCCGCAGGGCGCCGTCCCACGGTTGGGAAAAATAAAGGCAGTGGTCCGGCTCGAAATAAGCCAGGTTCCAGATGGGGGCCAAGGTCAGTTTCGAAGCCTCCCCTTCCCTAGGCCCCCCCACCACGCCTCCCGCCAGGGTGGTAACAGACCCTGAAGCGGGGTCGATCAGCCTTAAAAGGGAGTTTCCCTTATCGTTGACCACGATCCGACCGTCGGGAAGAACGGCCAAGGCCGAGGGATGATTGAAGGAAGCGGCGGTGCAAGGGCCGTCCATCCTCCCCGGCTCGCCGGTCCCTGCAAGTGTCCCCACCTCGTTTTTACGGTCCAGGCGGATCACCCGGATCCGGTTGTTCAATTCATCCGCGACATAGAGTGCCGTCCCGTCGGGGCTGAGGGCCAATCCCAGAGGATGATTGAATTGCGCGGAATAAAAAGGCCCATCCGAAAAACTTCTCTCGCCTTGCCCGGCGACCAGGTCCTGGAATTCAACAAGGGGGCTCAGGGCCCGGGCTGGCGCGGTTCCAAGACAAACCGTGAACAAAAAAAAGAAGATGGATTTAGGACTCATAAGGCTGCACCTATTCGGGAAACTTACGACCGGCATTCCCGCCTATTCTTTTTTGGCGGCCACGTAGTATTGGGCACCCAGGGGAAACTTGCCAAGGAAAGGGGCCAGAAACCGAAAAGGCCGGACTGAAAAAGGCGTAAAAAGGATATATCTTTTTTCAACGACCCTCCCGTTCGCCCCCAAAAGCTTCTCAACCTGCCGACTCGTTAAAAGAATGGCTTCGTCATCCATTTCGCATCGCGAGACGGCAATTTGGGTCAGGGGATTCCAGGGATTGTGCTCAAACACCACAACCAATCCTCCTTTACGGGTGACACGGGCCATTTCCGACGAAAACCGCACCAATCTCTCCGGCCCTACGTGGTGCATGACGCAGATGGCAAAGGTAATGTCCATTGAGTTGGAAAGATAAGGCAGGGTCCGGCCGGCGTAATGGCGGTAGGATACCTGCGGATTCAAGGCTTTCGCCTTGCGCACCACACCCGGACTCAGGTCAATCCCATAAAGCTTGCGAAAATGGCCGGTGAGGTGGTGGTCGGTGATGCCCACACCGCACCCTACGTCCAATACCTTCAATCGGGAGGGATCACCCAGGTTGCGGCGGGCCAAGTCCAACAGGCACTCCACCTTGACCCGCGTAAAAAAGTCCAGGTCCTGGCCGATAAAGGAAATGGATTTTTGAATTTCCTGCTGATAAGTGTCCTTGTAATGCTCAAAATCCGCGCGGGGGGGAGTGGCCGGGGCCGATGACATGGACAGTTTTTTCTCCTTTAAAAACCGGCGGGTCGATAACCCGGCAAGTGTACCATACCGACCCCCATTTTAAATTGATAACGGAGGGTTGATCCGAAGCCCAGCCCTAGGGAAGACCGCCTGCCTCTCATCATCCTTTTGAAAATTGTTACGGAATAAATCCGCCCCCATCCGTCCAAAGAACCGGTGCTTTTCCATGCGTAGACACTGGCATGTTTTCTTGACGTTGAAAGGCTTGAGGCTATACCTTTAGCCTGGAGGTGGACATCCGGCTCACAGTCCCCCTTGTATCTGGCGTCCGCTATAATGAAGGCCCTATGCAAAAACAAAATACCGTTCCGGAAGCAAAGCCACGGACTCTCGGCCGTTCGCTTTTCTATTTGGCGGTTATTCTTCCGGCCCTGGGTTGGGGCTGGTTCCTCATGGCATCGCACAACACCCTCTCCCTGACCCTGGCCGGCATGGCCCTTTGGGGCGTCGCCGTGGCCCTGCTGGTCCGCTTGGTGCCGGCGGCGGACGGCATCGCCATCTTTTCGTCCACTCCCCTGCGCCAATATGGGGGGGACAAGGAATGGGGTTGGGGTCAAATCGCCCTGGCGGGCCTCTTCCTCCTCGCACTGCTGAGATTTTGCCAGCTCAAGATTCAAAATCCGGGGTGGATTCCTTTTCTTATTTCCCTCGCCGCGTTCGGGGGCTTGCTCTTCCTCTTGGAAAAACACGCTCCTGTTTTTTGGACGGCATCCCAGGAACCTTCCCCTGCCCGGCGGGAATGGCCCTGGCCCGAGGCCTTGCTCTTGCTCACCGCCTCTTTTTTCCTTTGGTTCCGCCTTTCCACCTGGCCGCATTTCATGAACATGGACAGCACCTTAACCATGGCGGAAGCCATAGCCTTCTACAAGGGCATCCACACAACCCCCTTCTCCACCGGTTATTCGGAAGTGCCCGCCTTCTCTTTCCTATTGGAGAGTTGGGGCTACACGGCCGCGGGAGGCCTTTCATATTTGGCGGGCATGGGAGCGGTTTGTGTGGCCAATGCCGTGGGCTTGGTATTTTTCTACAAATTCCTGCGCTTTTACCTCCCCAAGGGGCCGGCCCTGGCCGCGGCCCTGCTGATGGCCACCTCCCACTGGATTCTCTTCAACGTCCGCATGCCCTGGGAGCCGGCTTTCCTGCCGGCTTTCGAGGCCGTTGCTCTTTATTATTTCGCCGAAACCCTGGAAACGGGAAAACCGATGTCAGCCGCCCTGTTCGGGACCATCCAGTCCTTCGTCATGCACCTTTACGCCGCCTCCAATTTCGTTTTGATCTTTTTCATCACTTCCTGGCTGGCCTTGTGCTTCTTCCGTCCCCGCGACATGTTCCGGCAGAAGGCCGTCTGGGCACTTGGCTGGGGCTGCTTCGTGCTATGGACCCTTCCCATGGCTTATCACTACCACCTGACGCCGGGCGAAAAGATGTTCTGGATGTCCCGCATGGGCCAGGTCAACCTGTTCGCCTACATTAAAGCGGCGGGGAATTTAACCCCCCTTTGGACCAATATGCACCGCGCCTTCCGCATGTACAACGTATGGGCGGGCGACACCCAGGTTTATGGCCTGGCCAACGCCCCGCTTTTGGCGCCTTGGGAAGGCCTGGCCCTGCTCACGGGTGTCGCCTATTGTTTTTGGAGGGCGGCCCGACCGGCCTTTTTTCTTCTGTTCATGGGGTTCTTCGGGAGCGTCTTCACCGTCATCCTTTCCGACGACCCCACCGACGCCACCCGGGCCATCGCCGGAGCGCCTTTCGTCTTCCTGCTGGTGGGCATCGGCCTGGACCGCCTGAGCCGGGCGGCGAGCGCGCCCCTGGGTCGGAGGGGCGGGCTTGTGGCCAGCCTTTTCCTCGCCGGGCTGGTGGCTTTGTCCACGGGCTGGCATTACGACCTCTATTTCCGGCAGCTGTACAAAAGCCGGGCCACCTGGGCTTTTAATTACGGGGACCACCTTTTGGCGGCAAGAACCCTTTCCGCCTATCCTTCCGGCTGGAATTTCTACATGCCCTATGCCTATTCGGAAGGCGGTCACGAGGGGCTTTTCCTCAGGGAATTCGAAAAAAAGAACATCGTATGCTTTTATCCCGACCGGTCCCTGCCCTTCAAGGACGCATCGCCCAAGGGCAACGTCCTTCTTTTGCCCCTGGGATTGGGGAGGGACTTGCAGGACCAAATTCACACCTATTACCCCGACTCCAGTCCGAAAACCGTTTTCGACCCCTTCGGGGACCCGGTTTACCTGCTTTGGGAAATAACCCCTGAGCAGGCCAAAGAGGCCCTGCAGGCACCCCGGCATTTGACTCCCCAGGGTGTCCGTCTGGCGTGGTATGACTCGAAAAACAAAAAAATGGGCCAGTGGATCCTGCCCGCATTATTTGATGACGCCTACTGGTTCCAGCCAGTTCCCGGTCGCCCCCCCTTCCCCTACAGCCAAACCGCCTATTTCACGGTGGACGCCCTCCTGTTGGACCCGGAAAAAAGGGAGCTGCAACTGGAAACCACGGGCACCGTGGATTGGACCCTGGGCGGTCAAAAAGGCCATCTTTCCGGGTCCGGGGCTTCGGTGAGCATGAACATTCAACCCGCATCCGTCGGCCCCCTGCCCCTGCATATCCGTTACACCCTTTCCGGAGCCTTTGACTTGAACCTTTCTATCCGTTCCCACGAGGGATGGGCGCCTTTCCCCTCCGGAGGCCTGAAGCCATGAGCTCCCAAAAGAAAAAACCGGCAAAAAAACGCCGCCCAGCCGCCGACGGGCGGGAGGCCCGACGGAGAAAATTACTCTTAGCCCCGCCCCACCTCCCCGCACCGGCCTCCGTCTCCACGAAGTGGACCCAATGGGCCGTTTCCCTGGCCCTGGTAGCCCTGTTTTTCTTCATTCCCTTTCATCCCTTGGTGAGAATGGCCAGGCTCTTGGGGGGGCAGGAGGATTACCGAAAATTGAAGGTGACTTTCCAGGTGGATGGGGTTCCCGCCCAATGGGGTTATTCCGGTTTCGCGGGCCCCAACAACCATCTGCAGGAGAACGAAACAACCCTTCCCTTGCTCAACCACAATTACCAGGGAGGCCCCCTCTTAATAAACGGGCAAACCTATCCCGAGGGCATCGGCGTCCACTCCCCCTCCCAACTGGCCTTCGCCACCGACGGGAAATTCCGAAGGTTTTCCTGCCAAGTGGGATTGGATGAGATGGGCCGGCCCAGCCGCGGTATCGTCTTTTACCTTCTTGCGGACGGAAAGGAAATTTTCAGGTCCCCCAAAATCCGTTACGGCCAGGACCCATATTCGGTTGACGTTTCGATTGCAGGGGCCCGGCAACTCGTGCTGGGCACCGAAGTGGGGGATTTGGAGGATGTTTGGGGCGCTGGGGACTGGGTCAACCTGAAGTTCGAACCCTGAAAGGTCCTCCGGAGGGTGCCCACCGGGGACTTGGCCAGAAATTTTTAAAGCGGAATTTTTTTAAGAGCCCTCGACGAGGGTCCTCGCTTCCCCGTTCCGGATGATGCTGCGCCGGACAAAACGGGGCCTTTGCTTCACTTCCTCGAAGATTTTCGCGATGTATTCCCCCAGGATCGCCACGGCGAAAAGGTTGATCGATCCGAAAAAGAGGATGGCCAGAAGGACAGTGGTGGTGCCCTTGGGCGTCATGTCGGGCCTCACCAAACGGATAACGATCTGGGAGGCGGCCAGCGTCAAGCCGATGAAAAAGAGGACCGTTCCCGCGAAACTCAGGATGGTCAGGGGCGTGTACGTGAAGGAAAGAATCCCCTTTTTGGCCCAATCCAAGGTCTTGAACAGGGGCCGGGCCAGGGAGCCGAAGGGCCGCTTGGCCCCCGCGTAATCCACCCCCGTCTGCCGGAAGCCCACATAGGCCCTCAAGCCCCTCAGGAAAAAATCCCTTTCGGGGAACTGCAGGATGGCCCGCACCACGCGCCGGTCCATGAGGGAAAAATCCCCAGCGTCGGGGGGGATGCGGAAATAGGAAAAATAGTTGAAGACCCGGTAGAAAAGCTTGTAGGCCCATTGCATGGGCCAGGAGGCTTCCCGTTTCATCTTGTGGCCGAACACCACGTCGTAGCCCTCGCGCCACTTCTCAACGAATTTTTCGATCAATTCGGGCGGGTCCTGGAGGTTCCCTTCCAAGAGCACGCAGGCGTTCTTGGTGGAGATTTCCAGGCCGCTGCGGAAAGCCGCCTGGGAGCCGAAATCCCGCGAATGGGTGATGCCGAGGACCCGGCGGTCCTTGAGGGAGAGCTCGGTGATGGTCTTTTCGCTTCCGTCCTGGCTGTTGTTGTCCACGAAGATGATCTCGTAATCCACCCCCAGGCCCTCCAGGGTCTTCTTCAACCGCTCATAGAGGAGCGGGATGGCCTTGGCGTCCCGGTCGCAGGCCACCACCGCCGAAACGCTGTGCTTGGCGTCCAGAGCGAACTGCTTGGAGGACTTGCGGTATCTCTCCTTGTCTTCCAGCTCCCGGTACCACTCGGCCATCCGCCCAAAGCCTTCCGTGAAGGAGGCGCGGGCTTTCCAGCCCAGGATTTCCTCCGCCTTCCGGGTATTGGCGAACCAGTCCCCCACGTCCCATTTGCGGTTGGGCATGGAACTGAAACGCGGGGATTCGGGGATGCGGAAGGCTTGGGCCGCCACTTCCGCCACCTGCGCGATGGTGGTCTTTTGGCCGCTTCCGATGTTGAAGGAATGCCCGTAGTGGCTGGGCTTGAGGTTCAAGGCCGCGTCCAGGAAGGCCTCACAAACGTCGTCGATATAGACAAAATCCCGGGAAACATCCGGGTCAACGAGTTCGGGGTATTTGCCCTCCAGCCCCAGGCGCACCACGCTGGGCAACAGCCGGGAGGAATCCTCCAGCGGGCCGTAAACCGAGTAGAGGCGCAAATTGGCGCAGGGGACACCCTTTTTCCTCCCGTAATAGCCCAGCAGGTGGGAAGTGGCCACCTTGGATACCGCGTAGTCGCTGTTGGGCGTGAGGGTCGCGTCCTCGGCGGGCGCGGAGGCGTTCTCACCGTATTCGGAGGAGGTGCCGGAATGGATATAGGCGGCGATGCTCTTGGGTTCCAGCCGCCGCAGGAGCTTTTCCGTGAGGTTGAAATTGGTCTGGTAGATCAGGGCGCTTTCGGTTTCGAAGGAATAGGCCCCGTAAGCCACGCAATTGAAGACCGTCTTGGGCCCCACCTGGTCCAGGACCCCGGTGAGGTTGACGTCCACCAGCAGGTCGGTCTGCAGGAGGCAGGCGGGGGGCAGGTCCTCCAGCCGCCAGGCCGGGGCGTGGAAATAGGTGCCGAAAACGTCCTCGCGGAACTTCCTGAGCAGGCGCAGGAGGTTGGCGCCGATGAACCCGCTGGCGCCCAGGACCAGGATGGGGCCTTGGAGCCGCTTTATTTTTTCCTCGAGGAGGGTCATGTTCCCAGCTCCTTCAGGAAGTTTTCCGGCGTCAGGCCGCATTCGGCGCGGTGGAACTGCTGGGACCCGTAATAGCCCGAAAGATAGCCCTTGGCGTGGAAATGCGAAAAGCTCTTCGGGGCCTCCCCCGCTTGAAGCAGAAGGCGCGGTAACATTTCACCCACACCGCCATGCGCCACGTGTTCTTCCGCGACGGCCAAATGGCCGGACCGCTTCAAGTCGGCCTTGAATTCGGCGGACACTCCATCCCCATCCAAGGGCAGTTCGGTCAGAACCCAGGTGGAGGGCCGCCGGGACTCGGGTTGGCCTTTCAAGACCGACAGCCAGGGGCCCGCTAGGGGTCCGATGAGGAGCAGGGTGGGGCCGCCGCCCTTAAGGATGGGGCGCCAGGGCGCATAGGCGGGGATTTCCAGGTCTTTCGGTTTCTCGTCCCGGCCCAGCCGCAGATAGGCGGGATGGGGGAGCTTCAGCATTTTCTCGACGATGGGCGCCACGTCCGCCGCGAAGGCCGGCACGAAGACCCGCATATTCTGCAGGGAAAGCAGCAGGCCGTAATCCTCGATGGCATGGTGGCTTCCGCCCATGACGCCGTAGGCGTATCCCCCGCCGTTGCCCACCAGCTTGACCGGCAAGTCGTGCAGGCAAACGTCGTTACGGATCTGTTCCAGGGGCCGGGCGTAAAGGAAGGGGGCGATGCTGTAGACCCAGGGCTTGAGGCGCCGGTTGGCCAGCCCTGCCGCCACCGAGACCATGTTTTGCTCGGCGATTCCGGCGTTGAGGAACCTCTCCCCGGCCGACTTTTGCAGGGGCTCCAGGGCGTTGTAACCCAGGTCGCCCGTCAGGAAGACAAAATCCGGGTCAGAGGCGTGTTTCAGGAGGGAGTCGCAAAAAGCGTTTCTCACGGAGCCTCCACCTCCTGCAGGGCCTGGCGGTACTGGGCCTCGGTCAGGGGCTGGTAGTGCCATTCCATCCGGTTTTCCATGAAGGAGACGCCCCGGCCCTTGTTCGTGTGGGCGATGATGGCGCGGGGACCCCGGGCCTTGCGCCCCCAGGCTTCCTCCAATGCCTTCAAATCATGGCCGTCAATTTCTTCCACCGGCATCCCAAAGGACAGGAATTTTTCCTTGAGGGGCCCCAAGCCCGCCACTTCCTGGGTGGAACCGAAACCCTGCAGGCCGTTCCAATCCACCATCAGGGTCAGGTTTTCCAGCTTTTGGTGCACGGTGAAGATCAGGGCCTCCCAGTTGGAGCCTTCTTCCCATTCACCGTCCGAGGTCAGGCAAAAAACCCGCCCCGACTCTCTTTTCAGTTTCTTTCCCAGTGCCAGTCCGGCCGCCAATGGGAACCCATGACCCAGGCTGCCCGTGGCGAAGGTGATTTCCTCCATCCATCCGGGCGCCGGATGGCCGCTCAGCTTGGTGTGTTCCTTGTGGAAAAGCTTCAAATCTTCGTCCTTGAGGAGGCCCAGGGACCAGAGGGTCACATAAAGGGCGCCGGCCGAATGGCCCTTGGAAAGGACGAAAAGGTCCTCCTTTTGGAGTACCCGGTGGTACAAAACCAGGAGGGAGTCAAGGCAGGAGAGGTTACCGCCGATATGGCCCACGCCGGCCTCAAAATGCATCTGGAGGAGGCGTTTCTTCGATTTGCGGATGATTTGATCGAGTGCTTCCAATGGATGGACCCGTCCCATTTGTTGATTTTCAACGGTTATAGTGCCACAAGACCGCCGTCGAAGACAAACGAATAGAACCCCGCTTCGGTCAACGGGCCTCGCCTAAATGGTAGAAAAGGGGCCGGGCGTCGCTCCGGCCGTCGAAAGGCAGGCGGGCTCCCTTCATCCAATCGATCGCGAAAATCTGGTTGCCGTGAGGCCAAGTGATCCGGCCCAGGATGCGGCCGCTGGAAAGATCGATGGCCGCCACCCCGCACCGGCTTTGGCGAAGGTTCAAGCCCGGGGCGTAGGCGGTGAACCGCGGCAGGACCTTCGACACCCCGACGAAAAGGACGTCCCCGACGAAACATAGGCCCCGGGTCCAACCCTCCAGCCGGGCGAAAGGCTCGAAGCGTCCTTCCCGGACGCGCCCGACTTCGCCATAACCGCTATTGTCGACCCAGAGATCCTTCCCGTGGAAGCGCGCCGAATGGGGGCGGGTCAGCCCCCGGGCGATGGGCTCCCGCGTGCGGCCCGAAAAAATCACGCCCTTTTGGTCCACGGGAAAATCCTGGTCTCCCGGGACCTGCTTGCGGACCCGGTCCGAGGAGGCGGAAAAAAACGAATCCCTTAAGGTTTTTCCCGCCGCGATGGAATTGAGCTGCAGGTGGTTCCGGCCGAAGAGGGGCTTCCCCTTTTTTTCGATGCACTTGGGCCACCAGACCCGCTCGGCGCCCCGGTCATAGTCCAGACGTACGATCGCGTTCTGCCCCACCGAATTGCCGTGGAGCGTCCCGCCGATCAGGGCCAGGTCGTGCAGGTAAAGGTAACCGGGCAGGCAGCGGATCCGCCGGGGCAGGAGGGTGTCGCCCTTGAGTTCCATCAGCAGATTGGGATTGCGGGTGCAGGCCACGTGGACCGTCCCGCGGCCCCGGTCCGCCGCCAACCCGGAAGGGTGGGGCAGGGGCAGCCAGGTGGTCTCCTTCGGGCCCAGGGCCAGGAGAAGATGCTCATATTCGCGCGTCACCAGCAGGGTGACGCCCAGCCTGCGCAGGGTTTCCTTCCATCCCTTGTCCGCCTGGGCTTGAAGGGTTCGTGGATCCACGGCCCCCCCGCCCCAAAGCCCGATGACCTGGGCGGGATCCCGGAGGGTTTTATCCTGCTTGGCGAACAACCGGTTCATTTCATCCTCCGCCATAGGGCAACCACGCCCCCGTACATGCGGAAGGCGCTTTTGAGGTTCGTGGTGGATTTCCCGCCATGCCGCCGCCAGCCTTCCAAAGGCACCTCCACCACCGCCACTTCAAACCGGCGGCAATGGGCCAACAGCTCGGCGTCCAGAAGGTCCCCGTCAGAGAAAAGTTTGGCTTTCTTTAGGAGTCCCGCCGGGAAGATCTTGGGAGTGCCATTCACGTCACGGCTCCGGGCCCCCAGCAACAGCCGGCACTCGAGATTGTACAGCGCGGAACCCAGCTTTTTCAGCAAACCGCCGTGGTCGGAACGGGTCACTTTCCAAAGGGCCTCCGGCTGCCGGCGGGACTTCAACCAGAGGGACAGGAGGGTTTTCGGGTCCGTCCGGGCCGAATTGGTGTAGCAAAGGAACCGGCCACGGGCGGCCTTAAGTCCGACGCGGACGGACAAACCCCAACCGCCCTTGGGATTGTCCACGACGCTGATGTTCCGGTTTTTTTTCGCGATTGCCCGGCAAATGCCGAGCGAATCGTCATGGGAGGCGTTGGGCACCAGGATTATTTCATAGGAGTGTCCCTTGAAAGCGGACTTGTAACGGTCCAGGACCCCGACGATATGGTCGGCTTGGTTTCGGACGGGCAGGACGATGGAAAGTTCCGGCTTCACGGGTGGGAATTTCCTTGTCTCTTAATTTAAACGCCCCAAAGAACAACAGGCTTTAAGGGAAAAGATGGAAGGGACCGGTTTCAATCCCAGAAATGGTCGTAGCCCAAAACCTTCAGCCAAGGCCCGGCGCGCCGGGTGACTTCGTCCCGTTCCTCGGGGCTGAGCTCCTGGGCGGTGGCCTTGTTGGCCTCAGGCGTGGGCGTGCGGATGGTACCCCAGGGATAAACAGTGTTCAGCGGCTGGCTGTTCCAAGTGGCTTTGGCAAGGGTCGGGGCGGATTGGAGGCCGACTTTCGAGAGGAACTCTCCGATGACCTTTTCGGGGCCCTGGATGATGTCCTCGAACCGGAGTACATGGACCCTTTGGGGATCCTTCTCTTTCCAATAAAGGGCGGCGGCCTGGCACAGGCACCAGCCGGTCAGGTAGTGTTCCAGGGAAAGGGGCACGGCGCGTTTCTTGGTGTCCGCATAGGCGGACCAGGGATTGCGGATGATGTGCAGCAAAATACCGCCCGACAGGTCGGCGAGGTATTTTCCCGTATCGACGACGAAGATGGGGCTGTAACCCACGTAAGCCGCGGGCTGGGATGGCTGTTTGTAATCCTTCCAGGCCTCGAAGGTGGCCCGGAAGAAGGCTTCCATGATGGTCCCCCGCTTGCGTTCTTTGCCTTTCATGTGGGCCAGAAAGCGTTTTTTGCGTTCCTCGTCGTCCAGCTGCATGGGCGTATCGCGGAACTTGCTCGACTGGGGGGTGCGCAGGCGGACCTTGCACTCCTCGTCGATGATGGCGAAGTAATCCTTCTCGGGCGCGGCGTCCAGCTCGAAAACCGGCCAGCGGTACTTTTGGGGGAAGACTGTTTCCATGTAATCCCGCACCAGCTTGGTGCCTAATTGGGATTCGAAGGGATAGACGTAAAGCTGGGGATGGCCGTCCAGGAACCGGTGGGTTGTGTTCCCGCCGTTTTCATACATGGCCGAGATCATGATGAGTTTGAAGGGAGTGGTCATGAGGCGCATACTTTAGCGGCGGCCCAAAACCCGGTCAACCGTAATTCCACCGCTTGATAAAAAGGGTTCACTTGACTTCCCCGAAAGCCGAATTGGGCACCACTTCCGTCATTCCATTGGGTTTGAGCCACATGAGGGAAAGATTCCCCAAGCCGCCGGGCGCCCGGACAAAAACCTCGATGGAATGGGGCCCTTTTTTCAGGCTTCCTCCCCGGAAAGGCCACTCCTTCCCGTCCACTTTGATTTGGGCCGCGTTGGCGGGATAGGAAGAGAGCCGGTAATCCCCGGCCTCCTCCACCATCAAACTGCCGCTCCAACGGATAGAGCTGAATCCCTGGGCGGAAAAATCATTTCCGTTCGTGAAATTCACGACCGGGTCCCACTCCTCCAGGAAGGGTGCGGACTTGCCTTCCGTATCGCGGTAATAGCGGCCCAGCAGGCCCCGGGGGGCGGGCAGGCTGTCAAAGGAACCGGCGTCCAACATGCCGGGAATTCCGCTTTGGGGCGTCTGTTGGAGGGTCAGCTGGGGAACCCCAGTCCCCTCCACAGTCAGATCCACCTCAACGGGATGCTCACCCTTTTCCAGGTGGTAATAGCCCGCCGCGTTGGCCCGCTGGTCGCGGACTTTCATGGCCGCCTGGGCGTCGCCCTTGAATTCCCACTTGTAGTCCCCCGTCGCCGGGACATAAAGGTTTCCGGTCAAAGCCGCGTGGTACGGGCCCTTGGGCAGGCCCGCCGGGAAGGCCGTCATTTGTTTTTCCACGGACCCGTCCACCGGTGTGTCGAAATGCGCCGCCAGGCCCCGGACCTTCGCCAGTTCGGCGGGGGGCACCGTAAAGAAAGACTCGGCGGTGTTGCCCGCTGGGTCCACCAGGGTGGAAGGGGTGCCTCCGGGATAAAGTTTCTCCAGCAGGTCCAGGACACCCGTGCGGCCCTGCTCAATGGCGTAATAAAGGCCCCGGGAAGCGGTGGGTGTCCGGGAAATCAGCGAGTCGGGCAGCGCCAGGGGGTGGAGCCTCTCCTGGTGGAAATAGCCGAAATAATTGATGGTGTAGTAGTTGTAATAGACAGGCGAGATGTAATCCTCGTAGTCATCGCCGAGGCGGGCCACGGCCTTGCCGATGGCCGTTTCCCGGGCCGAGTATTCGGACCAACTGGAGATGCTGCGCGCCATGATCCGGAAATAGGCGTCATAGTTCTGCAGGGCCATGAACAGGAGCGGCAGGACGGCCAAGGCCGGAAAGAGCAGGTTCCCCTTCTCCCCTAAAAGGTTGCGCAGGCGCCCCCAAAGGGCGGAAAGCGGCAGGGCGGCCAGAAGCGCGATGAAAGGCGTGGTTCCCAGCATGCGGTTGGCGTGGGCGGCGTCGATGGAAAGCACGCAGGGCACGGTCATCACTAAAAGGCCCACCAGGCCGTAGAACCAGGGCTTCTTGCGCAGGAAAACCAGCGCGCCCACGATCCCCAAAATAAAGAGCGCCCCCGTAACGTCGTCCAGCATGCGGTAATCCTGGATGTTGTGGCGGGACATGGCGTCCCCATGCCAATTGAACATGACGGCGGTGCGCCAGAGGTTATAGATGAGCGGCTGGGAGCTGTGCTGTTCGTGCATGCGCGAGAAGATCAGCAGGTCCCCTTCCCGGCTTCCCCCGAGCTGCTGCCGGATGTCGTAAGTCCTTTGGATAAAGGGATAGGCCAGCACCAGGAAGACGATGGAAAAGCCCAGGAGGGATTTCCAGCTGTCCCGGACCAGCTTCCAATGCGCGATCATTTCATAAGCGGCGAAGAGAAGGATCAATAGCGGCACGATCTTATAGGCTTGGTAGGTATAAAGCCCCATGGCGAAGAAGCCGCCTGCGATCACCGCCGAAAGGTAGGACTCCCTGTTCTTGTTGGCCTTCCAGAAGAAAACGGCGCCGGCCACGGCGGCCAAAAGCAAAAGTACCGCTAGGGCCACGGCCCAAAGGTGCTTTCCCTCCCAAACGGATTTATACGCGAGCACGAGGAAAGGCAGGCAGCCCAGCAGGAAAAAGACCCCGGAGGCGATGGCCGCGGAACGGAAAAATTTCTCCTTCGTGGGGCGCAGGGCATAGGTCAGGAAGGCCAGGGTACCGAACATATAAAAGGGCACTTCAATGGTCGGGAAGCCGTTCCGGCTGAAATTGACGTTCCAGCGCATGACCGCCAGGATGAACAGGCCCAAGAGCGCCAGGCGCTGCCCGCCGATCTGGCGGAAAGTCCAGTAAACCAGGGGAAAAGTGGCCAGGGACAAGAGGGCGTAGAAAAGGTAGAACCCAAACTGGGAAGGGATGCAATGGAAGGGCGTGAGGCATAGGAACCACCCGGCCAGCTGGTAAAGCAGGAGGGCGGGGTTCTGCCAAACGTCGAATTCCCAGACCGGCCAGTATGAATGCTCGTGCAGGATTCTCAAGGCCGCCCAGCCTTCCATCCCCTGGTCGATGAACATGCCCGAGGGCATGGAACCCAGCCGGAAAACCCGGAAGAAGGCCGCCAAAACCATAATGGCCCCGAAAGCATAGCATTCCACTTTTGGCGGCAGGGGCGCGGGCTCCGCCGCGCTTTTTTTGCCCATCAGGAAAAGGCCCGCGGTCAAAAGGAGTCCCGCCAGGAAGTAAAGACCCCAAAGCCCCCAGCCGGGGACTTGGGGGGAATTCACCACCGCCATTTGGCAAAAGCCTCCGAGGATGAATCCGGCTAAAACCAGCGCCAAACCGGCCCAAGCCAAGGGGGTAAGGCCTGTTCCCTTGAGGCTGAAGGAACCGGCCCGTCCAGGGGAACTCGGGCGGGTTTTGACCGCCTTGGGCGCCGGAACCGACTTACGGCCGGCAGCCTTTGGAAAGCTAGGGAGTCCCCCCAGCAGGACGACTGCCAGCAAGGCCGGGGCGAGGGCCAGTAGGATGAACCCCAGGGCTGTGTTGCCCTTGTGCAAAAGAAAAACCCCGGCCGCCGCCAAGACAAGGGCGGCCACGGTTACGGTGTTGGGGTGCAAAAGGATCGAAAGCAGGTTGGGGGGGGCGGAAGAGGTTTTTTTCCGGAAGATTTTTCGGGCGGCCATAAGTTCCTTAAATAAAATAAATTGGGTCGACGCCTGGGCGGGCTAAATTTTATCCCAGGAGGTTGGAATTGCCAACCTTCAACCCGGGAGGCCCCATACGGCAAGGCTTTATGGGGTTTGGGCCGTAGTCCCGTTCGACGCCAGTTCGTCCAGGGGTTTGGTCCAGCCTTCCGCTTCGGAGCGGACCTCAACGGGGGGGATCTGGTGCACCTGGTTGAAGGCCGTCACGATTTGGGCCTCATGGACGCCCGCGTTAAGGTTCAGCCGGACCGATTTGGGGGAAAGGCCCGTGGCCCTTTTAACTTCCAATACCTTGCGGCCGTCGATCCACAATTGGCAGGTATTGGCGGTCTGGAGGGTGAAGGTATAGTTCCCCGCCCTGGGTGCGGTCCAGCTCCCCGAAACGCGGGCGGTGTTGTCCCCTCCCATGAACGAGAGGGAGTCGTCATCGTTCCAATGGGCCGTCCGGTCCTCATAGCGCAACATGCCCCGGCCCAGCCCCATGTCGCTGTAGAATCTCCTCCACCAGAAAGAGGAAGGTTTGACGCGGACGTAAAAGAGGTCCGCCGGGTTTTGGGTGATCTGGGCGGAAGGAATGACGATCCACTTGAGGGCGACCGAGGGGTAATCAATGGCCTTCTCGTACCAGGTGCCGCCGGGATAGGCCTTGCTCAATTGGTCCTTGAAGTCCTTGTTCCACCCCGCGATCACGACCGCCACATCCTTCGGTTTTTCACCTTCCACCAAATCGATCGGGTTTGACGGGAGGAAACTATGGACGTCCCGTCCTTCGCCCACCAAGTCCCAGGCCGTCTCGCCGAAATAACCCTGGCTGGGGACCAGGTAAACCCTATCCTGTGGAATCTGGTCGGTGATCACGTCCTGCACCAAGGTGTCCGGCCAGCGCATGTCCATCCAGCGCTTGAGGATACGGACGTTGCAAAACAGCATCCACACCGCGAAGAAGGCCAGCAGGGCCGTGCCCCAGGCCCCCCCTTTTTTCAACGGGGAAAGCCGGAAAACCTGCCATAGGCGCCAGGCGCCCCAAGCGGCGATGAGAAACATGGGAAGGAGGGCGGCCATGAGCCGGTTGGAATGGGCGCCGTGGGTGACGAAGAAAGAGGTATAGCCGATAAAGAAAAGACCCAGAACCGAGCCCTGGATAAGCCGGGGCCGCGCCAAAAAGGCGGCCAGGGCCGCCACTCCGAAAGCCGGGATGAAGAAATCCATGTAGGAATCCTCGTGCATGGGGGGGATGTTCCAGAAGGGATTGGTTTCGTCGTAGCTGAACATCATCTTGAAGCCGTTCCAAAAGGTCGCGAAAAGGTATTTCCAGGCCTCGGCCGTGGTGAGGCCGTAGCGCGGGTTGAAGATGACGGTCTCATTGGCGTGGTCCGAATAGACGGGTTGGGCCCAAAGGGGGCTTAACAACAAGGCCGTCAAAAGGGCGCCCGTGGCCCATTTCCAGGTCCAGTCCTTCCCCCCGGTCTCATAGCCTGCCCAAAGGTAGAGGCCGGCCAGGATCAAAACGAGGGCCCATAAGCCCGGCCCTTGGGCGAAAAACCGCACGGGCGCCCAGGCATGGGAAAGGATGAACTGGTTGACGTAGGCGAAGGCGAAAACCCAGCCGGCCATGACGCCCCAGGCCAAGGCCCAGGTGGAGCGGTTTTTAGGCCGGGTTTCGGG
>Ga0335085_10006417_pt1 | contig 18569 bp, 22 predicted proteins | sample Lox_Sample_45_FD_206712 | JGI IMG/M metagenome (GOLD analysis project Ga0335085, IMG submission 206712) | Soil microbial communities from Loxahatchee National Wildlife Refuge, Florida, United States - Lox_Sample_4.5 | ecosystem: Environmental > Terrestrial > Soil > Wetlands | place: USA...
CCTGGACGATGGCCCGGGCGGACACGTCTGGGGGCCAGGCCCCTGGACAGTGGCCCGCGCGGACAGGTCGTCGCACCCCCACCCAGGGTGGGGTCGCATCCCGCCGCCCTCTACTGCCGATGCTACCTCGGCTCGGCCGCGGCAACTGTGGCGAGACTGTGACGCGTGAGCGAGATCCACCGAACGGTGTTGGCCGTTCCGAACGATGTGGCCGGGGAGAGGCTCGACCGCTTCCTCGCTGGTCATCTCGGCTCGCGGGCGGCGGCGGAGCGGGCCGTGGAGCGCGGCGCCCTCGTCGACGGGCGCGCCCGGCCGAAGAGCTTCCGGCTCGTGGGCGGCGAGTCCATCGAGCTCCCCGCGGAGGAGGCGGCCGAGGAGCCGCCGCCGCCGGGAGAGGAGCCGCGCATCGTGTGGCAGGACGAGTACCTGGCCGTCGTCGACAAGCCGGCCGGCATCGTCGTCCACCCCGGCGCGGGGCGAGCCGCGGGGACGCTCGTGCACCTCCTGGCCGGCGTCGTCGAGGGCGGCGATCCCGGGCGGCCGGGGATCGTGCATCGCCTCGACCGGGACACGTCCGGGCTTCTCGTCGTCGCGCGTAGCGAGGAGGCGCACCGGCGCCTGTCGGCGCTCGTGCGCCGCCGGGCACTCGAGCGCACCTACACGGCCCTCGTCCGCGGCCGTCCGGCCTCCCGGGCGGGCCGGATCGAGGCGCCGATCGGCCGCGACCGGCACGACCCGACGCGCTTCTCGCTCGACACCGACACGCCGCGGGACGCGGTGACGCACTTCGAGCTGCTGGCGACCCACGAGCGCGATGCCCTTCTCCGCGTCAGGCTCGAGACGGGACGTACGCACCAGATCCGCGTGCACCTGGCGGCGATCGGGCTGCCGGTCGTCGGCGACCCCGTCTACGGCGTGCCGGAGCCCGCGCTCGGGCGGCAGTTCCTCCATGCCGCGCGCCTGGCGTTCCCGCACCCGTTCACCGGTGAGCAGATCGACGTCGAGTCGCCGCTGCCGCCCGAGCTCCAGGCCTATCTGGACGCGCTCACCACCTGAACCAGGGGGTACCATGGCTCTGCTTTCTGACCCTCGACCCGGCGGAGGCTCGGGGCGGACGGTGACCGGCAGTGAGCCGGTGCCGCCAAGACACCGCCGGTGTACCGCAACCAAACCGGAAAGGGGCTGACCATGCCCGTTGTCTCCATGAAGGAGCTGCTCGAGGCCGGGGTGCACTTCGGCCACCAGACGCGGCGCTGGAACCCGAAGATGAAGCGCTTCATCTTCACCGAGCGCGGCGGCATCTACATCATCGACCTGCAGCAGACCCAGCAGCTGCTCGACGAGGCCTACGAGTTCGCGCGGAACGTCGCGAGCCGGAACGGCTCGATCCTCTTCGTCGGCACGAAGAAGCAGGCGCAGGACGCGGTCGCCTCCGAGGCGGCGCGCGTCGGCATGCCGTACGTCAACCACCGCTGGCTCGGCGGGCTGCTCACGAACTGGCGGACGATGTCCGACCGGATCCAGCGCCTGCACGAGCTGCGCTCGCTGCGCCAGGAGGCCCAGCTCGACCTGCTGCCGGCCAAGGAGCGGATCGCGATGCTCGCCGAGCTCGAGAAGCTCGAGGCGAACCTCGGCGGCGTCGCGGACATGCGCCGCCAGCCGGACGCCGTGTTCATCGTCGACCTCCGCAAGGAGCAGCTCGCGGTGCGCGAGGCGCGCCGCCTCGGCCTGCCGGTGATCGCGCTCGTGGACACGAACTGCGACCCCGACGAGGCCGACTACGTCATCCCGGGCAACGACGACGCGATCCGCTCGTGCTCGCTCGTGATCCGCGTGATCGGCAACGGGATCGAGGCCGGTCGCCAGCGGGTGACGCCCGAGGAGGTGGCGCCGCCGCCGCAGGCGCCGGAGCCGCAGCCCGCGGCCGACGCGCAGCCGGAGGAGCCGGCCGCCGAGGCGCAGCCGGAGCCGGAGCCCGCACCGGAGCCCGCGCCGGAGCAGGAGCCGGAGCCGGAGCCCGCCCCCGTCCCGGCAGTCCCCGCGGGTGCCGCGACCGACACGGAGGAGGACCCAGGAATGACCGAGGACGCAGAATGACCGAGATCTCTGCCGCGATGGTGAAGCAGCTCCGCGACGCGACGAGCGCGGGGATGATGGACTGCAAGCGCGCGCTCGAGGAGACCGGCGGCGACTTCGACGCCGCCGTCAAGCTCCTCCGCGAGAAGGGCATGGCGTCCGCCGCAAAACGGGCTGACCGCGAGACGAACGAGGGCATCGTGATGACGCGCGTCGAGGGTGGCACCGGGGCCATCGTCGCCGTGGGCTGCGAGACCGAGCCGGTCTCCAAGAACGACGACTTCCGTGCGTTCGCCGAGAAGGTGCTCGACACGGTCTTCACGAAGGGCGAAGACGCGGTCTCGGAGCTCGACGGCGAGCGTGTCGAGCTGACGGCGAAGCTCGGCGAGAACATTCAGATCGTCGGCGCGAAGCGGCTCCGGACGAGCGACGGTGAGATCCTCGCCGACTACGTCCACCCACCGGCGAAGAAGGTTGGCGCGCTCGTCGACGCGAAGGGCTCGCCCGAGCTGGCGCGTCAGCTCGCGATGCACATGTCGTTCGCACGCCCGACGTTCTCGTCGCGGGACGAGGTTCCCGCGGAGCTCGTCGAGTCGGAGCGCGAGATCCTGCTGAAGCAGCCAGACGTCGAGTCGAAGCCGGCGGACGTGCGCGAGAAGATCGTGGAGGGAATGCTCAACAAGCGCTTCTACGCCGAGTCGGTCCTGGGCGAGCAGACGTGGATCCACGAGCCCGCTCTGACGGTCTCGAAGGCCCTTCAGCAGGGCGGTCTCGAGCTCGTGGACTACGCCTGGTATAGCGTCGGCTGATGGCGCTCGCTCCCCAGCCCAGGGCCGAGGAGGCTCCGGTGTTCGGGCGCGTCCTGCTGAAGCTCTCGGGCGAGGCGCTCATGGGGCCGATGGAGTACGGCCTCGACGCCACGACCGTCGACGGGCTCGCGCGTGAGCTCGTCGACGTGCAGGCGAGCGGCGTCGAGCTTGCGGTCGTGATCGGCGGCGGCAACGTCTACCGCGGCATGAAGGCGACCGCGGAGGGGATGGACCGCGCGACCGGCGACTACATGGGCATGCTCGCGACCGTCTTCAACTCGCTCGCGGTGCAGGAGGCGCTCGAGCGTGCCGGCGCCGACACCCGCGTGCTCTCGGCGCTCGACGTGCGCGAGGTGGCCGAGCCGTACATCCGCCGCCGCGCGATCCGGCACCTCGAGAAGGGCCGCGTCGTCATCTTCGCGGCCGGCACCGGCAACCCGTACTTCACGACCGACACCGCGGCTGCGCTCCGCGCGCTCGAGATCGACGCGGAGGCGATCCTGATGGCGAAGAACGGCGTCCGCGGCGTCTTCGACGGCGACCCCCGCACGAGCCCGTCCGCGAAGTTCCTGCCGGAGCTCACGCACCTCCAGGCGATCGAGCGCGGACTCAGGGTGATGGACACCACTGCACTGTCGCTTTGCATGGACAACAATCTCCCGATCCACGTGTTCGAGCTCGCACCCGGCAACATCGGCCGCGTCGTCGCCGGCGAGAGTGTCGGCACGCTCATTTCGACCCCCACTGAAGGAGTGACGTCGTGAGCAGCATCGAGGAGTTTCTCGCGGATGCCACCGATCGGATGAACAAGTCGGTCGCCTCAACGCACGACCACTTCAACTCCGTGCGCACGGGCCGCGCGTCGCCGGCGCTCCTCGACCGGATCCAGATCGACTACTACGGCACCCCGACGCCGCTCAAGAACATCGCGACGATCAACGTGCCGGAGCCGCGGCTGCTGACGATCCAGCCGTTCGACCCTTCGGCGATGAAGCAGATCGAGCGGGCGATCATGGAGTCCGACCTCGGCCTGACCCCGTCGAGCGACGGCAAGATCATCCGGCTGCCGATTCCGCAGCTGACGGAGGAGCGCCGCAAGGAGTACGTCAAGCTCGCCCGCAACATGGCCGAGGAGGGGCGCGTCGCGGTCCGCAACGTGCGCCGCGACGTCATGCGCCACCTCGAGGAGCTCGTCCGCAACGGCGACGTCGGCGACGACGAGGAACGCGCCGCGGAGACGAAGGTCCAGAAGCTCACCGACGACCACGTGCACCAGATCGACGACCTCCTGAAGCGCAAAGAAGCCGAGATCATGGAGGTCTAGGCCTTTTCGCTGCGCGAAAAGGCTTGGAAAGCGGCGTGAACATCATCTCTCGAATCTGGACCCTCGCTCGTGTTCGGCCGCTGCCTGCGGAGCCGGAGCTGCCGGAGGTCGCGGAGACCGTGGCGATCATCATGGACGGCAACGGCCGCTGGGCGCGCCGGCGCGGCATGCCCGCGGTCGTCGGGCACCGGGCCGGGACGAAGGCGCTTCGGCGCACGGTCGAGGCGGCGCTCGACGTCGGCATCCGCCATCTCGTCGTCTACGCCTTCTCGACGGAGAACTGGTCGCGGCCGCAGGACGAGGTCGAGGCGCTGATGCACCTCTTCGGCGAGACGATCGAGCGCGAGCTGCCGGATCTCGCGGAGCAGGGCGTCCGCGTGCGCTTCATCGGGCGCCGCGACCGCGCCCCCGAGAGCCTCCGCCGCTGGATGGAGGCGATCGAGGACCGCACCGAGCTGAACACGCGGCTCGGGCTCTGGATCGCGTTCGACTACGGTGGCCGTGCCGAGCTCGTCGAGGCGGCGCGCCGGATCGCCGAGAGCGGCCTCGACCCGCGCGAGATCGACGAGAACGTCCTCGCGGCGCACCTGTACGCGCCGGAGCTGCCGGATCCGGATCTGCTGATCCGCACGAGCGGGGAGCTTCGCGTCTCGAACTTCATGCTGTGGCAGCTGGCCTACGCAGAGCTCGTGTTCGTCGACCGCCTGTGGCCGGACTTCGACGGGCGCGACCTGCGCGCTGCGCTCGCGGAGTACGCGAAGCGCCGCCGCCGCTTCGGCGGCAGATGACGAACGCAATCTCTCGTCTCCTCGTCGCGGCGGCGGGGATCCCCGTCGTGCTCGGGGCCGTCTACCTCGGCGGCTGGTGGCTTTTCGCCCTCGTCCTGGCGGCGTCCCTGATCGCGCTGCACGAGTTCTGGCTGCTCGCGAAGCCGCTCGCGCCGCTCGCGCTCGCGGGGTACGTCGGCGCCGTCCTTTCTCTCTTCGGCGCCGAGCGCGGGGGGATCGAGTGGATGGTGGCAGGGCTCCTGGTCACCTTGCCGCTGGCGTTCCTCCTCAAGGGAATTTCTTCGACGCAGCAGGCGCCGACGGCGTCGATCTCGGCGACCGTGATGGGGGCCGTCTGGGTCGGCGGCGGCCTCTCGTTCGTGATCCTCCTGCGTGCGCTGGACGTGCACGCACGACTGGCCTCTTTCGCGGTCGTCCTGGCCGTGTGGGGTGGGGACACGCTCGCGTATGTCGGCGGACGGCTCCTCGGGCGGCACCGGATGGCGCCGCACACCTCTCCCGGGAAGACCTGGGAGGGCTTCTTCTTCGGCACCGCCGCGACGATCTTCATCACCTTCGTGGCGCTCTACAAGCCGAAAGGTGAGCCCTTCCTCTCGATCGCCCAGTCGCTCGCGCTCGGGGGTGTCCTCGCCGTGGCGGCGCCGGCGGGCGACCTCTTCGAGTCGATGCTGAAACGCGATGCGGGCGTCAAGGACGCCGGCGCGCTGCTCGGCGGCCACGGCGGCATGCTCGACCGGCTCGACGCGCTCCTGTTCGCCGTGCCGGCTGCGTACTTCACGATCGCGGCGTTCGGATTTCGCTGAGGGTCCCGGCCGAGGCCGGTACACACCGCCCGATGCCGGTACACACCGCCCGATGCCCCAGCCGGGGGATGACGCGTACGCCGGCGCCGCCGACACTTCAACGGTTGCGCGGAACCCCGGTTCCCGATGCGATGAGCCACATCCACCTCTCCAGACTCCCCGGCCTCGCGGTCGTCGTCGCAGCGCTTCTCGTGGTCTGTGCCGCGGGTATCGGCCAGGTGCCTGCATCCGCCGGTGCTCGGGCGGCGCGAGGAGCAGTCGCCCCGACCGCCGTTCAGCCCGGGCTGACGCGCAACTGGGCGGGTTACACGGTCGGTACATCGTCGTCCGCCGGGTTCTCGGCAGTCTCCGCCCGCTGGATTGCGCCCAAGTTCGACTGCAGGAAGGTGCAGCCGCTCGGCGGCAAGGCGTCGTTCTGGGTGGGCCTCGGAGGGACGCGGAACGACAACCTCGAGCAGGCCGGCACCACCGTCATGTGCCTCGGCACCGAGCGGGCCCGGTACACGGCCTGGTACGGGACCTATCCGGTCGGCCCGTTCGACTTCGACGCGAAGCTCGACGTCGGCCCCGGCGACTCGATCGCGGCGACGGTTCGCGTGCAAGGAACGCGTGTGTCCTACCTCCTGGAGAATCTCACCGCAGGGACGCACGTCGCGAAGACGCTGCCGCTGCAGAGGCCGGGGACGAACTCGGCCGAATGGATCGTCGAGAATCCTCCCTGGTGCGAGCGCGGCGCGAGCACGGCGTGCTCGGAGACCGTGCGGTTCGGCCGGGTGACGTTCGTGCAGGCAACCGCGGAAAGCGCCAACCACGCCGGCCCCATCTCCGATCCCGCGTGGGGCTCCTTGCCGCTCGTCGACGTCGGTCCCGCCGGCTACGAGGATCCGGCGGCGGTCGGCGACGCAGGACCTGGCGACGCGCCGCTGATCGTCGCCCATCCCGGCCCTCTCATCCGGAACGGGAGCGCGTTCACCGTCACCTCGTGACGCGAGCTCGCGCACCGTCAGGGGTGGCGGGATCTTCAGGTTCGTGAAGGATCGGGCGGTACGCTGGAGAGGTGAAACGGATCGCCCTGCTCGGCGCGACCGGCTCGATCGGCCGCCAGGCGATCGAGGTGATCAACGCCCATCCCGAGCTCGAGCTCGTGGCAGCGAGCTCGGGGACTCAGGCGATCGACGGGCTGGCGCCGCTGACGCAGACCGGGGGAGACCCGACGGGCCTCCTCGAGCGGGCCCGGCCGGACGTCGTGCTCAACGCCGTCGTCGGCTTCGCCGGCCTCGTGCCGACGATGTGGGCCCTCGAACACGGCGTCACGCTCGCGCTCGCGAACAAGGAGAGCCTCGTCGCGGCCGGCGAGCTCGCGCTCGCTGCGCGCGCGCGGGGCGGGGGAGAGCTGATCCCGGTCGACAGCGAGCATTCGGCGATCTTCCAGTGCGCGCTCCACGGGGCGCCGGAGAGCATCGTCCTGACGGCGAGCGGGGGCCCGTTTCGCGGTCTCACCGCCGACCGGCTGGCCGACGTGACGCCCGAGGAGGCGCTGGCGCACCCGACCTGGCGGATGGGCCCGAAGATCACGATCGACTCGGCGACGCTTGCCAACAAGGGCCTCGAGGTGATCGAGGCCCACTTCCTGTTCGGCCTGCCGTACGACCGGATCGAGGTCGTGATCCATCCGCCGTCGATCGTGCACGGGCTCGTGCGCTTCCGGGACGGTGCGGCAATCGCCCATCTGGGGAACCCCGATATGCGCGTGCCCATCTCCTACGCCCTCACCTACCCCGAGCGGGCGGCGACACCCGTGCCGCCGCTCGAGCTGCGCACGCTCGAGTTCCACGAGCCCGACCTGGAGACGTTCCGGCTGCTGCCGCTCGCACGGGAGGCGGGCGAGCGCGGCGGCACGTACCCGTGCGCCTTCAACGCCGCCAACGAGGTGGCGGTGCAGGCCTTCCTCGAGGGGCGGCTCGGGTTCCTGGACATCGCGGGCGCCGTCGAGGACGTGCTGGCGCGGGTGGACGGCGCGCCCGCGCGCGACCTCACGGAGCTCGTCGAGGCCGACCGGCGGGCGCGAGAGCTGGTGCCCGTTCTATGAGACGTAGGCTCGACGGAGGCTCCCTCAATGCCTCGAGCCGTCACGTCGCGGGCCGTTGGATGGAGGCGCTGGCTTGTACGGCGCCGGAGCAGGACGGTTGGGCGTGAACTGGGCCGTTGCGATCCTCGGGCTCGCATTCCTGATCCTGATCCACGAGGCCGGGCACTTCTTCGCCGCGAAGGCCGTCGGGATGCGGCCGCGGAAGTTCTACCTCGGCTTCCCGCCCGCGCTCGTGAAGAAGGTGCACGGCGGCGTCGAGTACGGCATCGGCACGATCCCGCTCGGCGGCTACGTCAAGATCCCGGGGATGCACCGCGCGGCGCCGGGCGACCTGCGCGCGAGCCTCAAGCAGGAGCAGCAGGACCGGCTGGCGCTCGAGCTGGACGAGCTGGACGACGCCCTCGAGCGCGGCGACGACGCTGCGGCGCGGGCGGTGCTGCCGAGGCTGCAGGCCGAGCTCGGCGACATCCGGCAGGTGCAGGACCTCGAGGGCGCGCTCGCACCCGACGCGTACTGGCGGCAGGCTACATGGCGGCGGATCGTCGCGATCGCCGCCGGCCCGGCGGTGAACGTCCTGGCGGCGGTCGTGCTGTTCGTCGGCGTCTACAGCGTCGGCGTGCCGGTCGCCTCCCGGATGATCGACTCCGTCCTCGCCGGCCACCCCGCGGCCGTCGCCGGGCTGCAGAAGGGCGACACGATCCTCGCCGTCGCCGGGCATCCGGTGACGCCGGCGACGCTCCACACGCGCATCGACGCCACTCACGGAAAGCCGTTCCTGCTCACGATCGAGCGGAACGACCGGAAGCTGACGATCGGGCCGCTGCGCGCGACGAAGGGCACGAACGGCTACACGATCGGCGTCTACCTGGCGGCGCCGCCGGGGCCGGGGCAGCCGCTGCCGCGCGCGACCGTGAGCGCGGCCCGCTTCGCCTGGGACCTCACCGACGCACAGCTCTCGGGCATTGCGGGGCTGGCGCACGGAAAGGGCACGCACCAGGTCTCGAGCAGCGTCGGGATCGTGAACTACACCGCGCAGGCGTACAAGACCTCGCTGCGCGACTACTTCGCCTTCCTCGGCTACATCAGCCTCGCGCTCGCCCTGCTGAACCTGCTGCCGATCCTGCCCCTCGACGGCGGCCACATCGTGATGGCGATCATCGAGCGGTTCCGCGGGCGGACGTTCACCCAGCTCGCCTACCTGCGCTACAGCGCCGTGGGCCTGTCGCTCGTCCTCATCGTCTTCTACCTGGGCGTGACGAACGACATCCACAACCTGGGCGGCGGCTAGACTCGCCTCGTGGCGAGCAAGCGTTCCGTCAGAGTCGGCGGCGTGCAGATCGGCGGCGGGGCTCCCGTCGTCGTGCAGTCGATGACGCTGACGAAGACGCACGACGTTCCGGCGACCACGGCGCAGATCGCGTCGCTCGTGAGCGCCGGCTGCGAGATCGTGCGCGTCGCGGTGCCCAAGCTCGAGGACGCGGAGGCGCTGCCGCGGATCGTGCGCTTCTCGCCCGTGCCGATCATCGCCGACATCCACTTCAACGCGAGCCTGGCGCTGAAGGCGATCGAGGGCGGCGTCGCTGCCGTCCGCATCAACCCCGGCAACATCGGCGGCCCCGACAAGGTCGCGGAGGTCGTGCGGGCGGCGAAGAAGGCGGGCATCCCGATGCGGATCGGCGCCAACTCCGGATCGCTGCCGAAGCACCTGGACGAGCTCGCGCAGCGCGACCAGGCCGAAGCGCTCGTCGAGGCGGCGCTCGAGGAGGTACGGCTGCTCGAGAGCCTGGGCTACTACGACTTCAAGATCTCGGTGAAGTCGAGCCACGTGCCGACGATGATCCGCGCGTACCGGATGCTGTCCGCCAAGGTGCCGTATCCGCTGCACCTGGGCGTCACCGAGGCCGGGCCGCCCTTCACCGGCTCGATCAAGAGTGCCGTCGGGCTCGGGAGCCTGCTGATCGACGGGATCGGCGACACGATCCGCGTCAGCCTCACGGCCGACCCGGTGGAGGAGGTCAAGGTCTGCTGGGAGATCCTCAAGTCGCTCGGCCTGCGCGAGCGCGGGCCGGTGCTGATCGCCTGCCCGAGCTGCGGCCGGGACAACGTCGGGGTGCAGACGCTCGCCGAGGAGGTCGAGGGGCGGCTCGGCGGCTACGAGGAGCACTTCGAGGTGGCCGTCCTCGGCTGCGCTGTCAACGGGCCGGGCGAGTCGGGCGACGCCGATTTCGGCATCGCGGGGGGCCGTGACGTCGGCTTCATCTACGCGCACGGCAAGGTGCTGCGGAAGGTGGAGTCGGAGATCCTCGTCGACGAGCTGTTCAACGAGATCGACCGCTGGATCGCGGACGGGATGCCGCGCCCGGAGCGGCGGCGCATGGCGAAGCCGGCGGCGCTCGCGATGGCCGAGGCGTCGGCGATACCGCTCGAATAGCCTGTTGCCCATATGAGCATCGTCCGGGCTTCCAGGCTGTTCCTTCCCACGCTGCGCGACGCGCCCGCGGACGCGGAGGCGGTGAGCCACAAGCTGCTCGTGCGGGGCGGCTACATCCGGCAGGTCGGCGCGGGCCTCTGGACGTTCACCGGCCTCGGCTGGCGCGTGCACCGAAAGGTGGAGCAGATCATCCGCGAGGAGATGGACGCGATCGGCGCGCAGGAGTGGTTCGCGCCGGTGCTCACCCCCGCCGAGCTGTGGGAGGCGACCGGGCGCGACAAGATTCCCGAGCTCTTCCGCCTTGAGGACCGCGCCGGCCGCAAGTTCGTGCTGCCCCTGACCCACGAGGAGACGTTCACGTTCCACGCGCGCGAGCTGCAGAGCTACCGGCAGCTGCCGCAGTCCTGGTACCACTTCCAGACCAAGGACCGCGACGAGCCGCGCCCCCGCGGCGGCCTCCTGCGCGTCCGCGAGTTCATCATGAAGGACTCCTACTCTTTCGACCGCGACGAGGCCACCCAGGACGAGAGCTTCCGCGCGCACGAGCAGGCCTACCACCGGATCTTCCAGCGCTGCGGGATCGAGTACTACGAGGTGCCAGCGGAGTCGGGGATGATGGGCGGCAGCGCCTCGATGGACTTCCTCGCCCCCTCCGGGTCGGGTGAGAACACGCTCGTGACCTGCGAGAACGGCGACTACGCGGCCGACCTCGAGATCGCACGGGCGGTGCCGCGCGCGCCGGAGTTCCCACCGCGGCTCGAGGCGCCGGAGGAGGTCGAGACCCCGGGCATCACGACCTGCGAGGACCTCGCCGGCTTCCTCGGCGTCGACCTCGCGGCGACGTCGAAGGCGATGCCGGTGACGAAGGAGGACGGGAGCGTCGTGCTGGCGCTGATCCGCGGCGACGACCGCCTCGAGCCCGCAAAGCTCGCCTCCGCGCTCGGAGCGGACTTCCACCCGTCGACGGAGGACGAGATTCGCGCCGCCTTCGGCGCCGAGCCGGGCTCGCTCGGGCCGGTGGGCTTCGACGGCGAGGTGGTCGCCGACGAGACGCTCCGCGAGGGGCAGTTCGTCGCCGGCGCCAACCGCACGGGATGGCATCTGCGCGGCGTCGAGGCCGGCCGCGACTTCGAGCCGCGGTTCGCAGATCTCCGCGTTCCGAACGACGGCGACCACTGCCGGGAGTGCGGCGGCGTGCTGCGTTTTCAGACCGCGATCGAGGTCGGGCACATCTTCAAGCTCGGTACGCGATACTCGGTGCCGTTGGAGGCAACGTTTCTAGATGAGGACGGGAGGGAAAAGCCCCTTGTCATGGGTAGCTACGGGATCGGCCCGGCGCGGGTGATGGCGGCTGCCGTCGAGCAGCGCCACGACGACGCCGGCATCAGCTGGCCGGCGGCGATCGCACCGTACGACGTGCACGTGGTCGCGCTGCCGGGCGTCGAGCAGCAGGCCGCGGCGGCAGCCGAGGCGCTGTCGGCTGCGGGCGCGGACGTGCTCCTGGACGACCGCGACCTCCGCGCCGGGGAGAAGTTCGCCGATGCCGACCTGATCGGCATCCCTGTTCGTGTGACGGTGGGCAAGAAGACACTCGAGGACGGCCGCGTCGACATCCGGCGCCGCCGTTCGGGCGAAGAAGAACGTGTCGAGGTTGCCCATTTGGGAAAGGAGGTGTTCGATGGCCAGAAGACGTAAGTACAGCTCGGAGCCGTTTGGGCCCGCGATCGAGCGGCTCATGAACGAATCTGGTACGACCTACCGCGGGCTGGCGGCGAAGACCAACCTGTCCGCGGGCTACCTGAACCATCTCGTCCACGGGAACCGGCCGGTACCCTCGAACGACGTGATCAAGCGCCTCGCGGACGCGCTCGACGTCGATCCGGAGCATTTCCGCGAGTACCGCCTTCGCGTGATCACGGAGCAACTGGAGGCGATGCCGGACATGGTCGACCGCCTGTACAAGCGGCTCGCCGTCTGACGCGCCAACAAACGCGCGCTGCCGCCGTCGGAGTCTAGGTAGGCCGGCCGGAACCTCGGCGTGATCGCTTGGGGGCGAGGAGGTTCCGCCGGCCTTCTACCACCGTGCCTCTGACGCGCGACCCGCTCGGCCGCGTCGGCGGTGGTCAGGTATTCCCACGTCGCCGACCCGTCGCTCCCGCGGTACGATGGCGCGGCACCTCGGGGTGTGGCGCAGCCTGGTTAGCGCGCTTGTCTGGGGGACAAGAGGTCCCCGGTTCAAATCCGGGCACCCCGACTGATAGAGCGAAATCCGAGAGAGCGTATAGGGGCCGCGGGTACACGACGCGTAGACGAGACGTGGGGGGTCTCGCCGGGATGCGACCAGGCGACTCACCGTTTGTCTAGCGCCGTGCGGGATCGAGCGGCTGAACGCGCTACGTGGGTCGGTGGACATTCGCCCGGTGCCGCGGCATCATCACGAGGATGCAAGGCCGATCGAAGGCGCTGCTGGGGACTGTCGCCGGGGCGGTCGCAGTCGCGGCAGTCGTGGCGGGCTTCTATGCCCTCGGCGACTCTAGGCCTTCCTACGCTGCAACGGTCACATTGCGTCCAGCGGAAGCGCCTCGGCCGGAACCCGGGATCTCGCTCCTGCCGTGCCACGCTGCCCCGTACGCCGCCCTCACACTCGCAAGGTCGCCACACGCCGTCCTGGTCGCCGCGACGGCCGCCGATATGCCCGTCGCGCAACTCGAAAGTCGTCTACGTACGGACGTAACACACGGCGCACTCATCGAGATCACCGTCAGTGCGTCTTCACGTGAGGCTGCGGACAATGCCGCGACGGCACTCGCCCGTGTCGTGACCTCCGGGACGGACGGACACTACGTTCGGAGCTCCGCGAGCGCGCACCGGAGGGGCCAGCCGTACTGCTGAATCCCAACTCGAAATCACCGCGCCCGGTGGAGTCGATGACTAGTCGTTGTCGTTCCCGAGGTCGCGCTGCCTTCCGTCGTGCTGGCGGGGGGTCCCGCCGACCGAGAGGCCTGTCAGCGGGCCCGCGCGGGTAGACGACGTGTGTGGCGCAGCTCACGCACATCGTCTCGTCGTCGCCGGCGAGCTACGCGATCGTCTTCGTCGTCGTCTTCCTCGATGCGCTGCTTCCGTTCGTCCAGGCGGAGGCGGTCGTCATCACCGCGGCGGTCCTCGCCGCCAGGGCCGGCTCCAGATCTGGCTGATCATCCCGATTGCGGCCCTTGCGGGGATCCTCGGCGACAACGTCTGCTATCTCATCGGCGACAGGGTCGGTTGTCGCGCGATTGCGCGCTTCGCTCGGCGTGGACGGCGCCGCGGAAGGGTCGAACAGGCGCGGAAAGGCGTACCGCGGCGCGGTGGACTGGTGATCGTGGTCGCGCGCTTCCTGCCGGTCGGCCGCACGCTGACCACTCTCTCCGCGGGGACGCTCGGGATGCCCTGGCGGCGGTTCTTCACGGCGGATGCGATCGCCGCCGCCGTCTGGGCCACGTACGCGAGCCTCCTCGGCTACCTCGGCGGCGCGACGTTCGAGAACAGCCTCTGGAAGCCGCTCGTGCTGTCCCTCGGGATCGCCGGCATGCTCGGCCTCCTGACCGAGGCGTACCGTCGCTTCCAGAAGAGGCGAGGGCGAGAGCTGCTCGCCGGTGAGCTCCACTGACGTCCGCGTGCCCCGGCCGTGCGGGATCTGGCTCGAGACGCGCCATACTTCCGGATGTGCAGGCGCCAGCATGAGCGGGCAAGCTCCGCCTCCGGTCGTGAGCCACTACGTGCGCCGGCACATCGGTCCGGTAGACACGTTCTCGGCCCGCCGAGCGGCGAACGGCGACTGGTACCTGACGATCCGTCCGATCTACGGCCGCTCGGTGTTCATCCTGAAGGTGTGCCTACGGCACAACCGGCCGAGTGGGTTCGCGAACATCAGCTACGGCGAGCCCGACTGCGACTTCCGAGCTGCGCGCACCCGTCCGACCGTCGCGTGAGCTACGCGATCCACTGGACGCTGATGTCGTCGCCCTCGGCAAGGCACCCCGTGGTCACGGAAGCATCCTTGCCGACACTCGCGCCTTGCTTGCAGACGAACGCGCCGACCGTCGTGTCGGCTCCGAAGCCCTTCGGCTCTGTGACGCCCGAGAAGCGTCCGCCTCCCGGGCCCAGGACGGCGACGATCTTCGTCCCGAACACGACATAGATGGCGTCGCCCGCCGGTACGGCGCCGGCAACGCTCACGTTGCCGCTGTAGGTGCTGCCCGATTGAACGCTCGCGGTCACACCCGCCGTCGGTGTCTGCGCATCCGTCTTCTCGTCCCGCTTCTCCGAGACACCCTGGAAGCTCATCGTCAGGGTCAGATCGTTCGTCGCCGTCGAGCCGGGAGTCGTGGACGAAGCCGCTACGTTCGCGCCGCCGCACTGAGCCTCCAGGTCGCTGATCTTGTTCTTGAGGAACTCGGCCAACCTCAAGAGATATCCGTGGGTGCCCTTCGCCGCTCTCGCAGCCGTGAACAGAGCGGACGAGAGCTGGTGAGCCGACAGCTTTCCGGAGATGTACTCGAGCGTGACGAACCGGGTGTATGCCTCGACGGTGACGATCCCCGCGGCGAAGGTCCCGGCCCCGGTGAGGCGTATCACCTTCTGCGGGAGTAGCCCGTTGACGTACACCAGGCTCTCCTTCGCGGTCTTCAGGTCGCTTTGACAGTCGAGCGCGGCGGCGCGGGACTCGCCGGCGGCGAGCGCGCCGGCCGTGCTCGACAACGTCAAGGCGACGGCGGAGAAGGCGACGGCGACGCGGATCAACCGACCGTCAGCCCGACCTTCTCCGCTTCCGAGCTGAGCGTCGTCAGGAGCGAGGTGCCCTTCACGATTCCGCCGAGATCGCCCTTCTCGAGTGACGCTTTCATGGACTGGAAGGCGGCGGCGGCGCCGGCCACCGGCGCCGCGAGCTTGGCAAGGACCGGCCCGTCGCAGCGAGCGTCCTGGAGTGCGGCCTGCAGCTCGTGGAAGACGACGAGCGCCGAAGCGCCCGCCTTGACGAGAGCCTTCGTCCGGCCGGATGCACCGGACTTGAACGAGCCGGCCTCGTAAGGCTTCTGGATGTAGCGGTGGAAGGCGGCGTACGCGAGCCCCGTATGCAGCAGGAACTTGGTCTTGGCGAGCGAGATATGGCAGGTCACGACCGTCTGCCCCGCGGCGTTCGTCGTCGTGGTCGTCGTCTTCCCGCCGCAGCCGGCCAGGAGCAGCCCGAGGCATGCGAGCGAGCACACGATGCCTGCGATCCGTCTCCGGCGGGTCATGCCAGATCCTCCCTCGCTCGGGAGGGGCCGGGGCGACCCGGCCCCTCGTTCGCGTCCCCTTACGAAGCGACCGGTGCTGAGGCGGGGTTGAAGACCGCCTGCGTCGGCGTGATCGAGACGTTCGGCTGGCTCGTGATTCCCATCTCTCCCGCCACGACCGGCATCAGCCGGTCGTTCACGAACCGGTCGAAGTCGCCGCCGCTCTCCCAGACGTCGACGACGTGGAAGCCGTCGTCGCCGAACCACGCCACGTGGAAGAGGGCGCCCTCGGGCACCGCTGTCTCCCACCCGACCCGGCGGCGCGCCTCCTCGTACTCGTCCACCGTGATCTCCGGCCAGTGCATCTGCATCACGACTGGCATCGCACTCACCTCCTCCTGGGAAGAACTGCCGAGCTGGACGAGCGCAACGCTAGACCTCGCGCCGGAGCGGTGCAACCCTCCGGCGCGCGACATCTCGAAGCGCCTTGACGGCGGCGGTGTGCTCGCGCCCGCCCAGCGCCGACAGGAGGCCGGCGACCATGACGGCGTCGTCGATCGTCGGTGAGCTCGTCTCCGCGAGCCAGCGCTGCAGCCAGCGCGCGCCGGCGCGGCGGCCGCGGACGCGCGGGTCGCGGCCGGCGATCAGCGCGGTCAGCTCCAGCGCCTCGGCGAGCGAGATGCTGCCGACCTCACGGGCGGCGATCTCGGCGGCGACGAGGTTGCCGCGCTCGAGCGCCCGGTGGAGGACGGTTCGGGTGCTGCCCTGCGATGTGACGCGCGCTCCTTCCCGGGCCGGGCGGCACCGGGAAGCCTACCCGGCTAACCGCGTGTCCAGATGCCGCGGAAGATCGTGATCCGGTCGGTGGAGGGGTCGTTGACGTTCGTGAGCGTCAGGCGCCCACCGGACACCGTCCAGCGCCAGGTGTTCGGCCGGCCGTCACCGAGCTCGACGCGAACGGTCGTGCCGGTCAGTGGCAGGAGCGTCCCGCCGAGCTTCCCGATCAGCCGGCCGCAGCTCAGCTGTATGGCGCCGGACGCCCTGACCGAGAGCGTGCAGCGCGCGCCGACCAGGACCGAGGCCGGCATCTGCACCGGCTTCCCCCTGGTGACGTCCTGCTGCGTCAGGGTCCGTTTCCAGGTCCCGACGAGCTTCGTCGAGAGCGTCGGCTGAGTTGCCTGACGGGCGCCGAGCGCCGTCCCCGCAGCCGCGAGGGTAGCCACCGCCACGGTCCACGTCACGACCATCGTGATCTTCGCCCAGTTCTTGCCCAAGGTCCCCGACCTCACGTCGTTCCCGCCGAACTCTACCCCCAACAGGGGGACGCGCATCGCCGTCACCTGCGCGACAACATGTCTATGCCCGAACTGCCCGCCTCCCCGCCCGAGCCCTCGCGTTTCCTCGATCTCGTCGGCGCCTACATCCAGCCTCGCGTGGACGAGTACGCCTTCGTCGCCGCTGCGCTTGCCGGTCCCCTCGCGGTGGACGAGTCGCTCCCGCTCGTCGACACCGCGCCGGAGAAGCCGATGCCGAAGCAGCCCGTGAAGAGCCGCCGCCGCCACGGGTCGCCGAACGCGCGCCGGAAGACGCGGACTGCCACACCCGGGTCGCCGGCCACGAAGGCCGCGTAGACCCCCGACCGGCGGCCGCCTGCGGTCGCATAGGGTTTCGGCGTGCACCAGGCGTCGCACGCCGAGTTCCTGGTGGCGTTCGCGATCGCCGCGATCATCGGCGGCGCCGTCTGGATCCACGCCGACCGCAACGGCAGCAAGCACCCGACCGCCTGGGCGATCTCGGTCGTGCTGTTTCTCGCGATCGCGCTGCCCGTCTACCTGATCCATTTCCGCCGGTCCCGCCGCCGCAGCGGGTAGGCTGCCGCGTCCCGATGCCGTCCTACCGTCTCATCGGAACGAGTGGGGAGGACCTCGGCCACCTCCGGGCAGCCGTGCCCAACTGGCGTGCCGGCGACCGCATCCAGCGCGGCGGCGGCGAGCTGATCGTCGTGCGGCTCGTCACCGCCGACCCCGACGACGAGGTCGACGGCTACCTCGTGGTCGAGCCGGCGCCCTGACCGAAGCCTTCCTCGCGCTTTCGTCAGGATTGGAATAGTGGGATGATCGGGGGGAGCCCCCCGATGCGCCCCCGGATCACGTACGTCCTCGCCGTGCTCGCCTGCGCGGCCCTACCCGCGGTCGCGGTGGGCTCGCCTGCGCCTGTGCCGCCGGCGGCTCTCGTCACCGCGTTCTACTACCCGTGGTTCGCGACGACGACCGTCGACGGCAGCTACGCGCACTGGTCGCAGTACGGTCACCTGCCCCCGAACGACATCTCGTCGGTCTACTACCCGGCGCTCGGCGTCTACTCGTCCGACGACCCGGCGGTGCTCGACGACCAGATGGCCGAGATCGAGCGGGCCGGCATCGACGAGATCGCCGTCTCGTGGTGGGGGAAGGGCTCGCCTGAGGACCAGCGGCTTCCGGCCGTCCTCACGGCTGCTCGCTCGTACGGCATCGGGGTCGCGATCCACATCGAGCCGTACCGCGGCCGCACCGTCGCGAGCGTCCAGCAGGACGCGGCCTACCTGGTGCAGTTCGGGATCACGACCTTCTACGTCTATCAGGCCTTCACGCTGCCGCCCGCGAGCTGGGCCGACGCGAACGACGCGCTGCACGCGGAGGGTCTCACGACCTACGCGGACACGGCGCTCGTCGGGCAGGCGGTCGCCGGGCACTTCAGCGGCATCTACACGTACGACATCGTCACCTGGACGGGGGCCAAGTTCGCGCGGCTCTGCGCCGAGGCGCACAAGCACGGTCTGCTCTGCGCGCCGTCGGTCGGGCCCGGCTACGACGCGCGGCGGGCAACCGGTGACCCGACGATCAAGCCGCGCCGGCGGGGCCTCACCTACGACTCGATGTGGCACGCCGCGATCCGCGCGGGAGCCGACGCCGTGACGATCACGTCCTTCAACGAGTGGCAGGAGGGCACCCA
>Ga0335085_10006418_pt1 | contig 18568 bp, 14 predicted proteins | sample Lox_Sample_45_FD_206712 | JGI IMG/M metagenome (GOLD analysis project Ga0335085, IMG submission 206712) | Soil microbial communities from Loxahatchee National Wildlife Refuge, Florida, United States - Lox_Sample_4.5 | ecosystem: Environmental > Terrestrial > Soil > Wetlands | place: USA...
GAAGCGATGGCCGAGCGCAACCGCGTCAAGACGCGGTACTTCGACGCCGTTCGCGATTGGGTGCTGCGTGGCTCGGAGAGCGTGCACGCGATGAACGCAGCCCACGCTGCGGAAAAGCTGAAGCTGCCCGATGCGACGACCGCCGAGGCGCACGCACGGTTCCACCTTGGGCGGTATCTGCTGCGCGAGGGACGGGAAGCCGAAGCGCAAGCCCAAATGGCCGAGGCCAGCCGGCTGCATCCGGATTCCTGGGCGATGTGGCGGCAAGCGGCGGCGAAGGACACACGCGGGCTGGCGTCTGGGCCGGAGTTTTGGAAACGGGTGGATGCGCTGGGGAGCCGGTATTACTACCCGCCGGCGGAGATCGACGATATGACGTAGTCGTTCGCGAGCTGCTGATTGACGCGGCTTGCGCTGCCCAGCGCCGCTAATGGCTCGCACTCAAGAGCCAATGACGCAGCGGATCGGCTGATTTCGTGCGGACAGTCTGGATCCTACCGAGAGAACTATGCGTGCGAACGCAGAAGGCGTTCTCCATGAGCTGCACCATGCGCCTGAGCAAGGGCGTGGACCGCTGTCGCAGTCGCAACTTGCCGCGGGATCACGTAGACCGGCTGGTGCTGGAGGCGTTGGCCGAACGCGTATTCACCCGCAAGCGGGTGGAGATCATGCTCACAGAATTGCAGAAACGGCGACGGGCTAAGCGGTCAGTTGAGAACGCCCAGTTGTTGGAACTGACCAGGGAGCTAGACGATGTTGGCATAGCCACGCAGCGCTTGTACGAGGCGGTGGAGAAAGGGCTGCTGCCAATGGATGAGACCTTGCGGGCGCGCGCACAGGGGCTTCAGGCGCGCAGACAGGAGATACTACTCGCAATAGCCGCAAAGAAGGACCGCGCGAGCATCGCACTAAAACACATAAGCCCTCAGCGAGTCGCAACGGTCTGCCGGGCACTGCGGGAGCGGCTTCTTGACGTTAGCAGTGGGTTCGGCAAGGCCTACCTGAACCTGCTCGTGGACAAGATCCGGCTAGAAGGCAACGAGCTAATACTGCGCGGTAGCTATGACGCTTTGGCGCGCGCAGCTGGCCTCGTTGGAAAGAATCGGAAGCTGGACTCAGTGCCCAGCCTCGTACCTGAGTGGCGTCCCCACGGGGATTCGAACCCCGGTTACCGCCGTGAAAGGGCGATGTCCTAGGCCTCTAGACGATGGGGACTGCGCTAGAAACTGGAGACAAAGCCTGGAGACTAGGTGCTGCCGAACAGACGGCTCGCTCCGGTCTCCAGACAGTAGGCTCCAGCGTCTAGATTGGTGGAGGTAAGCGGGATCGAACCGCTGACCTCTTGCATGCCATGCAAGCGCTCTCCCAGCTGAGCTATACCCCCACGTGAAGAGGTGCGCATTATACGGGACCCCCGTTTCCGCTGCAAACCCTGTCCGGACAGTGAGTTAGGAGGGAAATTGGGCAAGCTCGTGCTGGATACGCGAGAGCACCTCGTCCCGCCCGATCAGCTCCAGGGTGGCGTCGATGGAGGGGGTCTGGGTCTCACCGGTGACCATCACGCGCAGCGGCATCGCCAGCTTCGGCATCTTGAGCTTGTGCGCCTCGACCACCGATTTCAGCGCTGCGCTGATCTCCGCTCTCGACCAGGGGATCTCCTCCAGGCGCGTGAGCAATGCCTCGATCGCGGCGCGCGACTCCACCGAGTAATGCTGTCCGCGTAAGTCCGCGCTCGGAGCCAGCCGGCGGAAGAAGTACACGGCGGCATCCGCCAGCTCTTCGACCGTGTTGACGCGCTCTCTAAGCAGACCGACCACCTGCTCCAGAGGCGGCCCATGGTCGGGATCGCAACCGTCCGCGATCAGGAATGGCTTCACCAGCGCCGCGAGACGTGCGGGATCCGCGCTCTTCAAGTATTGCGCGTTCAGCCAGAGCAGCTTCTCGGGGTTGAACTGCGCGGCCGACCGGCTGATATGCGGCAGATCGAACCATTCGACGAACTGCTCCATGGAGAAGATCTCATCGTTGCCATGCGACCAGCCCAGCCGCGCGAGGTAGTTGACCAGGGCCTCCGGTAAGTAGCCGTCTTGTGCGTACTGCATGACGCTCACGGCGCCGTGACGCTTGGACAGCCGCTCCCCGTCGGCGCCGAGAATCATCGGCACGTGCGCGAACTTCGGCAGCGTCGCGTCCAGCGCCTTGAAGATGTTGATCTGGCGAGGCGTGTTGTTGACATGATCGTCGCCGCGGATGACGTGGGTGATGTTCATGTCCAGGTCATCCACCACGACGCCGAAGTTATAGGTCGGGACGCCGTCCGCTCGGAGCAGCACCAAGTCGTCCAGCTCGCTGTTCTGTACGATGACCGTCCCCTTGACCAGGTCGTCCAGCACGACCTCGCCGTCGAGCGGAGTCATGAACCGGATCACCGGGGCAACGCCCGGTGGCGGCGTCTTGCCCTTGGCATTTTCCGGTCGCCAGCGTCCGTCGTAGCGGGGCTTCTCACCGCGCGCGCGCTGCGCCTCGCGCATGGCGTCCAGCTCGTCCTTGCTCGCGTAGCAGCGATAGGCCTTGCCCGCAACGATGAGTTGCTCGGCAACCGCGTGATAGCGGTCCAGCCGCTGCATCTGGTAGAACGGGCCTTCGTCGTAGTTCAGCCCCAGCCATTGCATCGCCTCGAGGATGGCTTGCGTCGATTGCTCGGTGGATCGCTCGCGGTCCGTATCCTCGATGCGCAGGATGAACGCACCGCCGTGCTTGCGGGCGTAGGCCCAAGAGAACAGCGCCGTGCGCGCCCCACCGATGTGGAGATAGCCGGTAGGGCTGGGCGCGAAGCGGGTACGGACCATCGGAAGGGCTGATCGGGTGCGAGCTCCGCTATTCTAGCGTGGATATCCGCGCGAGCATTCCCGGAGGCAGCAAACGCGTACTGCCTCAGGCCTTGTGAAGGACCCGAGCCGCCTCGCAAACCGCAAGGAACCGCGTCTCTGTCTTCCCTCAGCTGGGCGCTCGACGTTGGCGCGGTGAGACCGATTTGGCTAAAATGCAGGTCCCGTTGGTCTCAGCCGGCGCGTCGTACGCGCCAGGCGTCGTAGTGGCGGGGCGGTTAGCTCAGCGGTAGAGCACGCGCTTCACACGCGCGGGGCCACTGGTTCGATCCCAGTACCGCCCACCAAGACAAGTCGCATGCATCCGGTCCCCACACATCGGGGCCGGCGCAGGAGCGCGCTTCGGACTCGGCTAGCCCTCTGCGACGGAGGCGACAGATCGTCCCGCGTCAAGGCCGTTGAGGAACTACCTGGAAAGTGTGACGTCTGCATGGTGATGAACAAACTCTTTCAGCGAAGCTCAGTGGCGGTCGTGCTGGCGGCAGTGTTTCTCGCCTGGGTCGAGCCGCTCCATGCGCAAACTCTTCCCATGCTCGTGACGCTCTACGACGGCGAAAACTGCAGCGGGGAGCACATCGACATCGGCGAGCCCACGCCCGAGCTTGGCACGCTGGGCTGGGCCGACCGAGCACGCGCATTCCGGATTCGGTACGGCGCCATTCAATTCGTCACCGGGCCGGACAACGGCGGCGTGCGCTTTCCGGTGAGCGATGATCCCCACGCCTGGTACACGCGAGCGGACAACGCCTGCGTGAGGCTGCCCGATGCGCTCGCGGCCCATGTACGAGGTGTCGCGTCGTTCACGCCGAGCAAGCCACAGCGAGCCTGCGCGCAGGCCGCAGTACAGGTGTTCGGCGTCAACTTCGGCGCGATCAACGACAATATTCGGGCATGCCTGGCCGTAACCGGCGAGACGGTGCGGTCGAAGCAGCCCTGAGATCGATTCGCGCCGCCGGTTCGCTGCCGTGTCGGCGTGGCAGCGCAACCTCCTCTATGGTAGTGTGACCCGCGTGTAGGCCGGGCGCCGGCCGACAACGTCAGCCCGGCCGACCGTACCGGGCGCTCACCGCTCCCGGCCGCAGATCCCGGCCCGCACCGGCTCGTCGGACGCTCGTTCATGTAGCGGCATCCCGTTCGCGCTCGGACCGGCGTCTTTTCCTGTCCGCACAAGACCATTACTTCGGAGGAGGACGTATGACATCTGTGCATCCACTGCGCGCCGCTGCACTGGCGGCGATATTCCTACCCTTCCTGGCTGCGCCTGCAGCCGTGTCGGCCGCGCCGGCCTCGGTGACGGACCAGATGCTTCTGAACGCCAGCCAGGACCCGAACAACTGGCTGATGTACGGGCGGGACTATTCCAACACGCGCTACAGCCCGCTGGTGCAGATCAACAGCGGCAATGCCGGCCACTTGACGCACCAGTGGAGCTTCAGCTTCGGCGTGCTGGACGGCCAGACCACCACCCCGGTGGTGAACGACGGGATGATGTACGTCACCAGTTCCTGGAGCAAGCTGTTCGCGCTCGACGCGAAGACCGGAGAGATGCTGTGGCGCTACGATCATCCGCTGCCCGACGACGTCGCGAAATATGCGTGCTGCGACGTGGTCAATCGCGGCGCCGCCTTGTACGGCGACAACGTGTATCTGGCGACGCTGGACATGCACGTCGTCGCCCTGGACGCGAAGAGCGGCAAAGTGGTCTGGGACGCCAAACTGGACAACTACAAGCGCGCCTACACCTTCACGGTTGCGCCGCTCATCGTGAAAGGCAAAGTGATCGTGGGCACGTCCAACGGCGAGTACCCGGTCCGCGGCTTCATCGCGGCGCTCGATGCGCAAACAGGCAAGGAGCTCTGGCGCACGTACACGGTGCCGGGCCCCGGAGAGCCGGGCAACGACACCTGGGGCGGCGAGTCCTGGAAGTATGGCGGCGGCTCGGCCTGGGTGACTGGCTCCTACGACCCGCAGCTCAACCTGCTCTACTGGGGCGTGGGCAATCCCGCCCCCGACTGGGACGCGGATGCACGGCCGGGCGACAACCTGTACTCCAACTCGGCGCTCGCGCTTGACCCGGACACCGGCGCGATCAAGTTCCACTTCCAGTACACGCCGCACGACGTATGGGACTACGACGGTGTGAACGAGAACATCCTGGTCAACGCTCGCGGGAAGAAAGCGTGGGTCCATGCGGATCGTAACGGGTACTTCTACGCCATCGACCGCACGAACGGGAACTTTCTCTATGCTCGCCCGATCTCGGAAGTGAACTGGGGCAAACTCGACGCGAACGGCCGGCCGATCGTGGATGCCAGCAAGGTGCCCACCCGCACGACCAAGGCCATGAACGTCTGCCCGGGTCCGAACGGCGGGAAGGAATGGAACCCGATGGCCGTCAATCCGCAGGCAGGGCTGGTCTTCATCCCGGTGCGGGAGGTGTGCGTCACCGATCTGCAGAGCCTGCAGCAGGAACCGATGGACGGGGAGCCCTACTGGGGCGTGAAAGAGATCCGGTTCAAGCTCGGCTACGGCAAGTTGACCGCCCTGGACATCGAAACCGGCAAGACGATTTGGGACGTGCGCATGCGCTCGCCGGTGATGAGCGGGGTGCTCACCACGGCCGGTTACGTGGTGTTCGCCGGCACGCCGGAAGGAGAGTTCATGGCGTTTGACGCGAAGACCGGGAAGGAGCTGTATAAGCACCGCATCGGCTCGGGGATCGTCGGCGGCATCATGACCTACGCCGTGGACGGCAAGCAGTACGTCGCGGTGCCGTCTGGCTTCGGCGGCTGGATCGGCTGGACCACGATCGGCGGCGGCGGCGCACCGCATCTGAAGGATCTGCCCAAGGGCGGCTCGCTGCACGTATTCGCGCTGTCGCAATAAGGCATCGGCAGCAGTGCGGCTGCGGATCCCGCTCGCGGCCGCACTCTGACTGCGTTCCGCTCGGCTTGCACTGACCTCGAATGTCCATGACATGGCCTGAGCGCGGCGTCCCGCCCGTTGCGAGGTACCTCGCTCCCGCGGTCCTGGCGCTCGCGTTGCGCGCGGCCCCCTGCCCTGCTCAGGACGACGAGGCCAATCCCTACGCCGCAGACCCCGCAGCCGCGCTCGAAGGCGAAAAGCTGTTCGCACACAGCGGCTGCGTGCCCTGCCACGGCCCACACGCCGAAGGCGCGATCGGTCCGAACCTGATCGAGAACTCGTGGATCGATCATGTTCCGCCGTCCATGGTTTATCGCACCATCAGCAAAGGCCGGCGCGGCACGCGCATGATCGCGTTCGCAGATCGCCTGAAGCCGGACGAGATCTGGAAGATCGTGGAGTTCCTGCTCGCGACCGGGCGAGAGGCCAAGCTGCACCCGGCGCAGTGATCGGCGCGTCCCGGCGCGCGCAGCTTGATCCAGCGCAAGGCAGCCGGCGCGCGAGATCGGTCACCATACCGCCGTCACTGCCCGCCCCCGACCAGCGATGCGCCGACTCCGCCGTTACCTGATCCTCGCGTTCATCGCGGCTGCCATCGCTGGCGCCGCTTGGTACTTCACGCGTCCCGAGCCCATCCCGGTCGCATTGGGGAGCGTGGACCACGGCCTGGTCGAGCGCACGGTGGCCAACACGCGCGCGGCGAGCGTCACCGCTTGCCGGCGTAGCAGGCTCGCCCCGAAAACCGGCGGGCAGATCGCGCGCATGGCGGTGAAGAAAGGCGACCGCGTGCGAGCCGGCCAAGTGCTGCTCGAGCTGTGGAACCAGGACCTCGTCGCGAACCAGCGGCTGGCGGAAGACCAGCTCAAAGCGGCGCGGCTCCACTCTCAGGAGGCGTGCCTGGCGGCGGACCTCGCGGCGCGCGATGCGGATCGTGCGAAGCGCCTCCAAGAGCAGGGCTTCATCAGCGAGGACCGCGTGGACCGCGCCGTGTCGGATGCTGAGACGCGCCGCGCCGCTTGCAACGCCGCACAGGCCGAGATCGGTCAGGCACAGGCTCGTATCGCCGCGGCGGAGGCCGAGCTGACGCGTACGGTGCTGCGGGCGCCCTTCGACGGCGTCGTCGCAGACGTCACCGGCGAGCTGGGGGAGTTCACCACGCCCTCGCCGCCCGGGATCCCGACACCGCCAGCGGTAGATCTGATCGATGACAGTTGCCTGTATGTCACCGCGCCGATCGACGAGGTCGATGCGCCGGCGATCCGCTTGAAAATGCCGGCGCGCATCAGCGTCGATGCGTTCCCCGGCCGCAAGTTCAAAGGCTACGTGCGACGCGTGGCGCCCTATGTGCTGGAGGTGGAGAAACAGGCGCGCACGGTGGACGTAGAGGTCGAATTCGGCGACCGCGCACAGACGCAACCCCTGCTGGTCGGCTACAGCGCAGACGTCGAGATCGTGCTCGACGCGCGCGATAACGTGCTGCGCGTGCCCACGGCTGCGATCCAGGAGGGCAACCGGGTGCTCGTATACCGAGCGGACAAGGGCATCGCGGAGGAGCGCCGGATCGACACCGGGCTCTCCAACTGGCAATACACGGAGGTCACCAACGGCCTGGCGCCTGGCGAGCGGGTCGTGCTGTCGCTGGAGAAGCCGGGCGTGAAGGCAGGCGTCAAGATCGTGCCGGAGAGCGCGGTCGCGAGTCCACCGCGGAAATGATCGATCTGCAGCGGATCTCGCGTGTGTTCCGCGTGGGCGATCAGCTGGTGCATGCGCTGCGCGAGGTTTCGCTCCAGGTTCAGGGCGGCGAATATCTCAGCCTGATGGGGCCGTCGGGGTCGGGCAAGTCCACGCTGCTCAACATCCTCGGCCTGCTCGACCGGCCCTCGAGCGGCGTGTATCGGCTGGATGGCGCGGACGTGACCTCGCTCTCCGACGAGGAGCAGGCCCGCGTGCGGCGCGAGAAGATCGGCTTCGTGTTCCAGTTCTTCCACCTGGTGGCGCGGCTCACCGCCGGTCAGAACATCGAGCTTCCCATGGCGCTCGCCGGCGTGGCGCCCGCGCAGCGACGCGCGCGTGCGCTCGAGCTGTTGAACGCCTATGGTCTCGCGGACCGCGCCGATCATCGTCCTGACCAGCTCTCGGGCGGCCAACGCCAGCGCGTGGCCATCGCACGCGCAACGGCCATGCGACCGGCGGTGCTGCTAGCCGACGAGCCGACCGGCAACCTCGACCGCACCTCGGGGAAGGAAGTGGTCCAGTTGCTCGAGACGCTGCACGAGCATGGCGTCACGCTCATCGTCGTCACGCACGACCCCGAGCTCGGAGGCCGCGCACACCGTCAACTGCACATGGTGGACGGCGCCATCGCCGAGGACCTCAAGGGAATATGAGACCGGCCGACGTGCTCCGCTTCGCCTGGGTGAGCCTGCGAGGCTACCCCGCCCGCACGGCTCTGATGGGCCTGGCGATGGCGATCGGCGTGGCCGCAGTGGTGATCCTCACCGCTCTAGGCGACGGCGCGCGGCGCTACGTGGTCAACCAGTTCTCCTCGCTGGGAACGAACCTGTTGATCGTGTTTCCCGGTCGCAGCGAGACTGCCGGCGCCACACCCGGGATGTTCATCGGCCAGACGCCGCGCGACCTCACGCTCGACGACGCGCTCGCGCTCACTCGCAGCCGCGCGGTGCGCCGGGTGGCACCGCTCTCGGTGGGCTCGGCACAGGTGTCGTTCGGGGGGCGCAGCCGCGAAGCGGCTGTCATCGGTTCGACCGCAGACTGGCTGGCGATCCGCAATATGCAAATCGCACAGGGCTCGTTCCTGCCTCCAGGCGATCCGCGCGCGGCAAGTCCCGTCTGCGTCATCGGCGCCACAGTGCGCGACGAGCTGTTCGGACGCGCGCCGGCGGTTGGCCAGTTCCTCCGCATCGGCGACCGGCGCTTCCGCGTCGCCGGCATCCTCGTCACACAAGGACAGCATCTGGGCTTCAACACCGACGAAATGGTGATCGTGCCGGTGGCGGCGGCGCAGACGATGTTCAACACCAACACGTTGTTGCGTATCCTGATCGAAGCGCGGTCGCGCGAAGAGCTGGAGCCGGCCAAGCGCGACGTGACCGCGATCCTCCAGGCGCGGCACGAAGGCGAGCTCGACGTGACGGTGGTGACCCAGGATGCGGTGCTCGCCACGTTCGACCGGGTGCTCGGAGCGCTCACACTCGCGGTGGCCGGCATCGCCGCGATCAGCCTGGCTGTGGCCGGGATCCTCATCATGAACGTGATGCTGATCGCGGTGTCGCAGCGCACCCGCGAGATCGGCTTGCTGAAGGCAGTAGGGGCCACCCCGGCGCAGATCCGGTTGCTGTTCTCTGCGGAGGCCGTGCTGCTGTCATGCCTGGGAGCGGTGGCCGGCCTGGCCGCGGGCTTCGCCGGCAACTCGCTCATCGTGCGGGTGTATCCGGTGTTGCCGGCAGCGGCCCCGGCGTGGGCCGTGGCGGCTGCGCTGGTCACCGCAGTGGCCACCGGGGTCTTGTTCAGCATCATGCCGGCGCGCCGGGCGGCACGCCTCGACCCGGTCGCGGCGTTATCGAGGCGATGATGGTGCGCGCGTACCGATGGAAGTTCCGATGGCATCGCAAACCGGTCTGGATCGACTCTGATCGCGCCGGCGGTCGCTTGACATGTCCGCCACCGACTTCTTGAGCTTCGTCTGGGGCTCCGTATCCGCGCACCGGCTGCGCAGTCTGCTCACGGCGCTGGGCATCTGCGTAGGCATCGCTGCGGTGATCCTGCTCACGTCGATCGGCGCCGGCCTGCATGAGTTCGTCATCGCCGAGTTCACTCAGTTCGGGACCAACATCATCGGCATCGCGCCGGGCCGCGTCACCACACAAGGCGTTGCCATCGGGATGTTCGGGACCGTGCGCCCGCTCACGATCGACGACGCACAGGCGCTGCGGCGCGTGCCAGGGATACTGCTCACCGACCCCTCGGTGTCGGGGAATGCGGAGGTGAGTGCGCTAGGGCGCACCAGGCGCGTGATGGTCTACGGAGTCGGGCCGGATTTCGCGCACGCCTTCCACCTGGAGGTGGCCCTGGGCCAGTTCCTTCCGCCGGACGATCCGTCCCAGGCGCGCGCTTTTGCGGTGCTCGGCTCGAAGGTGCGAGCGGAACTGTTCGGTGGCGAAACCCCTCTCGGTCAGCGCGTGGAGATCGGCGGCAGCCGGTATCGGGTGATCGGCGTCCTGGAGTCCAAGGGCCAGGTCCTCGGAGTGGACCTCGACGACGCCGTCTATGTCCCCGCCGCCCGCGGGCTCGAGCTGTACAACCGCGAAGGCTTGATGGAGATCCATGTAATCCACGACCCGCAAGCCGATGTCGGCCGGCTGGTGCAGCGGCTCCGCGAGGTCCTGATCGCGCGGCACGGGCGTGAGGACTTCACGATCACGCCGCAGCAGAAGATGCTCGACGTGCTGAACTCGGTGTTGGAGGTGCTGACGTTCGCCGTCGGGGCGCTGGGCGGGATCTCGCTGGTGGTGGGGGGAGTAGGGATCCTCACCATCATGACCATCGCAGTGGCGGAGCGGACGGCCGAGATCGGCGTGCTCCGGGCGCTGGGTGCGCGCCGCCGTCAGGTCCTCGCGCTGTTCCTCGCCGAGGCGATGCTCTTGGCGGCGGCCGGCGGCCTCGCCGGCCTGGCGCTCGGATTCGGTTTCGCGCGGCTGCTGCACGCGATCTTTCCGGGTCTACCCGTCACCACTCCCAGCCTATATGCGGTACTCGCCGAACTGACCGCCGTCTCGATTGGTTTGGCGGCGGGCGTCCTGCCGGCCCGCCGCGCTTCGCGCCTGGACCCAGTCGAAGCGCTGCGGGCGGAGTGATGCTCAGTGGGCCATCGCGCCACGGCCGGTCCGGAAAACCGCAGGTGCGAGAGACCGAGCCGGTAGCGGCGCGTCGTCCGCGGTCGAGGGATGCGCTGCCTATTCGCTCGTCATCGGCACAGCCCACGCGATCACGCCGCGCGTTCCAAACGCCTCCAGAGGCACTGACCCTTGGACGCTTTGTCGATGTCATCGAGCTGGAGCCGGTGGGCGAGAAGCTCTTCCTCGCTCGCCCGGATCACCGGCAGATCCTGGACCGCGTCCGGCAGGTCGGATCGGGACGCTTCGCGCTCCGGCAACATGTCCATGACCAGCGACTCTTGGCCGCGGGTCATGGCGAGGTACACCTCGGCGAGCAGCTCCGCGTCGAGCAGAGCACCGTGCACCGTGCGCGTGGAGTTGTCGATCCGGTACCGCTCGCATAGCGCGTCGAGGCTGTTGCGCTTTCCCGGGTGCAGCTCACGCGCCATCCGCAACGTATCGGTGACTGCGCTGCAATGCTCAGCAAGTGGCCGCAACCCCGCCAAGGTGAGCTCCCCATCGAGGAATGCGACGTCGAACGGTGCGTTATGGATGATCAGCTCGGCCCCGGCAAGAAAGTCCAGCAGCTCCGCCGCGACGTCCTGGAAGCGTGGCTTGTCCTGCAGAAACTCGCGCGTGATGCCGTGCACCTGCAACGCGCCAGCCTCGATCTCGCGACCCGGATTGAGGTAGCGATGGAAGCGCCGTCCCGACAGGCGTCGATTGACGAGCTCGACCCCCGCGATCTCGATCACACGGTGGCCGAGATTGACTTCCAGCCCCGTGGTCTCCGTGTCGAGTACGACTTGCCGCATCAGGGGTCGCGAGCGCCGGCGCGCCATCCGGTCGCGAGTCTGCGCCAACCAAGCATTGCCGTCCGCTTCATGCGCCCGCCTTGGTTGTACTGCGGGGTGTCGCCCGAGTATGGAGGCGAGGCCTTGCGACACCCAGGTTGGCGAGCTCATCGGCGCGCTCGTTGCCTGGATTGCCTGCATGGCCCTTGACCCAGATCCATTCGATATCGTGCTGAGCTGCCAGCGCGTCGAGCTGCTGCCACAAGTCCACGTTCTTCACCGGCTTCTTATCGGCGGTCCGCCATCCCCTCTTCTTCCAATCGGGGAGCCAGGTGGTGATGCCTTTCTGGACATACTGCGAGTCGGTGTACAGCTTGACCGTGCAGCGGCGGTTCAGCGCGGACAACCCCTGGATCACGGCTGTGAGCTCCATCCTGTTGTTCGTCGTGGCAGGAGCGCCGCCGTGGAGCTCCTTCACGTGCGCGCCGAAGCGCAGCACCACGCCCCAGCCGCCCGGACCCGGGTTGCCCTTGCACGCGCCATCGGCGAACATCTCGACCCGCTTGGGTCCAGGCGGTTTGTCCGTCACGCGTCTTCTCGGTCCCGCTTGCGAACGCGCGCAACCAGACGATCCTCGCCGTCCTGGACCCGATGCGGCACGGGTGCGAGGCTCTTGCGCTTGGAGAGCTTGGTTTTCCATTGCGGCGTGATCACGCGCATCCCTTGCACTCTCTTCACGCCGTGCAGGAAGTACACCCCGCCGGCGAACGGCCACCAGCGATCGCCGGCGGCCTCGAGGAACGAAAGGCGAGCCAGCCACTGCTCGTTGGTCACCGGCGGGACGTAGCAGCACATGCGGCCGCCTGCGATCTCGATGCCGAGCAGCGCCATCCAGTCCTTCAAACGCGGCAGGTTGATGAATGGGCTGCACCAGGGCTGCTCGCCGCGCCCTCGGTCCAGGACCTGCCGCGCGCCCCAGAGGCTCCAGGGGTTGAATCCGGAGACGATGACATGCCCCTCGGGCACCAGGATCCGGGACACCTCGCGCAACACCTGGTGCGGGTTATCGCTGAACTCGAGCACGTGGGGGAGCACGACCAGGTCGGCGCTGTTGCTCAAGACCGGCAACGCCCGGAAGTCGGCCTGCAGCCGCGCCTCGCCCGGCGCTTCGCGCTCCTTCCCGCAGCCCCCGATGCGATAGTGCGACGGCATGCGGTTGGCGCGCAGGAAGTCGAAACAGCACAAGCCGAGCTGAAACGCGTTGAAGCCAAAGACGTCGACCACCTCGCGGTCGAAGTACCTCTGCTCGGAGGCAAGCAGATACGCGCCGAGCGGAGTGTGGAACCACGTCTGGAGGTCTGTTCCAGTCTCTTCTACGCGCGTCATCGCGTCATCTGGCATCCCTGCCCCCCTTCCCGAACGCTTCTGTCATCTGATCGTGGCCACCTGTAGCGCTCCCGATATTCCGCGGGGCTTGCATCGCATCTTCGCCATCGACAGTTCGCCCCCGGCGGGCGATCCGGTCCATGCCAGCGTCCCGAAGCACCTGTATGCAGGACGCCTAAGGCTCGCCGCGACCGATCGCATGGATCATGGAGCTCGAGCCTCGTCGTAGCGGCTGGCTCGGTCCTCCAAGTGCTTTCCGGTGCTGGCAACAGACCTCGGGAACGCCTCGCACGGTTGAGATATCAGATCGGGTCGCGGTGCCCGAACGCGAGTTCACTTCGAGGTGCTCGAGCTTCCCACCCCCGCCGCAGGCTGCACCTGTGATTATGGGGGAAACCTCTGGTTTTGTGGCGAAACCCACCGGCGTCCAGCCGGACCAGGATGCCCTTTGCGCCTGGCCGCAGCCAGCTGCGCGCGCGGACCAATCCAAACCGCCCCTGACGCGATCGGCTCGAGCGGCGGAAAAAGTTTCCGTTCCGGTTGGAGATGTTCTCCACGCTGCCGATATGGAACAATTGCGCGCCGGCTGCGTGGACCGACAACCAGGAGTCATCCGTTGCCGCGAGATCACGATGGCATGGGGGAAGTTCGTGGCGGCAGCGAAACTCAAGCCGACGGGAGTTCGCTGCGCATCGACCGGTACAGTGCAGGACGTCGGCGTGGCGGCCGGGGTACCGGCAAGGGCGTGCTTTTTGCATTGTCGCAGGGGTATCTGACGAGAATTTCACAAGCCTATTAAGTTTCGTCTGTAAGTTCTTGACCGCATTAATCTTCCGAGGTTAGGATACGACCGACCCCGTGAAAAAGAACCACGACATGAGGCCGATCCATATTCCCGCCGCTCTGGTAGTTTGCTTGGTCACCTGCTCTGCACTCGCGGCCGATCCGCAACCCGCCGCGTCGACCCAGAGCGTCCAGCCAGGCGACATTGCGGTTCAACCCGCGACCGCTGCTACTCAACCCCCTATCGCCGCGGGGCAGCCGAGCACAGACACGGCGGAGGCCCAACCCATCGTAGGCCAGGCGCCTCCGCCGGCCGAGGCGCAAGCGGAGCCGCTCGCGCCGCCGCCCCCGAGATACACGGACCTCTGGCAGCGCATCCGCGCCGGCTTTGCGCTCGCCGAGGTCGACAGCCCGTTGGTGGCGCGACACGAGGCCTGGTATCTGAACCGCCCCGATTATGTCCAGCGCATGATCGAGCGCAGCCGCCTCTACCTCTACTTCGTCGTCGAGGAGCTGGAAAAGCGCGGCATGCCGACCGAGATCGCCCTGCTGCCGATGATCGAGAGCGCCTACAACCCACAGGCATATTCGCGCATGCGCGCGGCAGGGATCTGGCAGTTCATCCCCTCGACCGGAAGAAAGTACGGCTTGCAACAGAACTTCTGGTACGACGGCCGGCGCGACGTGCTCGCAGCCACGCGGGCGGCGCTGGATTATCTGCAGTTCCTCCACGACTCCTTCGGCGAGTGGGAGCTGGCGCTGGCTGCGTACAACTATGGTGAGGGTGGGGTCCAGCGCGCAGTGGCGAGGAATCGCGCCAGACACAAGCCGACCAACTATGCCAGCCTGAAGATGCCGCGGGAGACGCGTAACTACCTGCCCAAGCTGCAGGCGGTGAAGAACATCGTGTCCGACCCCGACCTGTTGGGGTTTTCGCTCGCGCCGATCCCCAACGAGCCGTACTTCACCACGGTGACCGCGCCCGCACAGATGGACGTCGTCAAGGCGGCTGCGCTCGCGGACATGCCGGTGGAAGAGTTCCGCTCCCTCAACCCGGCATACAACCGACCGGTCATCATTCAAGCGACCGCCCGCGAAATCCTTCTGCCGGTGGACAAGGTCGACCAGTTCCAGACGAATCTGGAGAACAACGCCGGGCCGCTCGTCAGCTGGCAGACGTATACGCTCAAGCCCGGGGAGTCGGTGCAGAAGGTCGCAACGAAATTCAATATCAGCGTTCAGCGCCTCGACGAGGTCAACGCCATCACGCGCCACCGGCGGGTGCGACCCGGACAGATGCTGCTGGTCCCGCTCGACGAAGAAAGCGCCGCGACCAATTTGGACGAGACGTACGCGAGCCCGGACTTCCAGGCTTCACCCGAGGAATATCGCGCAGTCCGCAGCTACCTCGTCCGGCCCGGAGACACGCTGTACAGCATCGCGCGCCGCAACCACATGTCCGTCGCGCGGATCAAGGCGGTCAATGGCCTGAACGGCACTGAGCTGCACGTCGGTCAACGCGTGGTCCTCTACGGTGATTACCGGCCAAGCCGGCGGACGGTCTCCTCCCGCCACCACATTCGCCGCGTAAGTCACCGCAATTAGTCGAATCTACCTCGGAGCGGAGGCCCGACACGGCCGTGTCGGGCCTTTTGCTTTGCGCCCCCTGGCCTGCTACTTCCGTCCATACAAGAAGCAGCGCACGGTATGCGTCGGCGTGAGCGCCGTGACCTCGGGATAGGCGCTCTTGCACTCCGGCATGGCCTGTGGGCAGCGCGGGTGGAAATGACAGCCGGTGGGTGGACTGACAGGCGATGGCAGCTCGCCCTGCAGCCGAATCACCTCGCGCTTGGCGGTGGGATCGATGACCGGAACCGCGGACAACAGCGCCTTGGTGTAGGGATGACGCGGACTGCTCAGCACCGCATCCACAGCCCCCCTCTCTACGATGCGGCCCAGGTACATGACGGCGACCTCGTGGGCGAGGAACTCCACCACCGAGATGTTGTGCGTAATGAACAGATACGCCAACCCCAGACGCTGCTGGAGATCCTTCAGCAGGTTGAGGATCTGCGCCTGGACCGAGACGTCGAGCGCGCTGGTCGGCTCGTCGCAGATCAGCAGCTTCGGCTCGACAGCCAAGGCGCGCGCGATGGCGATGCGCTGCCGCTGCCCGCCGGAAAACTCGTGCGGGTAGCGGTATTTCATCTCCGGGGATAGACCGACCTGCAACAAAAGCGCATCCACCCGCTCTCGGCGCGGGCCCGCGTCGAGCCCAAGCGCCGCCATGCCCTCGTCGATGATCTCCACGACGCGCATGCGCGGGTTGAGCGAGCTGTAGGGATCCTGGAATACGATCTGGAAGTCCTTGCGCAGTGGACGCAGCGCAGCGGGTGTGAGACGGCTGAGATCCACCCCGTGGAAGCTCACGCTGCCCTCCGTCACCGGCACCAGCTGCAGGATGCCCTTCCCGACGGTGGTCTTGCCGCACCCCGACTCTCCCACCAAGGCGAGCGTGCGGTGCGAGTGAATCTCCAGCGACACGCCGTCGACCGCCTTCACATGTGCCACCACGCGCTGAAGGATGCCTTTCCGGATGGGAAAGTAGATCTTCAGGTCATTCACGCCGAGCAGTGGAGCGGGCCGTGCCTGCTGCTCGGGTATGGCGGCGAAACCCGTCTCGGCTGTAGCCTCTTGACGGGTCCCGATGCCCGACCGCCCCGCGGGGTCGTACAGATGGCATCGAACGGCATGCCCGGCTGCGATCTCGACGGCCGCTGGGACTTCCGCCCTGCACCGCTCCCAGGCCCACTCACACCGCTCCGCAAATCGGCAGCCGACGAATTCCTGTGACAGGGGCGGCACCGTGCCGGGGATGACGGCAAGATCGCGGTTCCGACCGGCCGCACCCGGTACGGCTTGAAACAACTTCTTGGAATAAGGATGCGCCGGGCGCTCGAAAAAGGCGGCGGCCGGCGCCAGCTCGACGATCTCTCCCGCATACATGACGGCGACCCGGTGGGCCATCTGCGCCACCACTCCCAAGTCGTGCGTGATCAACAGCACGGACATCCCCGCCCTCCGCTGAAGCTCCCGCAGCAGCTCCAGCACCTGGGCCTGAATGGTGACGTCCAGCGCAGTGGTCGGCTCGTCGGCGATCAGCAGGGCGGGGTTGCAGGCGAGCGCAACCGCGATCACCACGCGCTGCTTCATGCCGCCCGACATCTGGAACGGGTATTCGTCCACGCGCCTGCCGCTGTCGGGGATGCCAACCGAGTCGAGCAGTTCGAGCGCGCGCCGGCGTGCCGCTTCGCCGCGCAGCTCGGTATGCCGTTGCAGGACTTCGGCGATCTGCGCGCCGACCGGCATCACTGGGTTGAGGCTTGTTCCAGGCTCCTGGAAGATCATCGCGATGCGCCGCCCACGCACCGCACGCATCGCGGTCTCGGGTAGAGCGATCAGGTCAGTGCCGTCCAAGCGGACCTCACCAGACACCACGCGGCCGGCGTCGGGCAACAGCCGCATGATCGACAGCGCGGTGATCGACTTTCCGCTACCCGACTCGCCCAAGAGCGCGAAGGTCTCGCCCGTCTCGATGCTGAAGGACAGGCCGTCGACTGCCCGCACCACGGAATCGCCGCTCGCCAGCCAGGTGCGCAGGTCCTTGACCTCCAGCAACGTTGTCGCTTGGCTCACTGTCGCGCGCGCTCCTGTCGATTCACGCCGCACGCAGCCATAGGCGGCGCAGTCGCGCGCTCATGACCGGGCGGATGCGCGGGTCGAAGGCGTCGCGCACCGAATCGGAGAATAGATTGGCCGACAGCACCAGCAGGAGCATGAACACGAAAGCGGCGGCCAGCGACCACCACACCATCGGTTCGCGCGCCAGCTCCAGCCGTGCGCTATTGATCATGGTGCCGAAGCTGATCGTCGAGGGGTCCACGCCCACGCCGACGTAGGTGAGCACGGCCTCGGCCAGCACCAGCCCGCTGAACTCCATCACCACCGTGATGAGCACGATGTGCATCACGTTGGGGACCAAGTGGCGGGTGAGGATGCGCCAGCTCGAGACACCGAACGCGCGCGCAGCCTCCACGTACTCCAGCTCGCGCAGCTTGAGCGCCTCGCCTCGCAGCAGCCGGCACAGTCCGGTCCAGCTGGTGATGCCGAGGATTAGACACAGGAACAGGAGCCGCAAGTCGGCGCGCTGGGTGACGGTCTCGAAGATCTCCGGGTGCAGGTCCATCCAGACCTGCGTGATCAGCATGGCGGCGGCGATCAGCAGCACACCCGGGATCGCGTTTAAGGTCGTGTAGATGTACTGGATGACATCGTCGACCCAGCCGCCGAAGTAGCCCGCCATGACCCCGAGCAACAGCGCAAACGGCAACATGACCAGCGTAGTGAGCGTGCCGATGACCAGCCCGGTGCGGATGCTCTTCAGTGCCTCGTAGAACACATCCTGGCCGATTTTGTCGGTGCCCAGCACGTGATACTGCGCGCTGAGCATCGCCAGCGGGAGCGACACGGCGAGCACGGCGCCCGCAGTCAGAAGCATCGCGCGCCACGGGACCTCGGTCTCGCCGTGGATGATGGCGGAAAGCATGGCGCTGAAGTCGGCGTGGCGCGCCCAGGCGAGCCATGCCGCAACGAGCATGGTGAGCACGATCCATAGCACCGCGGCCAAGCCTATCGCGCCCAGCGCTCTGCGCACGACATCCGGCACCAGGTCCTGCGCGGGATCCTTCAGATGCGCGCCGCCGAACTTCAGGCGCGGAAACGCGCGCGCCTGAGTGCCGTCCGGCCGCTCCACGGTTTCCTTGGCATAGGCGTACGCCGCGAACGGGGCCGAATAGGTCTTCTCGAAGCGCCTGCCAAGCGGCTCGACGAGCGCATC
>Ga0335085_10006419_pt1 | contig 18565 bp, 13 predicted proteins | sample Lox_Sample_45_FD_206712 | JGI IMG/M metagenome (GOLD analysis project Ga0335085, IMG submission 206712) | Soil microbial communities from Loxahatchee National Wildlife Refuge, Florida, United States - Lox_Sample_4.5 | ecosystem: Environmental > Terrestrial > Soil > Wetlands | place: USA...
GGATTACCGCCCGGCCCGGACGGCACGATCAGCCGCACCGGATGAGTGGGATAGGATTGATCCTGCGCCCGCGCGGCGGTTGAAAGGACGGCAGCGAGCCCTAGTGCGAGAGCGGCGGCCCTCCATCGCATGACGATCTCCTCCCGCTGTGTGGCATCTTGGTGTGCCACCTCTTTCGATCGCCGTTGCGGGCGAATCGCTCGGCAACGTGCGCTTCAACACGGCGTCCGACCCGATCGCGCGTTGGGGCCGATATTGTTGGCCGTTGGACGCTTCGAAAGCTATCCGTGCCTCGCATCATGCACAAGCGCGGCGTACCATACATCCCAAGCGCACGCGCGCGGCGAATATTGGGGAGGGTGCTGTGAAGGTTGTTTCCTATCGCCACCAGGGCAAGCACGGTGTCGGCGTTGTCGCCGGCGACAATGGCCTCGTTTCTCTTTCTCGGGCCGCCCCTGAACTGCCCGGCGATTTGCGCGAGATTTTGCAGATCGATCCGACGCTCGCCAAAGTACGCGCGGCGATTACGGGAAAGCCCGCCGATCTCTCGCTCGACGACATCGCGTTCGATCCGGTAATCCGCGAGCCGCACGCCACCTGGGCGCTCGCGCTCAACTACAAGCTTCACATCGAGGAGACCGGGCTGACGACTTCGCCGGTTTATCCGCAGATCTTCATGCGCATGCCGATTTCACAGGTCGGCCACAAGGAGCCGCTGTGGGCGCCCAGCAAAAAGATCGCCGAGGCCTATGATTATGAAGGCGAGCTCGCGCTGGTAATCGGCAAGCCCGGCCGCTTCATCAAGCGCGACGAGGCGTTCGCGCACGTTGCCGGCTATTCCTGCTATAATGAAGGCTCGTTGCGGGAATATCAGGGCCACAACCGCCAATTCGGCCTCGGCAAGAATTTCGAGCGCTCCGGCAGCTTCGGGCCGTGGCTGATGACGCCTGATGAGTTCGGCGATCCAGCCGATCACACCCTGATCACGCGGCTCAACGGCATCGAGCGCCAGCGCGCCAAGATTTCGGGTCTGCTGCACGACGTCCCGCGGCTCATCGAATATCTGTCCGAGGGCTATACGCTCCAGCCCGGCGACGTGATCGTCACCGGCTCGCCGGGTGCTTTGCCGCTGCGCGAAGGCGAACAGCCAGAGAAACCGGTCGGCCGCGTGGTCGTCGCTGGGCAGTTGCACATGCGGCCTGGCGATGTCTGCGAGGTTGAAGTCGATGGACTCGGCGTATTGTCGAATCCGGTGATCGAAGACCCGACCCCGACGCGCTAGCGCCGCCCGCAGCGGATCGTCCCTTGCGCGGCACGGCGATTGCTGGTTGCATCAAGGTGTTGCGTAGATCTCTTTCGGCGCCGGTCAGCAAGGCCCGTGGCCGAAAGTTTCGGGAGGCTGCGATGGAAAGCCTGAAAGTGCGCGACGTCCGCGGCGAGATGAAGGACGACGAAGAATCCATCTATCTGATGGATCATCCGGACTCCACGGAAATCATCCCGACGCTCGATATCGGCGCCTATCTCGGCGGTGAGCCCGGCGCTTGCCAGAACGCTGCGGCCCAACTGCGCGAGATCAGCAAGACCATCGGTTTCTTCTACCTTAAGGATCACGGCATCCCGCAGGCGCTGATCGATCGCGTCTTTGCGGAATCCAAGCGGTTTCATGCGCTGCCGATCGAGCGGAAAAAGGTCCTGCCCTATTTCGACACCGGCGGGTTCAAGTCCGGGTATCAGCCGTGCTTCATGGACGACTATCAGCGCACCAACATCAACATCATCGCCGGCGCCAAGCCGAACCTCGTCGCCAAGTTCGCTATCAATCGCGAAGGCGGCTCCGGAGGCTTGAGCATGACGGAAGCCGAGCGCCAGGCCGTCGTCAACAAGTGGCCGGATGATCTGCCGGGATTCAGGGAGACCTTGCTCGAATATCACGGCAGCGTCGAAAATCTCGGCCGCCGATTCCTGCCGCTATGGGCGGCCTCGCTGAAACTGCCGCTCGATTACTTCGACAGATTTTTCGCGACACCGCACGTGACGATGAATCTGCTCTACTATCCGCCGCAGAAGCAGGTCGGCGAAAGGCAATACGGCATCGCACCGCACACCGACAACGCGCTGATGACGTTTCTCGCGCAAAAAGATGTTCGCGGCCTCGCAGTGCGAATGCCGTCGGGCCATTGGCGCGAGGTCGACATCGTTCCGGGCGCGCTCTTGGTCAATACCGGCAACCTCATCGTGCGCTGGACCAACGACGAGTATCTTTCGACCAAGCATCGGGTCATCAACACTTACGAGGTCGATCGCTACTCGATCCCGGTATTCTTCGGCCCGAGCGGCGACGCTCTGATCGAAGTGTTGCCGACGTGTCGGAGCATGGCGCGGCCGGCGCTTTATGAGCCGATCACCTATCGCAAGCTGCGCGAATGGTATTACGGCCCGCGGACCTGAATGCGTTACCTGCCGCCGGAGTTGGAGCGTAGTTCATTCGATTACCTCGCCGGGACGGCATCGGTGTCATGATCCTGTCATGCGCACCAATTCATCCTTCCGTGCGTCGCGCACCCTCCGGGCGCCGGCGCGGTGGGCCCTCACAAGCCATCGTGTTTCGTGATGACGTCGATCTCACCCCATGACGTGAGCGAATCCACGATCCCGCATGCGAGCGGCGGCACGCTCGCCGTCATGGGCGTGGCGGCGCTCGGCGTCGTGTTCGGCGACATCGGTACCAGCCCACTCTACACGCTCAAGACCGCGTTCGATTTTCTCAGCGGCGACGCCACGCCGGATCGCATCCTCGGCATGCTGTCGCTGGTGATCTGGACGTTGTTTCTGGTCACGACCGTCAAATATGTGATCGTGGCCATGAGCATCGACAACGACGGTGAGGGCGGCATCCTCGCTTTGATGTCGCTGCTCGGCGTCAAGCAGCGGCACCGCCCGACCATTATTGCCGCGGGTCTGCTCGGCGCGGCGCTGATTTACGGCGACGGCGCCATCACGCCGGCGATCTCCGTGCTCTCGGCGCTCGAAGGCCTCGACATCGCGGCGCCTGAACTGAAACACTACGTGGTGCCGGCCGCGGTCGCGATCCTGCTGGCGCTGTTCGCGGTGCAGCCGCTCGGCACTTCGCGCATCGGGGCGGCGTTCGGGCCCATCATGGCGCTATGGTTCGTCGTGATCGGCGCGCTCGGCTTGTGGGGCATCGCCCAGGACGCTTCCGTCCTGCGCGCCGTCAACCCGTATTACGCAATCCATTTGCTGACCGGCAACGGCGGCAGGGGCTTCGTCCTGCTCGGCGGGATTTTTCTCTGCGTGACCGGCGCCGAAGCGCTTTATGCGGACATGGGTCATTTCGGCAAGCGCCCGATTCGCGCGGCGTGGTCGTGGCTGGTGTTTCCATGCCTGGTGTTGAACTATGCCGGCCAGTCGGCCATCGCGTTGCACGGCGAGCCGATCGCCAACAATATCTTCTATCGGCTGTGCCCGGAGCCGATGCTGATTCCGCTGGTATGCCTTGCAACCGTGGCGACGATCATCGCCAGCCAGTCGATCATCACTGGCGCTTTTTCCATGACCCGCCAGGCCATCCAGCTCGGCTGGCTGCCGCGGCTGAACATCAAGCAGACATCGGAACGGGGCTACGGCCAAATCTATGTCGGCGTCGTCAATTGGCTGTTGATGGTCGTCACCATCGCGCTCACGCTGTTATTTCACCGTTCCGACAATCTTGCCGCCGCTTACGGCATCGCCGTGTCGCTGACCATGCTGATGACGTCGTTCCTGTTGTTCATCGCCATGCGCGAGTTATGGGGGTGGCGCCTGCTGACGAGCGGGGTCATCGCCGGCGTATTCGTCGTCGTCGATGCCGGCTTCTTTGCGGCGAACTCGCTGAAGATCGCGGAGGGCGGCTATGTGCCGTTGCTGCTCGCCGCCTGCGTCTACGGAGTCATGCTGCTCTGGCATCGCGGCTCGGTCGCGGTCGCGCAGCGGCTCGCCGAAGCGCCAATCTCGGTGACCGATTTCCTCGCCGAAATCAAGGCGCGCGGCGTTCCTCGCGTGGCTGGGACCGCGGTATTCCTGACGAGAACGTCGGTCGGCGTGCCGCCGGTGATGATCTGGCACCTCAAGCACAATCGCGCGCTGCACGAGTTTGTTGTTGTGCTCACGGTGGTGACCGAATCTACGCCGCGAGTGCATCCGGCCAACCGGATCACCGTGGTGCACGAAGGCGATCATTTCTGGCACGTCACTGCGCATTACGGATTCATCGAGCGTCCGGATATTCCGAGATTGATCGATGACTCCCGCAAGCAGGGCTGCGGGGCTCCGCTCGACGACGTGACCTACTATGTCGGCCACGAGAATATCGTGCACCGCGAGCGCGGCGCGGCGCTGCCGGTGTGGCAGGAGGCGATGTTCGCCGCCATGGTGCGAAACGCGTCCCACGTCACCGATTACTTCCGCCTGCCGAGCCGGCAGGTGGTCGAGATCGGCCGGCAGATCTCGATTTGAGAGCTTCGAGGGTGCTCGACGCCTCGAATTCGCACGAAGAGCCGCATCGACGCACGGGCCCGCGCGGGCTAAAGGATTGGGCTGACGCCGTGGGCTATCTGGTCTGCCGGTCGCGCGCGTCGCGCCATAAAACTGTCAGGGGCCGCAGACGGGGGATTTCTGCTGTGACTATTAGCCGCAAATTGGTGCTGACGTTGTTATTCTCGCTGGGCAGCATCGCGCCCGCGTTCGCGCAGGACTGGCCGGCCAAGGAACCCATCAAGGTCATCGTCCCATTCACGCCGGCGAGCGCGACCGACATCGTCGCCCGCGCCGTGTTCACCCAGGTCTCGCACCAGATCAATCAAAGCGTGGTGGTCGAGAATCGCGGTGGCGGCGGTACTACCATCGGATCGGCCGCGGTCGCCAAGGCCGAGCCCGACGGCTACACCTTGCTGGTCAACTCGACCTCGCATGTTGTCGTCGCCTCGACCTTCGCGCACCTGCCTTACGACGTCGCCAGCGATTTCCTGGCGCTCTCCGGCTTGGCGGTGCAGCCGTTCGTCGTCACCTCGCGCCCCAGATACAAGACGCTTTCCGACCTGGTGGCGTTCGGCCGCGCCAATCCGGGCGCGCTCAATTACGGTTCGATCGGCGTCGGCACCGCCGGCATGCTGTTCATGGAAAAGCTTGCACTTGCGGCGAAGTTCAAGATGACGAATGTGTCGTTCCGCGGCACCGCAGAAGGCCTTACCGAGATGATGGGCGACCGCCTGGATCTATTTCCAGCGCCGGTCCCGGCGATGATCGAATATGCCAAGGCCGGCAAGGTCAACGCGCTCGCGGTGAGCACGGCGCAGCCGTCGCGCTACCTGCCGGGCGTGCCGGGTATGGACGCGGCCGGCTATGCGGAAGCGGCGTACAACTTCTGGATCGGCGCCTTCGCGCCGGCGAAGACGCCGCCTGCGGTGGCCGCTCGCATCCACGACGAGATCATCAAGGCGCTCAATTCGGCCGAGGTGCAGAAGGAAATCACCAATCTCGGCGCCGATACGATGCCCATGTCGATGGCGGAATTCGACGCTTTCATTCGCAAAGAGATTAAGACCAACGCCGAGGTCGTCGCGGCGGCCGGCATCAAGCCGCAGTAAACGCACAGCGTTGCGCGGTTGGCCGCTCGCGAAACCTATTCCGGCTTGATTTTGGCGGCCTCGATCACTTTCGCCCATTTCTCGCTATCGCCGACAAAAATCTTCGCGAAATCTCCCGGCGTACCGGTCAGCGGCGTGCCGCCGAGGTCGCGAAGTCGCGCGCTGAGCGTGGGATCGGTGAGGCCGGCATTGACTTCCTTGTTGATGCGATCGATCACGTCCGCAGGCGTCTGCTTGGGGGCCGCGAGTCCGAACCAGACGCTGGCCTCGTAGCCCGGCAGGAACTCGGCGATGCTCGGAACGTCGGGGAGGAGCGGCGAGCGTGCCGCCGTCGTCACCGCCAAAGGCCAGAGCTTGCCGGCGTGGATATAGTCGACCAGCGTCGATATGGATTCGAACATGACTTGGGCGCGGCCGCCCAGCAGATCCGTGAGCGCGGGCGCCGCGCCGCGATACGGAACGTGAAGCAGATCGACGCCCGCCATCATCTTGAACAGTTCGCCGGCGAGCTGCGGCGTGGTGCCGTTGCCGACCGACGCCATGGTGATCTTGCCTGGATTGGCTTTGGCATAGGTGATGAATTCAGGAACGGAATGCGCCGGCACGGCGGGGTAGGTGACCATCACCATGGGCACGCGCGTGACGCCTGCGACCGGTGCGATGTCGTTGACCAGGTTGAAGCTGAGATTCTTGTAGAACGACGCGCTGATCACCACCGAAGTGCTGGCGAGAAGCAGCGTGTAGCCGTCCGGCGTAGCCGTCGCGACGGCCTCGACTCCAATCGTGCTTCCCGCTCCGGGTCGGTTCTCCACGACGAAGGATTGTCCGAGGCGGTCGGACAGCCATTGCCCTATGAAGCGCGCAAATATGTCGGTCGGACCGCCGGGCGTGAAGCCGACAATGATGCGCACCGGTCGGTTCGGAAACGCCTGCCCGACGGCGATGCGAGCGGTTGCGGGCAGCGCAGCGGCGCCCCCTGTTAGACGGAGAAATTGACGGCGCGGCAGCTGCATTGGCGACTCCCAGGGGTTCTTCAATCGACTTGCGCTCCGGAAGCCTTGATGATCGGGGCCCATTTCGCCAATTCGGCTTTCATGAATTCGGTCGTCGTCGCCGGTGTGCTGCCCGGCGTCGGATTGATGCCGGCTTTTTCCAGCGCGGAAGAGACCGCGGGATCGGCCAGGGATTTGTTTATCGCCGCGTTGAGCCGCTCGACGATGGGGTTCGGCGTGCCCGCCGGCGCGAGCAGCGCGTTCCACGTATAGCATTCGTAGCCCTTGAGTCCTTGCTCCTGCAGCGTCGGCAGGTTTGGCAAAGCGGCGAGGCGCTTCGCCATCCCTGCACCGAGTGCGCGCACCTTGCCCGATTGCGCCAGCGGCAACGCGGTTGGCGTGGCGTCGAAGGCCATAGCGACATGGCCGCCCATCAGGTCGGTATCCATCGGCGCCGAGCCCTTGTAGGGGACGTGCACGATGTCGAGTCCGCCAGCCAGCGATTTGAATTCCTCGCCGCACAGGTGAAGGATCGAACCGACGCCGGAGGAACCATAGTTGTATTGGCCCGGATGGGATTTGATCAACTCCACGAGGCTTTTGACGTCGGTCGCCGGCACTGAGGGGTTGACCATCAGCAGCGTCGGCGTCACGCCCACCCGCCCGAGCGGTGCGAAATCGCGGATCGGGTCGTAGGGCATGTGTTTGTAGAGGCCGGGATTGATAGCGTTGGTGGACACCGTCGCCATCAGGATCGTGTAGCCATCGGGGGTGGCCTTTGCGACCGCGTCGGCGCCGATATTGCCGCCGGCTCCGCCTCTGTCCTCGACCACGAACTGCTGCCCCAGCAGTTCTCCCATCTTCGCTCCCATGATGCGCCCGACAATGTCGGTCGGGCCGCCCGCCGCGAATGGGATGATCATCTGCACCGGCCGGGACGGATACTTGTCCTCGGCTGCTGCGTTCGTGGCGACAATCATGAAAGCCGTAACGACAACGGCCCACAGCACGCGAAGTGGCTCGCGCATGGCATCCTCCCTGGAAGTCGACCTTATTTTTTTGGCAGGATACCACTTCGAGTAGATCGGGCCAGATGGCCTCGGAGGCCACCGGCGCGTCAGATGACCGCTGCCCCGAAACGCGGGGACAGCCCGATCAAACAGAATCCGTCCTGGATCGCCGCGCGCAAGACCCATCGAACATATGCAGGTCTTAGGCTTGCGCCCGCTCGCTGCTGGCTTCGGCGTCGATCATCTTGTTGAGGATGCGCTTGTAGTGTACCGGCCCGACATCGACGGCGAGGATCACCGGATCGAGCGACCGCCTGGCGTTCTCGATGACGCGCTGCTGCGCCTCGATCACCGGCGCGTCCTGCTCGGCGAATGCGAATCGGCGCATGGCGGCGATCTTCGCCTGCAGATCGCGGTTGAGCTTGTCATCGGTCGTCATTACGCCGAACCGCACGGCGGTGAAGTGATAAAGCGTCGAGCGCTCGTTCTCCGGCGTCAGCATGTGGATGGCGTTGTAGCCGGTGCCGCTTTCCGGTGCCGCACCCATCTTGCAGATGCCGGTAAAGAGCCGCAGCGTCGACGGCGCCATCCAGCGCATCTTGGTGAACTTGTCGACGCGCTCCGGATGGCCCGGCCAGAATTGCGCGAACATGCCGGGCGGCGCCGAGTTGGTGGCGTGGCGTCCCACTACGATGTCGTTGCCATCCTGCTCGACCGTGATCTCGGAGTCCACCGTGTCGGCGTTGCCCAGAATGCCCTCGTGCAAATACGAGGTGTGGCTGAGGTCGAGCAGGTTGTCGATGACGAGCTGATAGTTGGCGTGGATGACGATGGAGTCGCGCTTGGTCGTGTAGAGCTCCGGCACGTTGTCGAGCACGCCGAAGTCGGGAATTTTCCCGGCATCGGCCGTTTCGGCGCCCATCCAGATCCAGACCGCCTTGTGTTTCTCGACTACCGGGTAGCTCTTTACGTGGGCGCGCGACGGAATGTTCTTGGCGCCGTGCGGATTGCGCACGCAGGCGCCACTGCCGTCGAATTCCAGGCCGTGATACGCGCACTGGATGCGGTCGCCGCCGACGATTTTGCCCAGGCTCAGCGGGGCGAAGCGGTGCGCACAACGATCCTCGATCGCCGCGACCGTGCCGTCGGCTCTGCGGTAGAGCGCGATCGGCTCACCCATGATGGAGCGCGCCACAAGTTGGCCGTCGCCGATGTCGTCGGACCACGCCGCCACGTACCAGGCGTTGCGCAAAAACGGGCCATCGATCAGCTCTTGCGGCGGCCGCGGCTCTTTGGTTTTGACCGCTTGACTCATGGATACCTCCCGTCGCGTCTTCGCCGCAAGGGGCGAAGCCGTATGAAGCTTAGCGTCAGACCGCGCCCAATCCCACCACAAATGTCATGCACCGTCCTGGACCGTCCTGCCGCCGCCGCGTAGGCTGATGTTCAAATATGCAGGAGGACCCCATGGCCGACGCATCACTCGCCGCGCTTGCCTCGCGCTTCATCAACACCGATTCCGTGCCGTGGGTCGAAACGTCCCCCGGCAACAAGATGAAGGTAATCTATCACGATCCGGCAAGTGGGATGCTGACCATCCTCGGCCGGCTCGAGCCCGGCTCCGGTATTCCGCCGCACCTGCATGAGGATCTGGAACAGACCTACGTTCTCGAAGGCTCGCTGGTGGACGACGAAGGCGAATGCACCGCCGGCAATTTCGTCGTCCGCGCCAAAGGCAGCCGGCATGCGCCGCGGGCGCCCAACGGCTGCACCATGCTGGTGTTCTTCCTCAAGCCGACGGCGGGACTGCAAAAGGCGCTCCTCAAGAATGCTTGAGCGTCGTCGCGGCGTGAGCATTTGCGCCGAGATTTTATGACTATCCACGTTCGCTAATTTGAGATTGACGCCTCGCAGGTGATCGCATGTCTGTGATGACTCTCGCCCCCAAGCTTTCCGCGCACGGCGCCGCCATTCCCGCCATCGGCTTCGGCACGTCGGGCATGGGCGACGTGCGCGCCGAGCACATTGCGACCGCGCTGAAGGCCGGCTATCGGCACATCGACACCGCCAGGAAATACGGCACCGAGCATGTCGTCGGCGAGGGCATGCGCGCTTCCGGCGTTCCGCGTCGGGACATCTTCCTCTGCACCAAGGTCTCGCACGAAAATCTCCATGCCAGCGATTTCGCGCGCTCGGTCGAGGAAAGCCTCAAGGCGCTGCGCGTCGATTATGTCGATCTCCTGCTCGTGCACTGGCCCGAGAAGAATACACCGCTCGCCGAGACCATGAGCGCGCTCGCCAAGGCGAAACGGGACGGGCTTGCGCGCCATCTCGGCGTCGCCAATTTCAACATCGCGATGGTCGATGAGGCAATCCGGCTTTGTTCGGAACCGCTGGTGACGTTGCAGGCCGAGTGTCATCCTTATCTCGATCAGAGCAAGGTGATCGAGGCCTGCCGCCAACGCGGGCTGGTGCTGACCGCCTATTGTCCGCTCGCGCGTGGCCGGCTTGCCGGCGATCCGGTGCTGGCCGAGATCGCGCACCGTACCGGCAAGACTTTCGCCCAGGTGGCGCTGCGCTGGCTCATGCAGCAGAAGATCATCGCCGCCATTCCGCGCTCGTCCAACGCCAAGCGCATCGCCGAAAATCTCGACGTGTTCGATTTCGAATTGAGCGACGACGACATGCGCCGCATCGGCGCTCTCAAACGGCCGGACGGCCGCATCGCCAATCCCATCGGCCGCGCGCCGGTCTGGGATGCGTAATGCCCGAACGCCTGGGCCGTCGCCCTTCGAGGTTCGCCGAGCTCGCACCTCAGGGTGACGGATAAACTCATCGAAGCCCCGCATTGAGTGCCAGCTTTCCGAGGAGATACGATGCCGACGACACCGAAATATTTCATGTACTTCCCGGGCAACTATCGCTGGTCGGCGGCGTTCGTGAACATGCTCGGCACCGCGCCGTTCGGCGGCGTGGACATGAGCGAATTGCACAAGATCGGCCGCATGCTCGAGGGCAAGAGCGGCGATGACGATGAGGCCTGGTTCGACGCCTGCGTGAAAGTCGCCGACGTGGTGCGCGGCCAAGCCGAGAAATTCCGCGACGGCCGCTACCCGGTTGCGGCGGCGCCGTTTTTCCTGCGCGCCTGTCACTATTACCAGATGGGCGAGCGCTTCCGCACCCCGAAGGACAAGCGCGCGCTTGATGCCTATCGCACCGCGGTCGAATGCTTTCACCAATTTGTCGCGTTGTCTGGGAGCAAAATCGAGATCGTCGATGTGCCGTTCGAGGGCAACACGCTGCCGGGCTATTTCGTGCCGGCGCAGAATGCCAGAGCCGCCCGTACGCCGTGCGTCGTCTTCTTCGATGGCCTCGATATCACCAAGGAAATTCAATTCCTGCGCGGCGTGCCCGATCTGGTGAAGCGAGGCATTTCGGTGCTGGTGATGGACGGCCCCGGCACCGGCGAAGCGATCCGCTTCCGCGGCATGCCGCTGCGCCACGACTACGAGAAGGCCGGTGGCGCCTGCCTCGATTATCTGGAAAAGCGCGACGACGTTGACGCCAGGCGCATCGGCATCGTCGCCATCAGCCTCGGCGGCTATTACGCGCCGCGTTGCGCGTCGCTCGAGCAGCGCTTTGCCGCCTGCATCGCCTGGGGCGCGATCTGGGATTATTACGGCACCTGGAAGAAGCGCATCGATGCCGGGTTCAGGGCGTCGATGTCGGTACCGGGCCATCACATCATGTGGATTCTCGGCGTCGATTCGCTCGATGCGGCGTTAAAGAAGCTAGAGCCGTTCCGCCTCGATGGCGTCGTGCAGAAAATGCGCTGCCCGTTCCTGGTGGTGCACGGCGAGGACGACGAGCAGATTCCGCTCAAGGACGCGCAGACGCTTTACGACGCGTCCGGCTCCGCCGATAAGACCTTGCGCGTCTTCACCGCCGAGGAAGGCGGTGCCCAGCACTGCCAGCGCGACTACCTCTCCCTCGGCGCCGCCACTATGTGGAATTGGTTCGAAGACAAATTGCTGCGGGCGTAATTCTTTCCGCCCCTGCGAAGCGCGGCAGGGGAGGCTACTTTTCATACGCTTTCAACGCGGCGCGCAGAATCTCGCGTGAAGGTTCTGAGCCGTCGACGAGGCGCAGCGTGCGGCGCTTGATCTTCCAGCCAGCCGCCTCGCGCACGAGTTCCCATCGGTTCGCGACCACGCGGTGGATATGATAGCCGCGCGACGCACCGTGATTGGGAACTTCGACCGGCGCTCCCGACTTATTGGGCGTGAGAATTTGCAGATACGAGGTGACGACGGCCGTGTCGCCGTCGAGTGCGATGTACGGCAGTCCGGTGAAATGCGCCAAGCCACCGGCGATCGCGGCCTGATGGCCGGCGCTCTTGAGGCTCGCGGCGATCGCCTTGTTGCCGGCGGCGCCGGAAAGGCCCGGCCCGCGATCGAACACGCCATCGTCGGCATAGACGGCCTCGGCATAATAGTCGGCGCCGGTGTCGGCGCTCGGCGGGTGGCCGGCGATGAGGTTGTAGATTTCAAGCCTGTGTTCGATGGCCTGAATACGCTGCTCCAGCGCGAGGCTGTCTTGAGCCATAACAACTCCCCGAATTTGTGATTCACCGCGGATCGGGACTCACAGTATCATGGCGCCCGGGCGGTGGGATTTGGGGCGTAGCTATTGGCGCCCGTGCGTTCGCCGCCATCCCGGCGGCGGAAAAAGAAGTGGCAAGGCGTTGTGCTGAGCTTCGGCATTAAGCCGGAGCAGCCTAATTTTTGACGCTGCGCGGCGCTCCGTATTCTGGCATCGTCGCGGGCTCATGAGGGGGACTGGCATGGCGGCGGGCGGCGAAATCAATCGCCGTAGTTTTATCGTTGGCGCGAGCGTCGCCGGCGGTGGGCTGGCGCTGGGCTTGGCGTTGCCGTTCGGTTCGGCTCCGGCGCGCCCCCCCGAAGCTTCGCCCGAGATCAATTGCTGGGTGGTGATCGCGCCCGACGATACAGTGACCATTCGCGTCGCCCGGGCCGAAATGGGGCAGGGTGCGGTGACCGGCCTTGCCATGCTGGTCGCCGAGGAGCTCGAATGCGACTGGGCCAAGGTGCGGACCGAATTTGTGGTGCCGCAGGCCAATATCCGTCGCGACCACGCTTGGGGCGATCTTTCCACCGGCGCCAGCCGTTCGATCGCCGCCTCGCAGGACTATTTGCGCTCCGCGGGCGCCGCGGCGCGGACCATGCTAATTGCCGCGGCGGCAGCCAGATGGGGCGTCCCGGCATCGCAATGCGTGGCGTGCGACAGCGTCGTAAGCCACGGACCGACCGGCCACACCGTGACATTCGGCGCCGTCGCTGACGATGCGGCGAGACTGGATCCGCCCAAGAATGTTGCATTGAAACACCCCCGCGACTGGACGCTCGCGGGGACCTCGCGCCGGCGTCTCGATCTCTTCCCGAAGGTGACGGGCCAGCCGATCTACGCCATCGACGTGCGGCTGCCCGGCATGCTCTACGCCGCCATCGTGCAATGTCCGGTGTTCCAGGGCACGCTGAAGTCGGTCGATGAAAGTTCAATCGCCGGGATAAAGGGCGTGCGCCGCGTGGTACGTCTGCCCAACGCCGCGGCGGTGGTGGCCGATTCCTGGTGGCAGGCCAAGCGCGCGGCGGATGCGTTGCGTGTCGAATGGGACGATCACGGCAACAGCCGGCATTCGAGCGCCACCATCGCCGATTTCGTGCGCGCCGGGCTCGATCAACAGCCGGGCGAGGTCGGACGCCGCGACGGCGACGTTGATGCGGCGCTTGCGAAGTCGGCCAAGCAGATCGAAGCGGAATACATGGTGCCGTTCCTCGCGCACGCCACCATGGAGCCGCAGACCTGCACCGCGCAGGTCAGGGCCGATGGCGTCGAGGTTTGGGCGCCGACCCAAGATGGCATGACGGCGCTGGTGACTGCTGCCTACGCAGCCGGCGTGCCGAATGAAATGGTGACGATCCATCCGCAATTTCTCGGCGGCGGCTTTGGCCGTCGCGGCACCATCCAGGAATTCGTCCGGCAGGCCGTCCTGATCGCCAAAGAGGTCGAGCCGCCCGTCAAGCTGTTGTGGACCCGCGAGCAGGACGTCGCGCACGATCTCTATCGGCCGTTCGGCATGGCGCGCCTGGTTGCCGGCCTCGATGACGAAGGCATGCCGATGGCCTGGAAAGTGCGGCTCGCTGGGCCCTCATTCGTAGCGGCGATCGCGCCGGGCGTCGGCGTCGGGGCGGGCATCATCGACCGTAGCTTCGTCGCCGGGCTCGCCGATGAAATGCCCTACGACGTGCCGAATTATCTCGCCGATTTCGTGATCTGCCCGACGCATGTGCCGCTCGGCGTCTGGCGCGGCATCAATTATACCCAGAACGCGTTCTACAAGGAGAGCTTCATCGACGAGATGGCACATGCCGCAGGCTTCGATCCATACCATTACCGGCGGCGTTTGCTGCGCAACAATCCGAAGAACCTTGCCGTGCTCGACGCCGCGGCAAGACAGGCCGGTTGGGATTCGCCGCCGCCGCGCGGCGTGTTCCGCGGTATTGCGGTTAATGCCGCCTGCGGCAGCTATTGCGCGCAAGTCTGCGAGTTGTCCGTCACCGACGGCAGCGTGCGTGTGCATCGCGTTGTCGCCGCCATCGATTGCGGCCACGCGGTCAATCCGCTTTCCATCGAGATGCAGACGCAAGGCGCCATCGTTTACGCGCTGACCGCGGCGCTTTACGGCGAGATCACCATTAGGGACGGCGCTGCAGAGCAAAAGAATTTCGACACCTACCTGATCATGCGCCTCGCCGATATGCCGAAGGTCGAGACTGTGATCGTGCCGAGCGGCGACTTCTGGGGCGGCGTCGGCGAGCCGCCGGTACCGCCGGTTGCGCCGGCTCTGTTCAACGCGATCTTCGCCGCCACCGGCCGGCGCATCCGCACCATGCCGCTGAAGGATCAGCTCAGGTCGATCTAAGCCCGCGGCCTAGGTGATCGTCAGCGGCGGCCGAACAATTTGTCGAGCAGCCAGAAATCCAGACCGCCTTTGTTACTCGTTTGGGTGTTTCTGTCCACGGCTGGCCCGGGCGTCGGCACGCTTTGCGGCGGCGACGGGTTGAACCATGGGCCGCCGCCAAGGCCCGGCAGCCCGGCTGGCGTAACGCCCTGATGCGCCACCTTCATGAACCGGCTCCAGACTTCGACCGGCAGGCCGCCGCCGGTGGCCTTCTTGGTCGGCGAATCGTCGTCGTTGCCGAGCCAGACGCCGGTCACGAGGTGGGGTGTGTAGCCGATGAACCAGGCGTCGCGGTAATCCTGGCTGGTGCCGGTTTTGCCGGCCGCCTGCCAGCCGGGAAGCTCGGCATGCCGCGCCGTGCCGCTTACCAGCGTTTCGCGCATCATCGTATTCATCATGCCCACGTAACGGGCATCGACGATGCGGCCGAGCGTTTGCGGAGTGCGCGCATAGAGTGTCTTGCCGTCGGCGCCGCGGATGCGCTGAATGACATGCGGCGAGACCGCCAGGCCGCCATTGGCGAACGTCGCGTAAGCGGACACGAGTTCGAGCACGGAGACATCCGACGTGCCGAGCGCGATCGACGCATTGGGCTCGAGAAGGGACTCGACGCCCAACCGGTAAGCGGTACGCACTACGGCCTGCGGCGTCACTTCAAGCGTCAGTCGCACCGAGACCGTGTTGAGCGAATTGGCGAGCGCCTGAGTCAGCGTCACCGGCCCGAGATATTCGTGCTCGAAATTCTCCGGCTTCCAGCCTTTGACGGCAATCGGCGCGTCCTCGCGCACGGTGTCCGGCGTCATTCCGTGCTCGAGCGCCGTGAGATAGACAAACGGTTTGAACGCCGAGCCAGGCTGGCGCTTGGCAGCGATGGCGCGGTTGAACTGGCTCTCGGCGTAGCTCTTGCCGCCCACCAGCGCTCGCACCACGCCGTCCGGTGTCATGGCGACGAGCGCGCCTTGGCCGACATCGAGCTTCTCACCCTTCTGGGTTAGTACATCGACCAGCGCCTGCTCGGCGGCGCCCTGTAGTGCCGGATCGATTGTGGTTTCAACCACGATGTCCTGGTCGAGATGGCCGATCAGGTCATCGACAGCGTCCATCACCCAGTCGGCGACGTAGTTGATCGAGCCGGCGCCGGGCGGCTTCACCGCGCGCGCGGGGTTGGCCAGCGCGCGCCTGGCGGCGTCATCGCTGATCATGTGCAAGTCCGCCATGGCGGCGATGACCATGGCGGCGCGACGCTGGGCGCCGTCCGGATTGCGGGTTGGAGCGAGCCGCGACGGCGACTGGACCAAGCCGGCGAGCATCGCGGCTTCCGCCACGGTGAGATGGCGTGCCGACTTGCCGAAGTAGCGCTGCGCCGCGGCCTCGACACCGTAGGCGCCGGAGCCGAAATAGACGCGGTTGAGATAGAGTTCGAGGATCTGCGCCTTGGAGAACTTATGTTCGAGCCATAGCGCCAGCACCGCTTCCTGAAGCTTGCGCGTGACGGTGCGCTCCTGGGTCAGGAACAGGTTCTTGGCGAGTTGCTGCGTGATGGTCGAGCCGCCCTGCGCGGCGCCGCGATGCAGCACGTCGCGGATGCCGGCGCGCAGAATGCCCCATGGATCGATGCCGTGGTGCGAATAGAACCGCCGGTCCTCGATCGCGACAAACGCCTTGGGCACATAATCGGGCAATTCCTTGAGCGGCACTTCGGCGCCGCCCATGTCGCCGCGCGTCGCCAACGTCGCGCCGTTGGCGCCGAGGATGAGGACCGAAGGCGGCCGCTTGGGAATTTCGAGCGATTGGATCGGCGGCAGATGCGCGCCGATCCAGACCAGGAGCCCGATGCCGCAGATCACAGCCCAGAGCGCCGCAACTGAGCCCCAGTAGATCAGGCGGCCGACGCCTGTCCGGCGTTTGCGGCCGCCGCGCTTTTTCCGCCGGGGCCGCCGCGCCGGAGCATCGTCGCTGCGCCTCCGGCTCGGTTCTCGCGCCGACGAGCCGCCGGCGCGGTCCTGCGGCCGCAACCGGATGTCGAGTTTTGCGGCGTCGTCAGAACGCTTTCGACCAGTCTGTCGCGACGCCATAAACCCGTCCCCGGCGCGCAGAACGCGCCGCCGGCACGGTAGATTGCGGGGTTTAAGGCGGCGTTACCCTGCTGTCTTCTCCCTTCCGCTTGTGGGGAGGGCGGGGCGGGATCGGGGAGACGAAGGATGTCATTCCGCGGCGGCTTCGCGCGCTTTCGTTTCGCTTGCCTGCGGCGTGAACAGAGCGAGCAGCGGCCGCTTGATGGCGGCCTCGCGCGTCGGCGTCGCGATTTTCGCGCCCAGCAGGTCGGTGATGTAGAACACGTCAACGACGCGCTCGCCGAAAGTCGCGACGTGGGCCGAGGCGATGTTGAGGTTGAGCTTGGAAAGCGTCGTCGTCAGCTCATAGAGCAAGCCCGGCCGGTCGAGACCGGTCACCTCGACTACGGTGTAGCGGTTGGACCACTGGTTGTTGATGGTGACCTCGGGCGCAATCGCGAAGGCCTTGAGGCGGCCCTTCGGCGGCGCGCGCTTGGCGACCACGTCGGGCAGCTTGATCTCGCCGCGTACCGCCTTCTCGATAGCGTCGCCGATCCGCGCGGCGCGGCGTGCTTCGTCTTCTTCGCGTTCGAACTCGCGCGACACCGAGATGGTGTCGAGGGCGAGGCCGTCGGTCGTGGTGTATATCTGTGCATCGACGATGTTGGCGCCGGCGAGCGCGCAGGCGCCGGCGATGATCGACAACAGCCACGGATGGTCGGGCGCGAAGATCGTCAGTTCGGTAACGCCGCGCGCCGGGTCGAAGCCGACGCTGGTAGCGAGCCTCTTGCCGGCTGCTTCGCTGGCGCGCACGAAGCGCGCATGCGCCAGCTTGTGCGGCAGGTCGACCTTGAGCCAATAGGCCGGGTAAAGCCGCGCTACATAGGCGTCGAGCGCGGCGGCCGGCCAATCCTTGATCTCGGCGCGGAACTCGGCCTGCGCCATCTCAACCCGCCGCGCGCGATCAACCTCCGAGAATCCGCCGGTCAGCACCGGCTCGGTCTCATAATAGAGCGTGCGGATGAGCTGCGACTTCCAGCCATTCCAGACGCCGGGGCCGACCGCGCGAATGTCGGCGGTGGTCAGGATGGTGAGCAGCTTCAGCCGCTCCAGTGACTGCACCACCGCGGCGAAGTTCTCGATCGTCTTGCGGTCCGACAGGTCGCGCGATTGCGCCACCGTCGACATCACGAGATGGACCTCGACCAGCCAGGCGACAAGCTCGGTCTCGGCAGCGCTCAATCCCAGCCGTGGACACAAACGGCGCGCGATGCGCGCACCCGCGATCGAGTGGTCCTCGACCCGCCCTTTGGCGATGTCGTGAAGGAACAGCGTGACGTAGAGCAGAGTGCGGTGCTGCGGCTGGATCGTCTTGATCAGCTCGTTGGCCAGCGCGAAGTCGCGGTTCTCGCCGCGCTCGATCTCGTTGAGGACGCCGATGCAGCGCAGCAGATGCTCGTCCACCGTATAGTGGTGGTACATGTTGAACTGCATCATCGCCACGATGCGGCCGAAGGCGCGTACGAACGCGCCGAGCACGCCGGCTTCGTTCATGCGCCGCAGCACGGTTTCGGCGTCGTTCTTCGAGGTGAGGATCGCCAGAAACAGGCGGTTGGCCTCCTTGTCCTCGCGCACCTTCTGGTCGATCAGCTTCAGCGAGCGTGTGGCCGCGCGCATCGCCTCCGGGTGGAAGGCGAGATTGTGCTTCTGGGCGAGATAAAACAGCCGGATCAGATTGACCGGGTCGCGTTTGAACACGCCCGGGCGCGCGATGTTGATGCGGTTATTGTCGATGACGAAATCGTCGGTCTCGGTCAGCGTG
>Ga0335085_10006422_pt1 | contig 18559 bp, 18 predicted proteins | sample Lox_Sample_45_FD_206712 | JGI IMG/M metagenome (GOLD analysis project Ga0335085, IMG submission 206712) | Soil microbial communities from Loxahatchee National Wildlife Refuge, Florida, United States - Lox_Sample_4.5 | ecosystem: Environmental > Terrestrial > Soil > Wetlands | place: USA...
CGGGATCGTGGTCTCCGACCGGTACCAGAACTACTTCCACCCCAGGTGGAAGCGCATCGCCGGGAACCAGGCGTGCCTGGCCCACATCCTGCGCGACTATCAGGACTGCGCCGAGACCTACCCCGGCGCGATCTGGCCGGAACAGGCGCAGCGGGCACTGCGCGGCCTGATCCGCGCCTGGCACGCCGCCCGCGAGCAGGGCCTGGCCGCCATCCCTGCCGACGTGGCCGATCCGCTGGCGCACGAGTTCCGGCACGCCGTCCTGGCGGGCCTGGCCAGCGTGCCGCGCGTGCCCGGCCCGAAGAACTCCACGAAACAGCGGCCCGGCCGCGAGCTGCTGGAATTCTGCCGCGACCGCCGCGATGACGTGCTCCGGTTCACCGCGGACACGAGCGTCTGGCCGACGAACAACATCAGCGAGCGCGGCGTCCGCCCGCTGAAAACCCAGCAGAAAGTCTCCGGCCGCCTGACCAGCGACGACGTCACCCAGGACCGGCTCGATATCCGCAGCTACATCGACACCGCCCGCAAGCACGGCAAGAATGCGTTCGCAGTTTTGTACGACCTCATGACCGGCAAGCCCTGGCGACCGCCAGCGCCGGCATTCTCCCCGTAACCCGCCATGGAACCGGCGCTACCATCACCGTGCGTCGATGGGCTGAATGTTTACTTCCGGTCATGGCCCAGGTGCTCGGCGGACGTAGTCGCCGGGGGCCTCGGTCATCGGTTCGAAGGCCGGGCTGCCCAGGGACTGCGGGGCAGGCCGTTCCGCGCCTGAGTGCGGGATGATCCAGTCGGCCCAGGCCTCCCACCAGGACCCAGTGTGCTTGGTGGCGGTCGCGAGCCACTGGTCAGCATCGTGACGGGGCTGCTGGCCCGTGTAGTAGGAGGCCTTCGGGTTGCCGGGGGGGTTGACCAGGCTCTGGATGTGCCCGCTGTTGCTCAGCACGAATGTCATCGGCCCGGACAGCAGCTGGGTGGTGCGGTAACAGCCTTTCCATGGTGTCAGGTGATCGGTTATCGCCCCGGTGGCGAACGTGGGGACCTTGATCGTTGACAGGTCGACGGGCGTGTCCAGAACGGTCATCGCGCCGGGCCGGCAGAGCGCGTTGCTCTGGAACAGGTCGAGGAACTGAAGGTGCAGCGCGGCGGGCAGGTTCGTGCCGTCGGCGTTCCAGGACAGGACGTCAAAGACCGGGGGGTCCTGGCCCATCAGGTAGTTGTTGACCCAGTAGTTCCAGATCAGGTCGTTGGGCCTCATGAGGGTGAACGCCGCGCCCATGTCGCGGGCCGCGATTACGCCGGCCCGCCGGGATCGGCCGCGGGTGAAGGACAGCAACCTGGCATTGGAGAAGGCCTGGATCGGTGCCCGCTGGCCGAAGTCCAGCATCGTGACCGCGAAGGAGGCGGAGCGGATCCGGGTATCGCGAGCGGCGGCCAGGTGATTGAGCACGCCAGTGGTGATGATGCCGCCGGCGCAGAAGCCGATGGTGTTCACGTCGCCTGAACCGGTGATGTCGCGGATGGCGTGGATGGCCCGGAGTACCCGGGCGGCGTAGGTGTCCAGGTCCCAGTCCCGTTGTTCCTTGCCTGGGTTGCGCCAGCTCAGCACGAAGGTCTGCAGTCCGCGAGCGAGGGAGTATTCGATGAAGCTGCGCCCGGGGCGCAGGTCGAGGAAGTAGAACCGGCCGATCGGCGGCGGGACGACGAGCACCGGGCGCTCGCGGACGCTGCCGGTGGCCGGGGTGTACTGGATCAGCTCGGCGATCTCGTCCCGTTCGACGACCGCGCCGGGGGTCAGGGCCAGGTCGCGGCCGACCTGCAGGGCCTGCGGGTCCGCCATCGAGGGCAGGCCGCCGTTATGCCGGAGATCGTCGGCCCAGTTGCGGACCCCGCGGGTCAGGTTGAGGCCACCGGTCTCGAGGGTCCGCTTGATCACCGCGGGGTTTCCGGGCCAGAAGTTGGTGGGCGCCATCGCGCTCGTCAGCAGGGTGACCGCGAACCGCGCCTTGTCCGGATCCTTTCCCGACTTCTCCGCCTCATCCACCAGCCGGTCCATCGACTCGGCGAACGACAGGTAAGCCTGGCCGATCCGCCGGTACAGGGGGTTCTCGTTCCAGGTCGGGTCGGTGAACCGCCCGTCCCCCTTGGCCGGTGCTACGGCGGAGGAGCCCAGGGAGATCCGGAGGAGTTCGCGCGCCAGCCGGCCCGCTTCGCGAGCCGCCACACGGCTCTGGGTGACGGTGCCCGCGACGGTGGACAATACCGCAGAGGTACTGGGTATGCAGCATGGACCTTTCCCTTGCCCGTTCATCGGTTCTCCTACCGGCTCAGTACTGCGCAGGCGCTCACTCCGGGCGCCCCGTACACGTGGGTGAAGCCCACCCGGGGCCGGCCGGGGATCTGCCGTTCGCCGGCTCCCCCGCGCAGTTGCAGCACGACCTCGTGGACCTGCCGCAATCCGGAGGCGCCGATGGGCTCCCCGTTGGCCAGGCAGCCGCCGTCGGTGTTGACCGGCAGCCGCCCGCCGATCCCGGTCGCGCCGCTGGTGATCAGCTTTTCCTGCTCGCCGTGCTGGCACAGGCCCGTCTCGGCGAGGTGCATGAGCTCGGCCCCGGATTCGGTGTCCTGGACCTGGGCCACGTCCACGTCGGCCGGGCCGATGCCGGCCGCTTCGAACGCGGCCGCGGCGGCCACCGCCGTCGGCGAGGGGGCTGACTCGATCGCGATCGACGGGCTAAAGACCTCAAATGAGCCGAACGAGCGGGTGCGGAGCGCAACAGACCGCAGCAGCACCAGCGGGCGGGCCGATCCGCGCAGCCGCGCGCCGCGGGCCAGCACCAGCGCCGTCGCGCCTTCCCCGGGGGAGCAGAACATGAACTGGGTGAGCGGGTGATTGACCATCTTCGATGCCAGGATCTCCTGCGCCGTCAGCGGCCTGCGGCGCCATGCGTTGGGGTTGAGCGCCCCGTTGCGGGACGCCTTGGCGGCGACCTCGGCGAGGGTGGCGGTGCTGATGCCGTGCTCGCTCATGTACCGCTGGATCTTCATGGCGAAGAACTGGGTGGTGAGCATCAGGCCGGTCTCGCCGTACCAGCGGCCGAGCCCCCAGTCCTCTGGGTCCGGACTGAACGCTCCCGGCGGGTGCTTGTCGAAGCCCACCACCAGGGCGAGGTCCGCGGACCCGGCGCGCAGCATCGCGTGCGCCACCGTCAGCGCCGAACCGCCCGTCGCGCAGCCGTTCCTGACGTTGACGAACGGCACCCCGGTGAGCCCGAGCATCGCTACCGAGGTGTCCGCGTTGCCCGCCGCGTCGCTGCCGCCGGCCGCGAAATCGATCTCCGGCCAGCTGACCCCGGCGTCGGCCAGGGCCGCGCGGGCCGCGGCCACGGCCATCTGCAGGCCGGTGACGCCCGGATGACGGCCGAACGGGTGGATCCCGGCTCCGATGATCCCCACGTCTTCAGCACTCATCCTGTTCCTCCGCGATCGGGCTCCTCCGTGACAGGCCGGAACGCGTACGTCACCACGCCGCGCGTTCCCCCGCCGGGGGCGGAAACGAGTGTCAGTTCCATCGGCAGGCCGATGCGCAGGCAGCCGGGATCTGCTTCGGTCAGGCGGGCCTCGACGCGGACCTCGCCGGGGAGCTCGACGTACCCGACCCCGTACGGCTCGAACGCGCCGGGATCGTCGGCCGCGTACGGCGGCGACTTCGGCGGGAAGCACTGAATGGTCCATGACCACAGCGTCCCGCGCCGTGCCAGCAGCCGCTCGCTCACCTCCACCGACGTGCATTTCGGGCAGCTGAACTGCCGGGGGAAGGCGACCGTGCCGCAGCGGGCGCACTGCGAGCCGATGAGCCGGACCAGCCCATCGGCGACCGTGAACAACCCCTCCGTGATCGGTGTCACGCTGTCTCCGTTCATGCGACGAGAAGAACCGACTCGGCGACATCAGGCGCCACGCCGGCCAGGGCCAGGCTGCGCGCCACGAAGAACTCCGCGACGCGCGGCAGGGCGACGGTTCCGTTTGGCCGGTACCAATGCCAGACGCTGTTGTACATCCCGAGGATGGCGCGCGCCAGGAGTCGGGGATCACCGTCCGGGATGGCTCCCTGCTCCATCGCGCCGGCCAGGAATGCCGCCCACAAACGCTCCAGGTCCCGGGTAAGCTGCCGGGCCGCCTGACGCGATTGCTCTTCACGCGGCGACTCGCGCGGGTTCATGAGCAGCCCTTGCTCGGCGACCACGACGCGGTTGCGCTGGATGTCGTGCTCGGTCAGGCGGAAGCAGTCCTGGAGCACGGCGACCAGGGTGGTCAGGCAATCTGGGCCGCCGTCCGCCGGGTGCCGCCGATCGCCGCCCGCCAGGTGCTCGAAGCGGGCGCGGAAGTCAGTCATGGCCTGGCCCAGGATCACGAACAGGCAATGCTGCTTGGACTCGAAATAGTGGTAGAGCGCGGTCGGGCCAACTCCTACATCGGCGGCGATGTCCGCCCACTTGGTGTTCTCATAGCCGTACCGCCCGAACCGCCTCGTGGCGGCATCGATGATCTCGTCTCGCTTGGCGCCTTCCACTGGTGGCGGTCCCCTCCCGCGCGGTCGGCTGTGCTCTGTCTATGACCTGAACTCATATCGGTAGCAGGTTAGCATACGATCCTTGATCACGTAAATCGGCTGTACGGTGCCTCCACTCTTGCGTCCGGCCCCAACTCCAGCCATACTGAAGTGAAGTTACTTTGACACTTGGCGGTAATATGCACCTAACACTCCACCCTGCGTCCGGCCGGTTCGACCTCACCGGCCGGGTCGCCGTTGTCACCGGCGGGACCCGCGGCCTGGGCCGGGCGATCGCCGGCGCGTTCAGCCAGGCGGGCGCCGACGTAGTGGTCGTGAGCCGCAAGGCGGAAGCGTGCGAGAAGGTGGCCGCGGAGCTCCGGGCCGGCGGCGGAAACGCGGTCGGCCGCCCGTGCCACGTCGGCCACTGGGACGACGTCACTACGTTGGCCCACGGGCTCCACCGTGAGTTCGGCCGGATCGACGTACTAGTCAACAACGCCGGCATCTCACCCATCTACGGCCGGCTGTCGAACGTCTCGGAGGAGCTGTGGGACAAGGTGTTCGCGGTCAACCTGAAGGGTGCGTTCCGGCTGTCGGTCCTGGTGGGGGAGAGGATGGCGGCAGAGAAGAGGGATGGGGAGGTGGGCGGGGGGTCGATCATCAACGTGAGCAGCACGGGCGCGGTCCGGCCGACCGCCGACATCGTCCCTTACGCTGCGGCCAAGGCCGGCGTCAACGCGATGACGGTCGGGCTGGCCGATGCGCTGGGGCCGAAGGTGCGGGTCAACGCGATCATGCCGGGCCCGTTCCTGACGACTATCTCCAGGGACTGGGATATGGACAAGCTGGCGCAGCGCACTGAGGCCTTTCCCCTGCGTCGCGCGGGGGAGGCGGACGAGATCGCCGGCGCGGCCCTGTACTTCGCCAGCGACGCGTCCTCCTTCACCACCGGGACCGTACTTGCCGTGGATGGCGGCGCCCAGTGGGCCATGCCTGCGAGAATGTGACCGGCGAGGAGAGGGTAATGGGGCTCATCGAGGCGACGGCGATCCTGGCTTTCCAGCCGGACGCCGGGCGCTACTACGCCGAGGGTCACTGGCGGCCGGGTGATCTCTGGTCCGAGTTCGCCGCGAGAGCCAGTTTGGCCCCGGCCAAGACCGCGCTTATCGCCGGCGAGCGGCACGTCAGCTACGCCGGGCTGGAGCGCGCGTCGGTCGCACTCTCCGGGCGGCTCGCCGCGCATTCCATCGGCCCCGGAGACGTTGTGCTCCTCCTCGGCCGTAATGGCATCGAGGCGGCGGTGGCGCTGCTCGCCTGCTTTCACCGCGGTGCGGTCGCGGCGCCGCTGCCGCCGATGTTCGGGGCCCGGCAGCTGGCGGCGTTGGCCGGCCAAGCGGACGCCAAGGCTGTCATCTCGTTCGGCATCGAGACCGAACATGGCAAATGCGGGCAGCTGAGAAACCAGGTGCCGGTCGTGCTCGCCCTGCGCCCCGGCGATATCACCGGGGCCAGCCCGCCGCCTGCCGGGGACCGCGGAGGTGTAGGGGCGGACGACCTCGCGGTGCTGCTGCATTCGTCTGGCACGACGTCGCTGCCCAAGGGCATCATGCATTCCAGCAATACCCTCCGTTACGCGACCGAGCACGTCATCCGCCGCTGGGAGCTCACGGCGGAAGACCGGCATCTGGTCGTGTGTGAGTTCGGTTTCGTCGGCAGCCTTGTCTTCGGGTACCTGGCGGCCCTGCTGTCCGGGGCCACCGCGGTGCTGCTGCCGCGCTGGAACGCCGAGGACGCGCTGTACCTCATCGAGGCTCACCGCTGCACGTACGCGCTATTCATGCCGACGCACGGCGCGGACGTCCTGCAGGCGGGACAGCGGTCCGCGCGGGACTGGTCGAGCCTGCGGGTCCTCGTGGCGCCCGGTCTATCCCGAGAGCGCCGGATCGCGATGCACGCGATTTTCGGCCTGCCGCCGCTGGCCGACTACGGGCTCTCCGAGGTACCCGGGCACGCCGCGCACGGCCGTTCGGAGCCGTGGGAGAAGATGATCGAGACCGAGGGACGGCCCTTCCTCGGCACCGAGATCAAGATCCTTGATCCGAACGATCCGGATGGTAGGCCGCTCCCGGCGGGCCAGACGGGAGCCATCGTCGTTAACGGCCCGAGCCGTTTCCTCGGCTTCCTGGCTAACGAGAAGCTGACCCGAGAGTCGCTGACGCCGGGGGGCGACTACCGGACCGGCGACATCGGGTACCTGGACGCCGACGGGCACCTGGTGTATCGAGGCCGGAGCAAGGACATCATCCGCCGCGGCGGCATCACCCTGGTGTCAGCGGAGATCGAGGCGGCCGTGCTCCGCCATCCCGCGGTCCGCGAGGTCGCGGTGGTGCCGCTGCCCGATGACCGGCTCGGGGAACGGGCCTGCGCGGCGGTGATCCTGGAACCCGGGTACGCGGCTCCGACCTTGCCCGAACTCCAGCAGGTGCTGGCCGCCGCGGGGCTGGCCAAGTACTCCTGGCCGGAAGCGATCGAGGTCTTCGACGAGTTTCCCCGCACTCCATCCCTGAAGGTGGTCAAGCATGATGTGGTCAGGGCGATCGCCGTGCGGTCAGCGCGGCGTCCCCGGCATAACCTCCCAGGCAGGCAGCCATGAGCTTCTTCGAGCGCTATTTCGCGGCGCTGGACGGACCGGACCCGTATTCGTCCCTGGACATGGTCGCCGAGGACGTGGAGTTCGCGATCGAGTGGGCGACAGGTACGGACCGCAGAAGCCACCAGATCGCTGGGGGCCGCGGTGAGCTGCGCGCGTTCATCGACGCCGGTGACCGGGGCGCCTGGGTTCATCATGTGCTGCGCTCCGCGGGAGACGACCGGACCGAGTTCGTGCTGGGCGAGACCAGGGACGGCGCCGGCGCCCGGATCGCCACCTTCGTGGCCGTGGCCGAACTCGACGCGGACGGCCGGATGCGCCGCTACTTCGTAGGACGCTCGCCGGCGATCGTCTTCGACCCCAATTCAGAAGCAAAGGTGGGTACCGCGGATGGGTTTCGCGCTTGATGACAAGACCGTCGACCTTCGTGAGCGCCTGCTGGCGTTCATGGAGAAGTTCGTGTATCCCGCCGAGGGGACCTTCCGCGATCAGGCGGAGAGCGCGGAGAACCGGTGGGACACGCCGCCGGTCATCGAAGAACTCAAGGCCGAGGCCCGCGCTCAGGGCTTGTGGAACCTGTTCCTGCCCGCGACGCACTCCTACGGTGCCGGGCTGACCAACCTGCAGTACGCGCCGCTGGCCGAGATCACCGGGCGCAGCCCGTGGATCGCGCCGGAAGCGCTCAACTGCTCCGCGCCGGACACCGGCAACATGGAACTCCTGTCGCTGTTCGGCACACAAGAGCAGCAGGAGCGGTGGCTCCATCCGCTGCTTGACGGGACCATCCGCTCAGCGTTCTCGATGACCGAGCCGGCCGTCGCCTCCTCTGACGCCACCAACATCGCCACCCGGATCACCCGGGACGGCGATCACTATGTGATCAACGGCCGCAAGTGGTGGTCGTCAGGCGCGATGTCTCCGCGGTGCAAGCTACTGATCGTGATGGGCGTGACCGATCCGCACGCCGAGCCGCACCGGCGCCAGAGCATGATCTGCGTGCCCATTGACACGCCCGGCGTGACGGTGGAGCGCTCGACCAGCGTGTTCGGCCATGACGACGGCCCGCATGGCGGTCATGCCGAGATCATGTACGACAACGTGCGCGTCCCGGCCGCGAGCCTGCTCGGGGCGGAGGGCGACGGCTTCCGCCTCGCGCAGGAGCGGCTCGGCCCCGGGCGGATCCATCACGCGATGCGCGCCATCGGGATGGCCGAACGGTCCCTGGAGATGATGTGCCAGCGCACCGCGTCCCGCAGCGCGTTCGGGCAGCCGATCATCGAGCAGGGCGTGGTGCAGCACTGGATCTCTCGGGCGCGGATATGGATTGAGCAGGTGCGCCTGCTGGTGCTCAAGACGGCGTGGCTGATGGACACGGCCGGCAACCGCGGGGCCCGGATCGAGGTTTCCGCGATCAAGGTCGCCGCCCCGGAGATGGCCACCTGGGTGATCGACCGCGCGATCCAGGCGCACGGCGGCGCCGGCGTGTCACAGGACTTCGTGCTGGCTGAACTGTACGGGGCGGCGCGCGCGATGCGGATCTTCGACGGCCCGGACGAGGTTCACCACATGGCCATCGCGCGCCGTGAAACCCGGCGCTACCGCTGAAGCAGTCATTCCATGATCATGTGCCGGAAGCCTCCGGAAATGACGCCTTCCCGGCACATGATCACGGGACACCCTATTTCGCCAGTGGCCCCGCGTTGATGGGCAGCACGATGCGGGTGACATGCCGGGCCTGGTCCGAGGCCAGCCACAGCACTGCCTCGGAGACGTCCTGCGCCTCGTTCCACGGGACGGGCAGCATGTTCAGCGACTGGAAGGCCTCCACCGTGTCCTCTTTACCCGGCTCGGCCAGGTACACCCGGGAGAGCATGTACAACTTCTGCTCAGTACCCTGGCTGGCGACCCGCGCCGGACTATCCGTGGTGGCCAGGGAAAAACGAGATTTACCGAACGAGCCGGGCTAGTCGTCGCTCGCTTTCTCGGCTAGCTCGGGCGGCAGGCCGAGGACGGCCAGGCAGCGAGGGACGTAGAAGTCGCTGACCTGGTCCAGCGGTATGGTCCCGCCCGGGCGGTACCAGTGCCAGACGCTGTTGTGCAGGCCGAGCACCGCCCTGGTCAGGAGCCGGGGCTCGGCCTCGGGAATGACTCCCTGCTCCATCGCCCGGGCCAGGAACGTGGCCCAGGCGAACTCGAGTTCGCGGGTGCGCGACCGCGCGAGCTGGCGGGCCTCCTCCTCACGCGGGGAGGTCCGGTGAACCCCGACCAGAGCCTGCTCCGCGACCAGCAGCCGGTTGCGGAGCACTTCCTGTTCGTTCAAGTCGTACTCGTGGCGCAGCAAGGCCACGATGGCTGTCGGGTAGTCGGCGGACTCCTTGGTGATCCGCTCGAAGTTCTGCAGGTACGTCGCGAGCGCCTCGGCCATGATCACGTACAGGCAGTGCAGCTTCGACTCAAAGTAGTGGTAGAGCGCCGTCGACCCGATGCCGACCGCCGCAGCCACGTCGGCCCACTTGCTGTCCTCATAGCCGTCGCGCCCGAACAGCGTCGTGGCCACGGCCAGGATGTCCTCCCGCTTGCCGCGAGAGGACCGTCGCCGTGGCTGTGCTTGGGCCCCTGTGCGCGCCATGAACTACCTACTTTATCTCACTTGACCTATAGCAACGATAGCACCCTCGCCCGCGCCTGCGTTCACGTCTGCATCCACGCCTGCGTCAATGCTTGCACCCGCGACACTTGCGGCAGGAGTCTCCACGGCACTATTATTGAACTGAAGTCAGATGAGTAAATATGCTAATGAAGACGTGCCGGCCGCCGGCCTGGCCGGGCGAGTCATCGTGGTCACCGGCGCGAGTTCCGGCCTGGGCAAGCAACTGGCTCATGCGCTGGCCGCCTACGGAGCGGTCCCGGTCCTGGCGGCACGCCGGGCTGGGCGCCTGCAGGCGCTGCAGGCCGAGGTTCCCCAGGCCGACGTGGTCGCCTGCGACGTGACCCGCGAGGCCGAACGTGAACGGCTGATGGAAACCGTGATCGAGCGTCATGGGCGCATCGACGGCCTGGTCAACAACGCGGGCATGGGCGCGACCGGGCCGGCCCTGCGCACGCCGACGGAGGCATTCGCCCGGGTGATCGACCTCAACCTCACCGCGCCGTACGCGCTGTCCTGCCTCGCTGCCCGCCACATGAGACAGGGTGGCGGGCGCTCGATCGTCAACGTCGCCTCGGTGATGGGCCTGCGCTCCGTCGCCCAGATCGCCGACGCTGCGTACGTGGCCTCCAAGGCCGGCCTCATCGGCCTCACCCGTGAGCTGGCGTCCCAGTGGGGTCGCTACGGCATCCGGGTCAATGCCGTGGCGCCGGGCTTTTTCGCCACCGAGATGAACGCGGAACTCGGCGCGGACGCGGACGACTTCCCCGAATGGCTCACCTCGCAGATCCCGCTCGGGCGCGGTGGGTACCCGGGCGAGCTTGACCAGTCGATCCTGTTCCTGCTCGGCCCGGGCAGCAGCTTCGTCACCGGCCACGTGCTCACCGTGGACGGCGGAATGGCGGTCCGCTGAAACCCCGCTAGCCACCTGAGGCTCGGCGCCTATCCGGCGCCCGCCAGCACGTGATGACCGGCCCGGACCAGCGGCTCTACTATGGCCTGGGCTTCCTCGAAGCCGGAGCCGAGCATCGCGCCGCCCGCGGCCCGTGCCGCGACTCCCTGGCAGACCACGGCGAGCTTGAAGTAGGCAAAGGCCCGGTACCAGGCGATGTCCGCCACGTCGAATCCGGTGATCTCGGTGTACCGCCGGACGATCTCGCCGCGGGCAGGAAAGCCCTCGGCCGCGGTCACCGGGGGGATGATCCGCGCGGCCGCCAGCACGTCGTCGTCGCCGGTCTCGCTCCAGTACGCGAGCAGGGCGCCGAGGTCGGCGAGCGGGTCACCGACGGTGCTCATCTCCCAGTCGAGCACGGCCACGATCTCGCCGGCCCTGGTCGGATGCAGGATGGTATTGTCCAGGCGGTAGTCCCCGTGGACGATCGTCACCGCAACCTGCCCGGGCACGGTACGCACCAGCTCGTCGCGCAGCGAGTTAAGCGCCGGAAAGTCCGCGGACTTGGAGCTTTCCCACTGCTTGGACCAGCGGCGGAGTTGCCGTTCCATGAACCCGGCGCCGCGGCCGAAGTCCGCTAGGCCGACCGTCGCGGGGTCGATCGCGTGCAGGTGCGCGAGCGTGTCGATCAGCGCGCCGCCGATCGCCTCCCGGTCGGCCGCCGTGTCGCCGTATCCCGGCGGCAGCTGGTTACGGCAGACGTGCCCGACCACCCGTTCCATCAGGTAGAACGGAACGCCGAGCACGCTGCCCGCGTCCGCTAGGTACAGGGTCCGCGGCACCGGCACGCGGCTGCCGTGCAGTGCGGACTGCACGCGGAACTCACGGGCCATGTCGTGCGCGGTCGGCAGCACGTGCCCAAGGGGCGGGCGACGCAGCACCACCTCGCCGGCATCGCAGGCCACCCGGTAGGTGAGGTTGGACTTACCGCCCGAGATGAGCGCCACGCCGCACTCCCGCCAGCGGGCGTCGTGCAGTACCTCGGCCAGCTGCGGCCCGACGATCTCCGGCTCGGCGCCGGTGACAATCGGCTGCAGCCGCTGCGCCGTCGGGTCGGCGAACGCCGATTCCCGCGCGCTCATGCCGAAGAGGCTTCCGTGAGGACCGGGGAGGATAGGGCCGAACGGGCTTGGCTAACGCGCTCGGCTAGTTCACGCCCGAGCCGCCGTTCGTGATGGGCGGCGTCGCCGAACTGCTGGGCCCGGACGCCGATCCGGCGCAGGAAGCGGTGGGCCGGGTGCTCGGCGGTGAACGCGATGCCGCCGAACACCTGCATGGCGCTGTGCGCCACCTCACGCGCGCCGCGGGAGACGTACGCCTTGGCGATCGACGCGGCCTGCGCGGCCTCCGGATCGCCGTCGTCAAACGCCGCCGCCGCGTAGCGCACCGCGGACCATCCGCTCTCCCGCCGGACGTAGGCGTCGGCGAGGATGTGGCGCAGGGCCTGAAAGCTCCCGATGGTGCGGCCGAACTGCCGGCGTTCACCCGCGTAGCGGCAGGCCAGGTCGAGGATGTGACCCGCCGCGCCGACGGCCTCGGCGGCGGCGAGCAGCGAGCCCGCGGTCATCAGGCGGCGCAGGACCTGCCGCGCCTCCGGTCCGCCGAGCACGCCGGAGCCAGGCACCGGGACCGCGTCGAAGCGGGCCGTCCCCATCAGCACCGTCTCGTCGAAGCATTGCTGCGCCTGCCGCGTGAGCCCGGCCGCGCTCGGGGGGGTGACCGCAAGTGCCGGCTCGCCGTCGAGCATGGCGAGGACCGCTAGCTGGCCGACCGCCTTAAGCTGCTCGATCGCGACCTTCTCCCCGCGTATCTCCAGACCGTTAATCCCGCGGGAAAGCCTCGTCCCGGCGCGCTCGACCGTCCACCCGGAGCCTGCTTCGAGCAGCGCGACGCCGATCGGGTCCTGGCTGGAAAGCAGGGCCGCGATTCCCGCGGGCAGCGACCGGGCCTGCGGCGCGAGCGCCAGGCGCACGGCAGCGCTGCCGAGGAACGGCACCGATGCCAGGTGGCTGCCGAGCGAGCGGGCGATCAGGCACAGCTCGACGGCTCCCAGACCGTCCTCGCCTTCTTCTTTCATACCGAACGAGCCGAACTCGACCAGCGCCCTCCAGATCTGGCATCGCCGCTCGGCGGAAGCGCCGCTGACGTCCTGTGGCGCGACCCACTCACGGCTGAGCAGCGTGTCGATCGACTCGCTGATCCAGGATTGCTCCTCGGTAAGTTCGAGTTCCATGGCTGTGTCTCCTGCTCGCCTCCGGGGCGCCTTTGAGGCGCCGCCTTCCCTCGTCGCTCGTTCCTCGTTCCTCAGTCCAGGCGGCTCCGCGCCCCTTCGGCTCGCTCAGGCTCCTGCGGAAGCGAGAGAACGCGGTCGGCGATGATGTTGCGCTGAATCTGCCGGGTCCCGCCATACACCGAGGCGGCGCGGGAGTAGAGGTAGGTCTCCTCCCAGAACGCGTCCTCGTCGTGCCCGGCCGGGTCGGCCTGCTCGATGGCGGGCCCCAGGAGCTCGACCGCGGTCGCGGCGAGCCGCTGTTCGGCCTCGGCCATCAGCAGCTTCACGCTGGAGCTGTCCGGGCCGACCGCGCCGCCGGCCAGGAACTCGCCCACGGTCCGCTGGGCGTGGTACCGCAGCACCTCGATGCCGATCATGGCCTGGGCCAGCGGGACCTGGGCGCCCGGATCATCCAGCAGGGCCCGGCCGTCCAGCGCCCGGTCGCCCAGCGTGAACGCCAGCCGGTCGAGCCACGTGCGCAGCTTGACCTGGCGGGGGAGGGCCGCGGTCCCGCGCTCGTGCCCGAGCGTGTACATGGCGATCTTCCAGCCGTCGCCCCGGCTGCTGAGCAGGTTCTGCTCCGGCACCAGCACGTCGTCGAAGAACAGCTCGCAGAACTCCGCGTGCCCGGTGATCTGCGTCATCGGCCGGACGTCCACGCCCGGAGAGTTCATGTCGACGATCAGCATGGAAATTCCACGGTGGCGTGGCCGCCCGGAGCCCGGATCCTCGGTTCGGGCCAGCACGCCGCACCAGCGCGCGAACTGCCCCCAGGACACCCAGGTCTTCTGCCCGGTGAGCACGAAACGGCCGTCGCGCTCCAGGGCCCTGGTGCGCAGCGAGGCCAGGTCCGAACCCGCCTCGGGCTCGGAGAAGCCCTGGCACCAGATCTCGCTGGCGTCCAGGATCGGCGGGATGTGCCGCCGCCGCTGCTGTTCGGTACCGAAGCGCAGCAGCGACGGGCCGAGCACGTCGAGCCCGACGACGTTGACGAACTCCAGTGCCCCGGCGGCCGCCAGTTCCTGGTCGACGACGATCTGCTCGACCGGCGCCCGTCCGCCGCCGCCGAACTCGCGGGGCCACGCCCGGCCGACGTATCCGGCCCGGTAGCAGCTGGCCTGCCAGCCGCGGAGGGCCTCGATCCTCGCATCGAGCGAGCGGGGCAGATCCGCCGGGGACGGTGCGTTCCCGGCTAGGAAGGCCCGGACCTCTTCCCGCAGCCGGCGCTCCTCTGGGGCCATCCCATACTCCTCACGACGCGTTCCATTTCCTGAATTGAAATCATATCAGTTTTAACGGACGACGGGTACCCTGCCGAGTTGGTCGGCACATGACGGCGGGCATCCCCTGCCGCCATGTGCCGCGTTGCCCGGCGCGCCGCGCCGTCACCCTTCCCCGAACACCAGCAGGCCGCGTAGGTCACGACCAGCGTGCCGGCCGCATGCTGCCTCGCCATCTCTCAGAGATGCCCCGGCCGAGGCCCTGTCCAGCGCCGGTGACGATCGCGATCTTTCGTCGAGCATGCCCGCCTCCTCAGGCTCGTGCCGCCGTGACGGGCACCGGCGCCCGCGATGCCCGGATCGCGTCCGCGGCAGCGCGGCCCTCTGAGATCGCGTGGGCCACACGCCGCGGCACGGCCGCGTCACCGATCACCCGTACCGTGGGCCCCCTGAGTCCCGGCGGCACCAGGGACTGCCAGTCACGTGCCCGGCGCTCGCCGACGACGATGACGGCATCGGCGGCTATCCGCCTGGTCGCTCCCGACATCGTGTTCCCGAGCTCGGCGTGGCCGTCGCCGACCGAGGTAAGCGCCGTGAACGGCAGGACGTCGAGCGGTGCGCCGCGAAGCCGGGCGATGAGCTGCACCCGCCCCTCGGCCGGGAGCGACGCGCCGAACGCCGCGCCCGGTGTCGCGACGGTGATCCTGGGCACCGCCGCGAGTACACCCAGTTCCACTGCACTCGCGCAGGACCAGCTGCCGAAGCCGTCGTCGGCGATCAGCAGGTGCTCGCGGCCCGCGAGCGCCGAGGGCCCAGAGGCGATCGCCAGGGATGACGCGACCGCTCGCTCGATGCCCGCGATCTCGGGCAGGACTTCCTCGCTGCCGACCGCGAGTACCACCTCGCTGAAGCCGGCCAGGTCAGCCGGGCCAGCGGTGGTCCTCAGCCGCAGCGTGACGCCGTCGGCGGCCTCGATCGATGCCCGGTAGAAATCCAGCAGGGCCCGCCATCCGCTGCGGTTCGGCGCCGACGCAGCGATCGCGAGCTCCCCGCCGATCGCGTCACGCTGGTCGAACACGACGATCTCTCTCCGGCCAACCGGGGTGGCCACGCCCGCGAGCGCGTGCCCGTCGACCAGGGCAACTGCGCACTCCAGCCCGGCCGGCCCAGTGCCGACGATCGCGACCCTGTCCCCCCGGCCACCGCCGGCCTGCCGCACCAGCAGCGGCGCGGCCGGGCGCCTGGCCGCGCCGGCCGGGGCCAGTTCGGGGTTGACGGAGCAGAGCAGGACGGGGTCGAAGGTTCGGCAGTCCTCGTTGCACGACACGCACGGGCGGACCTGCGCTGCCCGGCCGGACAGCAGTTTGGCAGGCAGGTCCGGATCGGCGATCAGCGGCCTGGCCATCCCGACCAGGTCCGCGCCGGCCGCGAGCGCCGCGTCGATCTGGTCCGCCCGCCGGAACGCCTGCGAAGCCAGCAGCGGCCGGCTGGTCAGCGGCCGGATCCGGGCGAGGTGGGGCAGCAGCGGCGGCTCCGCGATGGCCATGTCGCGCACGTAGGTCGTCCGGACGCCCACCGTGAGGTTGATGTAGTCGGCGTGCGGGCTGACGTGCGGCAGCAGCTCGCACAGCCCGTCCAGGGTCAGCCCGGCCTCCTCGCCCCCGTCGGTGGACAGCCGGACGCCGATCACCACGCCGGGCGCGCAGCCGCGGATCGCCTCCGTGATGCGGGCTAGGATGCCGGCCCTGGCGGCCACCGAACCGGCGCCAGGCCGCCGGTTGGTCACCGCGGACAGGAACTGGCCGAGCAGGTAGCCGTGGGCCGCGTGCAGCTCGATGACCTGGAATCCGGCGGCAAGCGCGTTGACCGCCGAGACCCGGAAGCCTTCGATGATCGCTTCTACCTCGCCGTCGGTCAGCGGGCGTGGCCGGACCGGCTCGCGTGGCGAGCGCACCGCTGACGGGGCGACCGGTGCAAACCAAATTTCCGCGCCCGTCGTCTCGCGGCCCAGGTGCACCAGCTGGCAGGCCGCCACGGCACCCTCGTCGCGGATCGCCTGCGCGCGGGCGGCCATGCCCGGCACGGCCTCCTCCCGCCACGCCTCGGTCACGATCCGGCGCCGCCAGGTGGACTCCGGTGCCGTCACCGTGCCGCCGACCACTAGCATCGCGGCGCCGCCGGCCGCGCGGCGCCGCCAGTACTCGGCGTCCTCGGGCAGCGCGAGGCCGCCGGAGACCAGTCCCGCGGCATGCGCCGTTCCGACCAGCCGGTTGCGCAGCACCAGGCCGTGCGCAAGCGGGAACGGCCGGGACGCCAGGGGCTCGCTCGCGCTCATCGCCGGCCTCATGCGCCTGGCCCGCGTCCCTCGCCCGGGCCGCGTCCCCTGACCAGTTCGAGATATCCGGCCGCGTCGGTCTTCGCCTCGCCCCGGAGCGTGGCGAGCCTGTGCAGTCGGCGCCTCTGCTCCAGCGGCGGGAGGTTGCGCCACCGGCCATCGTCGAAAGCGGCACGCGCGGATCGCACGGCACGCTCCACACCGGCGGCGGAGCCCGCCGCGGCGGTGGTGACCTGATCGCCCGTGCCCGGGTCGATGACCGGCATGGTCGCGCCGTCCATCGACGGGACCACCTCGCCGTCGATCACGTGGCCCGACAACGAGCGCTCGAGGTGGCGGACGGTGGCCGGCGTGATCGGATAGGACGTGGTATCGGTCAGCACGCTCATCGCGACTCTCCAGTAACTAAGGTTAGTTCAGTTCAGTATACGGCTTCGGAGTTGGTTTGTTAAAGCTACAGTTACAGATGAGTTGGGCCGATCTTCCAAGCCGGTGACTGATGCGACATCAGGTTTGCTACCAGCGCCCGGCGTAACCACGGCACGGCCGTACACTTCGCCGTGGCCCAGCCGGCGGTAGGGCGTCCAACCGCCTGGCCCATCGTGAAGCACTCAGTCTCCGAGCAGATGGCCCTCGCCCGGGCGTGCGCCACCACCTCGGTCAGCTTGTGAAGCGTCCCCCAGGTGGGGATGTGCACCGAGCACCCGAAGGGCAGCGACACGATGGAGACCGGGAGCGATCCGGCCTCCACGGCCCACATATGAGATGGCGCCGCCCGGGCCGATAACGCCCGCGGCGAGCGCCAGCGCGCCGTCCGTGGCCACGCAGTCGAGCACCAGCGCTGCCCCCCGGAAGAGATTCTCCATCGCCTGCAGGCAGGGGCCAGCAGGCGCCGCAGCCCCACCGCGCGTAGACGGAGCAGCACCTCGCCCGGGGCCAGGCTCGGGTACCAGGACCGTCACCAGCTCCGGGCTCGCTCCGCCACCGTAGCAGCCGCACCGCCGACATCGTCTCCTGATTTAACGTCACCTCAATACGTGTGGCAAATCCGCTAACTGCACTTGACCAGCACACAACTGGAAGATTATCTTAATTGAAGTCAGGTCAATATTCGCGGCTAGAACGCGGCCGAGGTGCATCATGTGCAAGCATCAACTTCCCTGTCCGCCCGCGGACGCATCGGATCGCGAGGCGGCCCACGTCGTGGCGTCTCATCCCGAACAGGGATGGAGCCTGCTCTGCAACGGCGTCGTGGTGTTTGAGGACACCGGCGCGCTGCTTCCCGATGGCCGGAGCATCCCACCGCACCGGTTGGCCCACCTGAAGGTGACTGCCCGCCTGCCTCGGCTGCCGCGGCCGGTGACCGCCTGCGCGGCATGAGGGGTGAGCTGACATGCGCCAGATCCGCATCAGCAAACGGGAGCGCCCAGCGCGCTGGTGGCTGGAGTCGCTGCCACCGGACGCGCGTGACCCCGACATCGCTCGCGCCAAGCAGTTGGCCCGCCGTACCCGCCGACCTCAGCGTCAGCCGCAGCAGACGCAAGCGACGGCCTGACCAAGGCGAGGTGCCCGTGGTCGGTGACCAGATGGCCGCTTGGCTCCGATACCCAGGGCAAGGGGACACGCTCTACGTCAACCTGCCGACCTGCATCACCCTCCAGCCGGTCATACGGCATTCGACGCCTACCACAAGCAGTCGCACCCAGGGCGCAAGCTGTCCACGCTGGCGGTGCTTGCGCCGGACAACGCGTGGAATATGCCGTGGTTCCTCTTGACCCAGGGCAACTCTTCGCAAGGCACCGGATACGCGCCGATCGTCACCGACCCGGACGGCCAGCTGAAACAGATCTGGAAGAAGTAACCAGATGTCGGCCGGCGTCTGATGCCGTGCCGCGGTGGCCTGCGGCCAGTTCGTCCGTAGGCCA
>Ga0335085_10006423_pt1 | contig 18559 bp, 13 predicted proteins | sample Lox_Sample_45_FD_206712 | JGI IMG/M metagenome (GOLD analysis project Ga0335085, IMG submission 206712) | Soil microbial communities from Loxahatchee National Wildlife Refuge, Florida, United States - Lox_Sample_4.5 | ecosystem: Environmental > Terrestrial > Soil > Wetlands | place: USA...
CGCGCAGACGCGGAATAGCGCGATGCGATGCCGCCGCGGCCCTTCGGCCGGAAACACCTGCGGGCGCAGGAACGGCGACGGCGGCGGCGGGCTCGGCGCGAGCGCCAGCATGGCGCGAAGCCGCGTCGGCAACAGATCCTGCAGCGGCTTCGCCAGCGCCGCGCCGGCAAGCGCGAGGCGAAAGAGCGCCGGCCGCGGCAACACCGTCGCGATAAACGCGCGTATCGCGCGATCCATCATCCGCCGCGCGGCGCGCTCTTCGATGCGATGCCGCGCCTGATCGACGAGATGACCGTAATTGACGCCCGAGGGACATGTCGTCATGCAGGCATAGCACGAGAGGCAGCGATCGATGTGCTTGACCACGCGCGCGCTCGGCACGCGGTCGTTCTCGAGCATGTCCTTGATGAGGTAGATGCGGCCGCGCGGCCCGTCGAGCTCGTCACCGAGCTCCAGATAGGTCGGACAGGTTGCGTTGCAGAAGCCGCAATGCACGCATGTGCGCAGGATCGTGTTGGCCTCCTGCGTGTCGGCGTCGGCGAGCTGCGCGAGAGAGAAATTCGTCTGCATCGCTCAGAGCTCGGGATACATCCGGCCGCGATTGAAGAGCCGCTTCGGATCGAAGCTCTCCTTGACCCGCGCCGACAGCGCCGCGACTTCGCGCGCTTGCGGCTGGAAAACCGGCACCGCCGCGCGCAGCGCATCGCCGGCGCGGATCAAACTCGCATGGCCGTTGCCGATCGCGCCGCGGATGATCGCGGCGCCCGCATCCTGCCCCGGCGGCACGGCGAGCCAGACGAGACCGCCGCCCCAATCGAGGAAGTAGCGGAGATCGAGCTTCTTGCCGAGCGCCGTCACCAGCGCCGGCGCCGCGCTGGGCGTGATCGAGATACGCCAGATCGCGCGCTCGCGCGGCTCGGCGAGCGGCGCGACGTCGCGGATATCGCGCCACACCGCGAGCGAGGCCTCGTCGCCGAGGATATCGGCGTCGCCGAACCCCGCGAGCTCGCGCCGCAAGGCCGTGGCGCGCGCTTCGACGGACGGCACGGGGCCTTCGACGCGCGCCAAGGTCAGCGCTTGGCCGCTCGGCGCGATTTCGGCCGGCAGATGCGCTGCCGCCGTGAGCTCGTGCGCCGAGTTGAGCGCCTGGCTCATCGCGGCAAGGGCGCGCGTCACATCGAGACCGGACAGGACGAGCGTGCGCGTCGCCTCCGGCCGCGGCAGCACCTTGACGCTGATCTCGGTCAGCGCCGCAAGCGTGCCGTAGGAACCCGCCATCAGCTTCGAGAGATCGTAGCCGGTGACGTTCTTCACCACGCGGCCGCCGGCCTTGAAGGCCTCGCCGCGCCCGCTCACGGCGTGAAAGCCGAGGAAATGATCGCGCGCCGCGCCTTGCCGGATGCGGCGCGGCCCCGCGAGGTTGCAGGCGATCACGCCGCCGAGGGTCGGCGCTTTGTCGCTCGTGCCGAAAAGCGCGCGCCAATCGCCCGGCTCGAAAGCCAGCATCTGGCGCGCGCCATCGAGCGCCGCTTCGATCTCGCTCAGCCTCGTCGCCGCGCCGGCGGTCAGCACCAGCTCCGCCGGCTCATAATCGCGAATGCCCGAGAACGCGCTGAGATCGAGGACATGCGGCAGCTGCAGCGGCCGCCCGAGGCCGCGCTTGCTGCCGCCGGCGATCAACTGGAGCGGCTCTTCGTTGGCGAGCGCCTGCTGAACGATCGCGACGAGTTCGGCTTCGTCGGAGGGGCGGAAGCGGGTCACGGGGCACCGTCCCGCGGCTGCATACCCCCCTCCCTACCCTCCCCCTCAAGGGGGGAGGGGAAAGGAAGCGATGTGTGATGATCCCCTCCCCCCTTGAGGGGGAGGGCAAGGGTGGGGGGCGATCTATCCACGTGGCGCAATTTCTAAAGTCGCTCGATGTCCGGATGCGGCAGAGCGCCGTGATGGACATGGAGATGGCCGAGCTCGGCGCAGCGATGGAGCTCGGGGAACGCCTTGCCCGGATTGAGCAGCCCCGAGGGATCGAAGGCGCATTTGACGCGGAGCTGCTGGTTGAGATCGCTCTCGCCGAACATCGTCGGCATGAGATCGCGCTTCTCGACGCCGATGCCGTGCTCCCCCGAGAGGACGCCGCCTATTTCGACGCAATAGCGCAAAATGTCGTTGCCGCAGGCTTCGGCCGCTTCGATCTGGCCCGGCTGGCTGGCGTCGTAGAGGATCAGCGGATGGAGATTGCCGTCGCCGGCATGGAAGACATTGGCGACGCTGAGACCGTATTGCGTTGCGATCGCGCTCATGCGCGTCAGCACATCGGGCAGGCGCTTGCGCGGGATCGTCGGATCGACGCAGTAGTAATCGGGCGAGATACGGCCGACGGCGGGAAATGCCGCCTTGCGCCCGGCCCAGAAGGTGAGCCGCTCCTCCTCGCTGGTCGAGATGCGGCACGACACCGCGCCTTCGGTCTTCGCGATCTGATCGACCCGCGCGATCAGATGATCGACCTCGGCCGGCGGCCCGTCGAGCTCGACGATGAGCAGCGCCTCGACATCCAAGGGATAGCCGGCATGGACGAAAGCCTCGACCGCGTGGATCGCCGGCTTGTCCATCATCTCCATGCCGCCCGGGATGATGCCGGCGGCGATGATCGCGGCAACGCACGCGCCGGCGCTTTCGTTCGAGGGAAAGCCGATCAGCAAGGCGCGCGCAACCTCAGGCTTGCGCAGGATGCGCACCGTCACTTCGGTGACGACGCCGAGCAAGCCTTCCGAGCCGATCATCAGCCCGAGGAGATCGTAGCCTTCGGCGTCGAGATGCTTGCCGCCCAAGCGCAGCACCTCGCCGTTCATCAGCACCATCTCGATGCCGAGCACGTTGTTGGTGGTGAGGCCGTATTTGAGGCAATGCACGCCGCCCGAATTCTCCGCGACGTTGCCGCCGATGGTGCAGGCGATCTGGCTCGACGGGTCGGGCGCGTAGTAGAACCCGGCGCCTTGCACCGCGTTCGTGATGCCGAGATTGGTGACGCCCGGCTGCACCACGGCGCAGCGATTGGCGTAGTCGATCTCGAGCACGCGGTTGAACTTGCCCATGCCGAGGACGATGCCGTCGGCAAGCGGCAGCGCGCCGCCCGAGAGCGAGGTGCCGGCGCCGCGCGGTACCACCTTGATGCCCTCGGCCTGGCAATATTTGAGGACGGCGGAGACTTCCGCGGTGCACGACGGCAGCACGACGAGCAGCGGCAATTGCCGATAGGCGGTCAGCCCGTCGGTCTCGTAGACGCGGCGCTCGTCCTCGGGGATGACGACGCCGTCGGGCGCCGCGACGATGCGCTGAAGCGCCGCGGCGATCGCGGCGCGCTTGGCGATGATGGCTTGGTCGGGCGGAGGCATCAGCATCGATCACCCCCTGCCGCGCGGGCGCGCGGCCGTGCCGCGCTCAGCCCTGGCGGGCTTTGAACCGCGGGTTCGTCTTGTTGATGACGTAGGTGCGGCCGCGACGCCGCACGATCTTGCAGTTCTTGTCGCGCTTTTTCAGCGTTTTCAATGAGTTAGCGATTTTCATGACGTGACCTCGAAACGGCTCGCGACCATAGGAAAGCCGCGCCCCAGTGTCAACCGGAAGCCGCCCGAAACCGCGGGCGCCGGCGCTAGAGGGGCTACCGCCCGCGATGGTAGGATCGCGCCCATGCGTCTCCCCCCCTCGCTCCTCGCCGCTTTGCTCCTCGCCGCCGCGCTCGCGCCGGCACTCGCCGCGGAGAATACGACCAAGGCCTACAACGACCGGCACGGCTTCGCGCTGCGCGTCCCGCTGACGGCCTCGGTCGAGACCGACGCCCAGGAGAACGGCGAGCTCGACATGATCCCCGACGCGGCCGTCGTCGTGTCGATCAATCCCAACGAGTTCAAAGGCACCAACCTCGGCGACGCCAGCCTGTCGATCGGCGTCAGCAACGACCCGGCCATCCTGGCCGCTTGCGGCGCCGCGAAGACGACCCAGGGCGAGAAGCCGGCCGGCACCGCGACGCTCGGCGGCGTCAAATTCTCGCGCTTCACCTTCGAGGACGCCGGCGCCGGCAACCGCTACTCATCGACGATCTATCGCGGCGTCGTGAGCGGCCATTGCTACGAGATCGTCGAGTTCCTGCATTGGGCGGCAATCGAGAATTTCTCGCCGGGCGCCATCAAGGCGTTCGATCGGGCGACGATCGAGGCCGAGCTGCATGCGATCGCGCGCAGCTTTGCCCTGACCGGCCGCGCGCTCTGATCGCCCCTCGCTTGGGCTGAGGCGCGCTCAGCGGACCGGCGCGGTCGAGCGCGTATTCTGCGCATAGACATAGAAATAGCGCAGCGCGCCGGCATCAATGGCGGCAAGCGTCCGGATGCAACGCTCGACCTCGCTCAATAACGGCAGCGCGCGACGGCCGCGGAGATTCCGCAGCTCGGGATGATCGAGGAAGCTGCGCCACGAGCGCAGCAGCAGGCTGCGATAGCTCGCGGTCGTGTCCTTGGCGATCAGCACGTTGCAGCCGAGGCGCTCGAGACAGGCGGCGTATTCCTCGCCCGCCCAGAGGAGCGGCTTGCGCTCCTGCCTTTCGGCCCAGCCGCAGTAAGCCGCATCGTCCGTCGGGGCGTCGCCGCGCACGAAATCGGTGATCACGACCTGGCCGAAAGATTTGAGCCCCAGGCTCACGGCATGCAGAAAAGCCTCTTTGTCGGCGAGGGTCGAAATCACCTCGCGCGCGATCACGCCATCGTAAAACGCAGGACGCAGCTCGAAATGCTCGGGATCGTAAGGCGCGAGCTGAACGCGCCGCCCGGCCTTTTGCGTGCGCAAAAACGAGGCGCCGGCTTTGACGAGATCGGGATTGCGATCGAAGCCGGTGATGTAGCTTTTCCATTCCTGCGTGATCGCCAGGCCGGTGCCGCCCATTCCGGCATTGAGATCGAGCACCGACATCTCGGGCGTGAGGCCCATGGGGCTCATGATCTCCTTGAGATAGGTCTCATCGGCGGGAAGGAGGCAGCCGGGCCCGTAAATCCATTGCCGCAGGACGACAGGATCGAGCGGCGGCCCTTGCTCCGCGACAGCGGCGAGCCGTCGCGGCGGGCGCGCCACCACCACATCGAGCCGCGCGCGCGGCGCGCGCCTCCAGCGCGGCAGGCGCTCGGCGAGCCGGCGAAGTATCGGCCATGGCGACGACCTGACCTCGGGGGCGGTCAGACCCAGCATTGATACCCTTTCGCGCCGCAAAGCGGCGTCCGCGCACCCACCCGCGGCTCCCGAATGAGAGACGAGGACGCTTAAGGAAAAGCGAAGCGCGGCGGCGAAAGCGGTGGCAAGGCGGTTAAGTCGCCTCCACCATAAGTATGAGGCTCAATCGGCGGGGCTGAGCCCGATGGCGCGAAACTCTTTTGTCGACGCCGGCGATGCCAGCAGGCGCAGGAATTTCCGCGCCGCTTCGGAGTTGGCGGCATGCGGCCCGAGATAGGCGGCGGTGGCGCTGCCCCACACCACGACATCGGCCGGCACCGCGCCGACGACTTTGACGCCTTTGTTCGGCTGGAGCTCCGGAATCGCGGTCGCGCCGGTCTCGACCTCGCCCTGCGCGATGGCGTCGGCGACATTTTCGCCGGCGCCTTGGATGTAGCGGTATTTCGGCGCGATCTCGCCCGCGATGCCGAGATCCTCGACCGCTTTGATGAACGGCGGCGACGTTCCCGAGCCGCCTTTCGGATCGACCAGGCCGATGGTCTTCACCCGGCGCAGGAAGGCGATGAAATCGACCTTAGTGCGAAACGGTGCCGGCTTTTTCGCCTTGGCCGACACGGCCATGCCGAGCTTCGACTGGCCGAGCACGACCCGCGTCGCATCGCTGAGCAAGCCCTCCTTCACCAGCCGCTCGTGCAGCGCGGTCGCGACGATCAGCACGTCCGCGTTCGGCATCGCCTTGATGCGGTCGTAGGTGACGCCGGGATTGCCGAGCTGCAGACGCACCGTGTCGCCGGTCTGCTTCTCGAAGCGCGGCGCGATGAGACGCAGCGCGCTCGCCGTCGTCGCCTGCCCGACGACGTTGAGCTCGGCGGCGTAGGCCGACGGCAGCGCCGCGAGGAGGAACACGAAAAGCGCCGCCAGCCGAGCCATGCCCAACCTCTTACCAGAACGAGTAATGCGCGATCGCCTCGAAGCGATAATATTTGAGGGCGCCGGATTCGAGCGCGGCGATCGTGCGGAAGCAGGCCTCGGCCTCGGCAAGCACCGCCTCGACCTGCGCGGCCGGCTGGCCGCGATTCTCGCCGGCGCGCAGATAGCCGATCCAGGCGGCGACGATCTGCCGGCGATAAAGCGCGCTGATATCCTCGGCGCGCCGCAAGCCGTAGCCGAGGCTCTTGAAGCAATCGGCATATTGCGCGGCGGTCCAGAGCGCCGGCCGCTCCGCCCGCTTGCTGCGCCACGCCTCGAGCGCGGGCCGCTCGCCGGCGCTGCGATCGAGCACGAAATCCGTCAGCACGATCTGGCCGCGCGGCCGCAGCGATTGCGCGACGACGCGCAGGAAGCGCTCTTTCTCGACCACCGCATAGGTCGCTTCGCGGCCGAGCGCGCAATCGAACTTCGCGGCGCCGAGCTCCAGCGTTTCCGGGTCGCACGCCTTGATGCGGACGAGGTTCGCCGCGCCCAGCGCCGCCGACATCGCGTTGCCTTGCCGCGCGCGGTCGTAATCGCGCTCGATACCGGTCACGCGCGTATGAAACGCCTGCGCGATGGCGCGCGCCGGCCCGCCGAGCCCGGCGGCGAGATCGAGCAGCGCGGAGGATGCGTCGAGCCGAAGCGGCTCGACCAGCGACAAGAGCCAGGCGGGATCGCCGGGAATGACATAGCCGCGGCCAAAGAGCCGCTGGCGAATGGCGAGCGCATCGGGCGCGGCGTTGGCATTGGCGGCAGCGATCGCGCCGGCGCTCGGGGCTTCGGCCGAGCGTCGCAGCATCCGGCTCAGCCGCGCAAGGAAGCGAACCCGCCGGTCCGGCACGACCGGGACCGGCGATACCAGCACCGGCGCCCGCTCGACCGCGGGCGGCGCAGCGCTCGGCTTACCGGGCGCTTGCTCGAGCGTTTTGGGCCAAGCCCGTGCGGCCGGCGCGCGTTTGCGTGCCGGTTCGGGATGCTGCCAATCGAGCGGGACGCGCTCCAGCGTCCCCGTGACATCCGCCATCATCCCCCCAACGTACTACCCCCGCGCCCCGCCCGACACGATCAGGCCGGCGCGGCCGCTTATTCTCCCGGCGCTTCGGCCACCGCGCGCTTGCGCGGACGCGCAGCCGAAGCGTTGACGCCATGCGCGGTCATGAATTGCTTGATGTTGCGGCAAGCCTGGCGCAGGCGCTGGCGGTTCTCGACCAGCGCGATGCGCACGTAATTCTCGCCGTACTCGCCGAAGCCGTTGCCCGGCGAGACCGCGACATTCGCCTCTTCGAGCAAGAGCTTCGAGAAAGCGAGGCTGCCCATCTCGCGGAACGCCGGCGGCACCGGCGCCCAGGCGAACATCGTCGCCGGCGGCGCGGGAATGTCCCAGCCCGCCTGATGCAGGCCTTCGACGACGACATCGCGCCGCGCCTTGTAGCGCTCGCGAATCTCCTTGATGCAATCCTGCGGCCCGTTGAGCGCCGCCGTCGCCGCGACCTGGATCGGCGTGAAGGCGCCGTAATCGAGATACGACTTCACGCGCGACAGCGCCGCGATCAAGGTCGGATTGCCGACCGCAAAGCCGATGCGCCAGCCGGCCATCGAATAGGTCTTGCTGGTCGAGGTGAACTCGACCGCGATCTCCTTCGCGCCCGGCACTTGCAGCACCGAGGGCGGCGGATTGCCGTCGAAATAGATCTCGGCATAAGCGAGATCGGAGAGCAGCCAGATCTTCTGCTGGCGGCAAAAATCGACGATCTCGGTATAGAAATCGAGATCGACGACCTGCGCCGTCGGATTGGCCGGGAAGTTGATGACGAGCGCCAGCGGCTTCGGCACCGAGGAGGCCGCGGCCTTTTTCAGCTCGCGCATGAAATCGATCTCGGGACCGATCGGCACGTGGCGCACCGAAGCGCCGGCGATGATGAAGCCGAAGGAATGGATCGGATAGGTCGGATTCGGCGCGAGGATGATGTCGCCCGGCGCGGTGATCGCCTGGGCGAGATTGGCGAGGCCTTCCTTCGAGCCGAGGGTGACGATCACCTCGCGCTCGGGGTCGAGCTCGACGCCGAAGCGGCGGGCGTAATAGGCCGCCTGGGCGCGGCGCAGCCCGGGGATGCCGCGTGAGGCCGAATAACCGTGGGCGCGCGGATTCTGCACCGTCTCGATCAGCTTCTGGACGATATGCGGCGGCGTCGCCCCGTCGGGGTTGCCCATGCCGAGATCGATCACATCGCGGCCCGCCGCTCGCGCCTTCGCCTTCAGCGCGTTCACTTCGGCGAAGACATAGGGCGGCAGTCTCTTGATGCGATAGAATTCTTCTTCCATGGCGACCATCAACCGGGGCGGGAGGCCCATATAATAAGGCCTGGCGTGCCAAGAGGCGAGAGGAAGCCGCTGTTTCGCCTGCCGAAATGCGCACGGGGCCCCGCCGGGCAAACAAGGGATGCAAGCCGGCCCCCGAGCCTATAGAATCAGCGGATAGAGGGGGTTCACCGGCCATGGCCGTCGGTCACCTGGTCCGCAGGCATATCGGATTTCTCGAGGCGACGCTGGCGCTGATCGTCGCGCTCGGTCTTGCCCTGCCTTTCGTGCGCATCCCCGGCGAGCATCCGACGCGGATCGCGGTGCGTTTCCAAACCGCCGATATGGCGCGGCCGGGCGGCTTCACCGTCCATATCTCGTCCAATATCTGCTACGTGCTGCGCGCCCTCTTGTCCTACCAGGACCCGGCGAGCGGCGAATTCGTGCAGATCTTCTGCGGCAAGAAGGCCGAGGCGGTGGCGCCGCAGATCCGCGCCGAGCGCGTGGCCGGGTCGCCGGTCATTCCCGCCGCCGCGATCGCGCAGCCCTAAACGGCTGGCATCGGCCCCCGTGAACACGGTCGCTACCTTCCGCGACGACGGCTTTGCCATGCAGCAGCCGTTCGACGCCGCCATCGTCATCGCCACGATCATGCGGCCCTCGCTGGCGCCGGCGTTGCGCTCGATCTTTCGACAAAGCTTTCGCGGCCGGACGCAGATCGTGCTCGGCATCGACAAGCTCGTCGGCGCGCGCGGCATCCTCGACGACGTGCTGAAAGAGCGGCCGCCGCATCAGGCGGTAACCTTGCTCGATCTCGGCTATTCGACGGCGCGGCCGAATGGCGGCCTGCATCCCGATCCCTGGGGCGGCGCGCTGCTGACGATCCTCAGCTATGTCGCCAACAGCCGCCATGTCGCCTATCTCGACGACGACAACTGGTTCGCGCCGCGCCATATCGAGACGCTGCTCGCGGCGATCGAGGGCAAGGATTGGGCCTACAGCCTGCGCTGGTACGCGGAAGAACATACCGGCCGGCCGCTCTGCGTCGACGAATGGGAATCGGTCGGGCCCGACAAAGGCGTCTATGCCGTGAAGTTCGGCGGCTTCGTCGACAATTCCTGCCTGATGATCGACAAGCTCAAATGCGAGCCGGCGTTGCGGCTGTGGAGCCGGCCCTATAAGCTGCCGGAGGGCGGCTATGCCCCGGCCGATCGCTCGTTCTTCGCGGAGTTGCGCCAGCGGCCCCATGCCTGCACCGGCGAGGCGACGAGCTACTACACGCTGCAGGCCAGCGACTTCAATCACGCCGAGCGCATGGCGCTGATCAAGGAGCGGCTGGCCGCCGGCCAGAGCCGCTACTAGACTAAGTGTTGCGGGACTGCAGGATCTGCTCGGTCGCCATTTCGAGCAGCCGAAGCCGATTGACCTTGCCCCCCGGAATGCGCGGCAAGGCGTCGAGATAGAAGACCCGGTCCGGCAACTGGCCCGGCTGCAACCGCTCGCGGCAATGGCGCGCGATGTCGTCATGCGCGACCTCGCCGCGCGCAACGACGAAGGCGACGACCTCGTCCCCGCGCTCGACGATCGGCACCCCCACCACCGCGGCATCGGCGACGGCCGGATGCGCGACCAGCGCGGCTTCGATCTCGGGCGCGAAGATGTCGATGCCGGCGCGGCGGATCAGATCGGTGCCGCGGCCCTTGAGATAGAGATATCCGTCGGCGCCGAGATGACCGATATCGCCGGTATAGTACCAGCCATCGGCGATTCTCTCGGTGCTCGCGGTGGCGCCGCTCTCGGGGCAGCGCTCTTGCGCCATGATCGGACGCAAGCGGATCTCGCCCGCGATTCCAGGCGGAAGCGGGCGGCCGGCGCTGTCGACGATCGCGACTTCGATGCCCGGCGCCGGCCGACCCACGCTGTCCGAATGCGTCAACATGTCGTTGCCGTCCAGCGCCGAGATGACGCCCGCAGCACTGCTGCCGTAAACCTCGTACAGATTCGGCGTCACGCGTGCGAGGACCGCCCGCTTCTCTTCGGCATAAAGCGGCAGCCCGCCGCTCTCGAGCCGCCGCACGCGCGGCAGCAGCCGGCCGGTCTCCGGCGCCGCGCGCAGGAAATGCCGGCAGAGATTCGGCATCGCCGAGATAATCGTGTCGTCCCAGGCGACGGCCGCGCGCAAGATATCCTCGCCTTTGGCGAGCTCCGGCAACAGCACGACCGGACCGCCGACCGAGAATTGAATCAGCACCGAGGCCAGGCTTCTGAAGTAGCGCAGCGGCATCACGGTGAGCAGATTGGCCGGCGGACGCAGCACCTCGTCGTCGGGATAGCGCCACGCCTTGAAGATGGCGGCATGGCGCATGATGCTCCGATGCGTCAGCACCCAGCCGGATGGAACGCCCGTGCTGCCGGTCGCGAGGCAGATGACCTGCAGCGCGTCGCCGGGCGCGGTGCTGGGACAATCGCCGCTCCTCAGCGCCAGCCGGCCGCGCCAGGCAAGATCGACGCGAATGCGCTCGATACCGGCCGGCGGCACGGTATGCGCCTCGGTGAAGACCGTGTCGATGCGATATTGCCGCGCCGTCGCCGCCAGCGCTTCGGGACTGTCGTCGAGGGAGAGCTCGATCAGCGTCGCGCCGACACGCAACAGCGCATATTGCAGGACGATGTGATCGATGCTGTTGGTCAGCGCGACGCCGATGCGCCGGCCTTGGCCGATGCCGAGCTCGTTGAGATAGACCGTCGCTTTGGCGATCAGCGCGGCGAGCGCGCGGTAGCTCAGCGTCTCCGGTCCCTCGATCAGCGCGGCCGCGTCGGGGCGCGTCGCCGCGCAGTGGAAGATCGGATCGGAAAGGTTTTGCCAGCGCGGGTCCATGAGTGTGTGTCAGCCGCTGCGGCGCACGGCTTCGGCCAGCGCCAACGATTGCAGCCGCGGGCGATCGACCTTGCCGGCTTCGAGGCGCGGCAGCGCCTCGACATAGTAGATGCGATCCGGGCGCTGCTCCGGCGCCAGCGCGGTGCGGCAATGGTCGGCGAGAGCGTCATGCTCGAGCGCGCCGCCTTTGACCACGAACGCGACCACCTCCTCGCCACGCGACGGCGACGGAATGCCGATCACCGCCGCCTCCGCGACCAGCGGATGGCGCGCGATCGCCGCCTCGACATCGGGCGCGAACACCTCGTGCCCGGCGCGGCGGATAATGTCGGCGACGCGACCGCGCAAATAGAGGTAGCCGTCGGCGTCGAGCATGCCGATATCGCCGGGATAATACCAATCGCCGCGGAAATATTCGCCGCGGCGCGCGTCGGCGTCTTCGGGGCACGGCCGCGACAAGAGCGGGCTGCGGCAGCGGATCGCGCCATAGCTGCCGGACGGCAGATTCTGGCCGCCGTCATCGACGATCTCGACCTCGAGCAAGGGCAGCGGCCGCCCAACGCTGCCCGGCTTCTTTGCCATATCCGCCGGCAGCAGCACCGAGATCGCGCCGATGCCGGCCGTGCCATAGCCTTCGCGGAAATTCGCGACGACGCGGGCGATCATCGCCTCTTTCTCCCACGGGAAGAGCGGCAGGCCGCTCGCCTCGAGCGCATGGAGATCGGGGAACAGCCGGCCGTGCTCCGGCGCCGCGATCAGGAACAGGCGACACATATTCGCCGTCGCGCAACAGATCGCGTCTTGCCACGACGCGATCGTGCGCACCATTTCGATCGGCTTGGCGAAGCTCGGCAGGATCACGAGCCGGCCGCCGGCAAAAATCTGCATGATCGTGACGAGATAGAACCAGGCATGCCGTATCGGCGCCGTCAGCAGCATGTCGCGCGGCAGGCGGTCGCCGAGACCTTCCGGATAATAAGTGCCGAGCCGAACCTCGCAGCGCTGCAGGAATTTGCGCTGTGTCCAGATGACGCCGCTGGGCGTGCCGGTGCTGCCGGTGGTGAGGTTGAGCAGCTCGAGCGTATCGCCCTCCGCCGCCGAGCGCGCATCGCCGCGCTGCGCCGCGAGCGCATCGCGCCAATCCACCATGATGCGATGCTGCGCGAGACCCGCCGGCAGCGCCATCGTCGGCTCGGTGAAGACCGCGCGAATGCCGTAGCGCCGCGCCGTCGCGGCGAGCTTCTCGCCGCTGTCGTCGGCCGAAAGCTCGGCCGGGACCGCGCCGATGCGGAAAAGCGCGAAGAGCAGGATCACATGATCGATGCTGTTGGATAGCGCGATGCCGACCCGCACGCCCTCGCCGATGCCGAGGCCGCGCAACCAGACGCTCGCCTTGGCGACGGCGTCGGCGAGCGCGCGATAAGTCAGCGCATCCGGCCCATCCACCAGGGCCCCCGCCTCGGGGCGCGCTTGCGCATGCGCGAAGATCGGGTCGGAGAGGTTTTGCCAGCGTGGATCCATGATCGCCGCGCTGCCTAGAGCGCGCGGCGGCGCGCGGTCAAGCCGCGCGCCGGCCTCCGTCGTTTAGTCGCGGACGGATGGCGCCAAATGCCCGTTAGAACTGGACTCGGAGCCCGCCGGAGACGGCTTGCGCGGTATAGCCGCCGGTGACCTTGGCGTCGTAGTCGAAGAACACCTGCGTCGAGGAGGTGATCGTCGTCGTCAGCCCCGCCCCGCCGAGGAAGCTCTCGCGCCCGAAGCCGGTGCCGGTCGCGGTGAACACGCTGCCCGGGGACGCCGCGAAAGCGGCGCGAATCGAACCGCTCTCGTCCAGGAACTCATGCTGCCACGCCGCACGCAGCTCGGGGCGGAAGACGGTCGCGCCGATCTGGAACGTCGTCGCCATGCGCGCGCCGAGCGTCGTGGTGAAGGAGTTCGAATCCATCGCCTGCACGTTGAGCGCGGTGGCGCTGCCGGTCTCGGTGAAGCCATCGGTGTGGGCGTGCAGATAGCCGAGGCCGAGATAAGGCGTGATGCGTGTCAGCGGCAGCATCGCCGGATGCAGCGTGTAGCCGCTCTCGCCGTAGACGTGATAGCTCTGCCCGTCGAAGTTGCCGTTGTTCACATTCGTGGTCAGCAAGGTCACGACACGTGCAGACGAATAGGTCTGCCAGCCGAAGCCGGCGATGCCGTTCACATACCAGTTCGGATCGACCGAATATTGGCCGTAAACCGAGCCCTGATAGGCATCGGTCTGGGTGAATCCGCCGCCCGAGACACTGGCCTTGTCGCTCGAGACGTTGAGCGCGACACCGGCGACGATGCGATCGGTGATCTGATTGTCGGCGCCGACGATCAGGCCGGCACCGGACTCGCTGTAAGCCGCGCTCGTCGCCGTCGATGATGCGTTGCTGCTAAGGCCATACCCGCGCGCCCAGAGCCCCCATTGGTGCGGCATCGGCGCGGTGCGGAGCGCGCTGCCGCCATCTGACATCTGCGCGACCTGTTGCGGAATGTCCGCCTGCGCGAATTGGATGCCGTGGCTCGGATCCATGCTCGCCGAAACCGTGCCGCCATAGCCCGCGCCTTGCGACAGGCGATCGGACAGCGAATCGGTGAACATCTGCCAGGCCTGGATCAGCGGCTGGTAGTTCGTCGTCGTGAATTGCGAGCCGGAGAGCTGCGTCAGCGCGTTACCCAGCGTCGGCAGCCCGGCCGACGGGCCCGAAGAGCTGGACGAGCCGGGCAACAGGAAGATCTGATCGAGCGTCGTGTTGCCGCCCGGGATGCCGATGATCGCATTGGCGACCGATTGCTGATTGCCGTTGAGGCCTGGCACCTGGCTCGGCGACAACATGGTCAGCGTGAGGTTGTCGACCGTGCTGCTTTGCGACAGGCTCGCGGTGAAGAACGGCGAGTTCGAGGCCGCGGTGAAGGAACCGGTCGTGGACCCCGCGGTGACGACCCCGGCATAAGTATAAGTGCCGGGCGTCCAGGCGAAGGCGCCTTCGAAGGCTTGCAGCACCGCGCCCGAAGCGAGCGAGATCGCGCCGCTCGCGGCAAGGCTTGCATGATTGTTCGTCGCCGCCGGGCTCACTTCGAGCGCCAAGGTCGTGCCGGCGCTCTGATTGTAGCTCACCGTGCTGACCCCCGGCGCCGTCAGGTTCTGAAGCAACAGCGAACCGCTGTTCAGATTGACCGTGCCGACATTCGTGATTTGCCCGGCATAGCTGAACGTGCCCGAGCCCATGTTCACGTTGACGATATTCGCGGTGCCGCCGCCCTGGATATTGCCGACGATCGAGCCGCCGCTGATGTTAACAGTGTCGGCATTGGCCGAGAGGCGAATCGCGGCGCCGCAGCATATCCCGCCGATGATCGTGCCGCCGGTCTGGTTGATGGTGCTCGCCGCGCCTTCGCTATTCAGATCGATACCGAAGGTGGTGCCTTCGATGAGCCCGCTATTCGTGATCGTTGCATGTGCGGCGGGTCCGATAGCGATACCGATGCCGCAGCCGATACTCGTGGTCACCAGGCCGGCGATCGTGCCGCTGTTGACGATGTTGCCGCTGAAGCCGGTACCCTGAATGGCGATGCCAATCGCGCTGCCGCAATGGAAATTCGCCTTGCCGCTCGCCTGCGCGATGATCGTGCCGGTGTTGGTGATGCCGCCGTTGAACGCACCACCGGAGAAAATCGAAATGCCGCGTGCGATCGCCGTGCCGCAGGAGGCGATCGTGGCGGTCGCCGAGATCAATCCGCTGTTGGTGATGCCGCCGTTGAAAATCGCCCCCGAGAGGAAGAGGGCGGTGGCCCTCGCGATATTGCTCGAGCCGGCACCGGCCAGGATCTGCGCAGTGGCGGCGATGGTACCGCTGTTGGTGATGCCGCCGTTGAAGGTCGAAACACTGACGGAAAGACCGCGTACTGCCGCCGTGCCGCAGCCAAACCCGGCTTTTACGGTCGCAACGGCGGCGATCGTGCCGGAATTGACGATGCCGCCGCCAGCGCTGGTGGTGCCGAACGTGACGCCGCTGGTGATCGCGAGGCCGCGCGCCAACACGGCGTTGCAACAGGCGACTGCGGTCGCCTGTCCGGAAATGTTGCCGCTATTGACGATCGCGCCGTTGAAGCTGCTCGCGGAAATGACGATGCCGGTGCCGGTCGCCCTGCCCAGGCCACCATCCACAGTGGCCGAAATCGTGCCGCCGTTGCTCAAATTGCCCGTGAAGAGCGAGCCGCTGAGCGTCATACCGTAGGCGGTCGCACCATCGCCACCTGTCGCACTGGCGGAGATCGTCCCGGAATTGAGTATGCCGCCGCCAAAGCTCGATATCGGGGCTCCCGCGCCAATACTGAGGCCGACGGCGGTCGCCCGGCCGAAATTGGCTGTCGCGGTCGCGGAAATTATACCGCTGTTGTTGAAGCCGCCGGCCGAATTGTAGATCAAGGCATAGACGCCCTGCGCCAAAGCGGTGCCGGTGCCGTTGTTTATCGCCTGGGCGGCGATGGTGCCGCTATTGGCGAAACCGCCGCCGAAGCTCGTGATATTGATGAGCTGGACGCCCTCTGCGTTCGCCTCGGAGGTGCCGGCGCTTACGGTCGCGCTCGCCGAGATAGTGCCGGCATTGCTGAGACCGCCGGAGAACAGCGATCCCTGAATCGTCAAGCCGTTCGCATTGGCCGCGCCGCCCGTGCTGGTGGCAACCGCGGCGATCGTGCCGGAATTGAGGACGCCGCCGGTGAAGGTCGAGAAAGCGTTGCCGATGGCCACGCCGATCGCACTCGCCTGGCCGGCGCCGGCGCTGGCCGTCGCGGAAATCGTGCCGCTATTGGTGAAGCCACCGGCCCAGGTGTAGACGAAGCCTCCGACACCTGCCGCATAAGCACTACCGGTCCCGTGATTTATTGCGCTCGCCGCGATCGTTCCGCTGTTGGCGAACCCGCCGCCGAGGCTGTCGATAAACTCCACTCTGTAGCCCGCCGCCTGGGCCGAGTCCGAGCCCCCGCTGACGGTCGCGCTCGCCGAAACCGTGCCGCTATTCGTGATCGCGCCGGTGACCGTTCCGCCGCTGATGGTGACGCCGGTGATGTTGGCCGCCTGGCCGACCGAAATGCCCGACGCGATCACGACGCCGGCATTGACGACATTGCCGGCGACGGTGTCGCCGAACAGCGCGATCCCGGCGCCCTGCACCAACCCGGTGGCGCCGGTCAGGCTCAGCGCGATGGTACCGCCGGCCGCATTGATGATGTTGCCGCTGAAGGTGGAGACTTCTTCGACGATGCCGTAGGAATCATCGGTGCCGCCGCCGTTGAGCGTGAGGGAGATCGTCCCGCCATTGCTGATCCCGCCGCCGAAGCTCGTCGGCGATCCGCCGACACTGTCGCCGATATCGATGCCGTAGAGCTGGACGAAACCGGCGCCGCCCGCCGTGCTGACGGTGATGGTACCGCTGTTGCCGATGCCGCCGCGCACCTCGCCGGCGACGGCGATACCGAACGCGTAGCCAGTCGTAAGCGCCGGACCGACGATCCGCCCGGCATTGCTGATGGCGCCGCTCAGTGTGCCACCGGAGCCGACGATGATCGCCGCGCTGGTCGAGGTCGGCGGGCCGATGATGCCGCTGGCGGTGTTGGTGACGCTCGCCGTGCTGCTATTGCCGATGAAGACGCACGCGATCGCGCCGCTATTGCTGTAATTGCCACCCGGATTTGATGCGCCGGGGCAAGGCACCACGGCGAAGGCGCTATTCTGCCCGGTCGCGGCAAGGATGAGGGCGGCGAGCGAGGTGGTGGCAAGCAAACGTTCGGTCAGAACACGGCCGTTCATCGACAAGACCCCCAATCCACAAAATGCGTACCGACGGCGCCGGCGCCCCGGGACTCCGACCTATCGCGAATGTAACCCGCCTGGATGATGCCAGGGAAGCCGCTTCAACGGGTTAGGAGCATCCGACCCCGGTTTTCCGACCCGTCGTTGCAAAGCGGCAACAGGCTTCAGGCAAGGCCGGCGGCGCGGCGCTTCATTTCGACGTTAGCCATGCTTTTCACCTGCATGCGGTCGAGCTTGCCGCCCGGGGTTTTCGGCAGAGACTGGGCGTAGAAGACGCGGTCCGGCCAGCGCTCCGGCGGCAGCTTGGTCCGGCAATGCTGGGCCAGCGCCTCGTGCTGCGCCTCGCCGCGGGTCACGACCACCGCGACGATCTCCTCGCCCGGCCCGGCCGCGCGCGGCAATCCCACTGCCGCGACCTCCTGCACCGAGGGATGCTGCGCGATCACCGCTTCGATCTCCGAAGAGAAGATATCGCCACCCGGACGCTGGATCAGATCGACGGTGCGGCCTTTGAGGAAGATATAGCCCTCCGCGTCGATGGTGCCGATATCGCCCGGGTAGTACCAACCCTCGCGGAAGCGCTCGTCGCCTTCGACGTCGTTCTCGGCGGCAAAGCCCTTCGACTCGCTGCCGCGGCAGCGCAGCCGCCCGACCATGCCCGGCGGCAGCTTATGGCCTTGCGGATCGACGACCTCGATCTCGACGAAGGACGGCGCACGGCCGACGCTTTCCGGCTTCTGGCGCATCGCCGAGGGCGGCAGCACGGAAACCGTGCCGAAACCCGACGCGCCGTAAGATTCGTAGAAATTCGGCGTCACGTGCGCGAGGACGCCGAGCTTGTCCTCGGTGTAAAGCTGGCCGCCGCCGGCCACCAGCGCGCGCAGCTTCGGCAAAAGGAAGCCCTGCGGCGGCGCGCAAGCGATCAACACGCGGCACATCGCCGACGGCACGAAGCAGAGCGCGTTGTCCCAGCTCGCGATCTGCTTCACGAGGTCGATGACGTTGAGATATTCGGGGAAGATCACCACCGGCCCGCCGATGATCAGATGGCTGAGCATGCGGCGGAAGAAGGTGGTGAAGCCGATGCCGGCGGTGAGCAGGAAATAAGGCGGAGCGTCCGACGAGAACACGCCGCTATCGGCGAAGAGCTCGGTATAGGCCTTGAGCCGCGTGAAATATTGGAGATGCGAGGTGAGGCTGCCTTTCGGCGTGCCGGTCGTGCCCGAGGTCAGGCTGATCGTATAGATATCGTCACCGCTGCCGCCGTAGCGGCGATCGCCGCTGAGCTCGGCAACGGTCTCGATCCAGGCCGTCGGATCGACGGTGATCGAGCGATAGCCCGCCGGTGCCGGCACCGCCGGCTC
>Ga0335085_10006424_pt1 | contig 18555 bp, 16 predicted proteins | sample Lox_Sample_45_FD_206712 | JGI IMG/M metagenome (GOLD analysis project Ga0335085, IMG submission 206712) | Soil microbial communities from Loxahatchee National Wildlife Refuge, Florida, United States - Lox_Sample_4.5 | ecosystem: Environmental > Terrestrial > Soil > Wetlands | place: USA...
AAAGGATCCCTTATGCCTGCCAGCGGTGAACTCATCCGCATGATGAACTACGTAGACGACATTGCAGCCACGCTTCGCCGCATCACGGCCGGATTGCATCTGCTCTCCGACGACGAAAAGAAGCGTCTGGGTGAATACATGCGCAAATCCGATCCCAACTTCGTCGCCGTCGTCGATCAGCTCGAGCGGGGAGCATAACCGCATGGCCGAAGTTCGTACCATCGCCGTGATCGGCGCCGGAATCATGGGCCGCGGCATCGCTCATGCCGCCGCGCTCGGCGGGTATCGGACGATCCTCGAAGACATTCTGCCGACGGCCCTGAAGAAAGCCGAAACTGAGATTCGCGCCAACCTCGACAAGGCCGTCGAACTCGGCAAGGTTACACAGGCCGACGCCGACAATGCATTCGGCCGGCTGGAGTATGCCTCGTCGGTGGAGCAGGCTGCCCGCGAGGCCGACCTCGTCATCGAAGCCGTGCCCGAAGAGATGGAGTCGAAGCTGGAAATCTTCACTCTGCTCGACAAGGTCTGCCGTCCCGCGACGATCATCGCCTCGAACACCTCGTCGCTCAGCATCACCGAGATTTCATCCGTCACCTATCGGGCGCCGAAGTGTGTGGGCATGCACTTCTTCAACCCTGTGCACAAAATGAAGCTGCTGGAAATCGTGCGCGCCCTTGAGACCGACGACGAAACCCTGGCCGCTGCCGTCGATGTCGGCAAGCGCATGGGCAAAGAAGTCGTGGTCATCAAAGAGTCGCCGGGCTTCATCACCAGCCGCATCAACGCCCTTATCGGCAACGAGGCGTTCTACATGCTGCAGGAAGGCGTCGCCTCTGCCGAAGACATCGACAAGGCGCTCAAGCTCGGTCTCAACCATCCCATGGGGCCGTTCGAAATGGTCGATCTCGTCGGACTCGACACGCGCCTGCACATCCTCGAGTATCTGCATAAAACGCTGGGCGAAAAATTCCGTCCCGCGCCGCTCATGGTCCAGTACGTGAAAGCCGGACGCCTGGGACGCAAGGCGGGACGGGGCGTGTATTCCTATCCCGGCCAGGAGCCGGGTCGACCGTCGCCTGGGCCCGACAAAGGCTGACGCGTTGCCACGCGCGTGCGTGAGCCGGTCGGACGAGAAGCGAACGCGACTGTGTCTGTTAAAATAAGGCAGTTACCCCCAGCGTGGCGCTATCGTCTAGGGGTTAGGACGGAAGATTCTCAATCTTCAAACCCGGGTTCGATTCCCGGTAGCGCTACCAGCCATCCTCCGCCGCAAAAAATGGGTATCCCACGCGTTCTGGCCATCTGTTCATAATTTTTGCATTTTCAGAAGAATTAAATCCGCAATTAGCAGGATTTATATCTGCTGGCGGTTCAAACAGTTAAGGCGGGTTGTTGCATTTTGACAGGTTGACAGGTAAGAGTTACGCGGCGAGCACAAAATCGTTGGGTGGTCAGTTTCAAGGGCAAAGCAAACCGCGCATTCCATACGGATCATACTGATCAAAGATGAGGATCGAGAGTCACGAGTTATCAGACCGGATTGCATTCTCGAACCGGATGGATCGCAGTATGTGCTGAAGAGCGCAGGCCGCTCCTACTCGGTAGCCGGCGATCCGGAAAAGATACGACCATTCCTCACCGATGAAGTCATGGTAACCGGCAGGCTGACGCGTGAAACGATTACGGCGGCCTCGATCGCGAAGACGTCGAAGTCTGCTTGCGGGATGCCCCTACCGCGCTTTGCGGAGCAACAGTAAGCGTGTCAGCATCCCCACTCCGCCTCGCCCGGTTTGGCGAAGTGCGGCCGCGAATGGTCCATGCGGGAGTTGGTGTCCAGTTCGAGGATCGCCAAACGTGCGGCAGCCACCAGGCGATCACGCTCTTCGGATGGCACCGAGCTCCAGGTGATGATTTCCTTTTCCGCCTGGGGTGAAAGAGCTTCGCTGTAGTGCTGAAACAATCGGGCGAACTGCTGTACAAACACTTCCTGAGTCGACATTGGCGGGGAGCGCCTTTCTGCGCTCACCTGATTCGACTCCCAGAGTCGTAAGGCTCGAATTAACCCGCGGTAAAGAGTTTATAAGGGGCCCCAAACTTGTCGATGTCGCGAACATGCCTTGGGCCCCCGGGGCCGGTTTGGTTATCGCGGCGGTTGTTTAGGCGCGGCGTGCGGTGCGGGCGGCGGAGCCTGCCGCATTTGCAACTGCTGCTGCTGTTGAGCATGCTGGTGTTCCATCTGTTGCGTTTGTTGCTGATGCCTCTGCTCCATCTGCTGCATCTGCTGTTCGCTGGAATGTTGCTTTTCCGCCTTCTGGTGCTCCTTTTCCTGCTGTTGCGCCAGTTGCTCGTGTTCCTTGTTCTGCTGCGCATTGAGCTGTTGCTGCTGCCGCGCGTACTTCTCGTCGGGGTGCGCTTCAGCAGTGTTGGGCGGGCTCGGCTGGGAATGCGGAGGCAGGTCCCGGGCATGAGCAGGAGCGGCTGGGGGCGGGGGGACGGATCCGGCCGGCTTCGTGGCGGCGCGTTCGGCAGGAGGATGGTAGGGAGCGCCCGCCTGTCGCGCGGCTACAACGCCGTGGCCGCGGAAATCCGCGGCTTTGGGGGTCGCAGCAATGGGTGGCTTGCCCTGATTGGCCGACGCCCTCAGTTGCGGTTCGGAGCGGGCCACCTGCATCTGCTGCGTCTGCGCAGCTACGGGCGCCATGTGGCGCTCGCGCACGGCCTGTTCTTCCTGCGGTGTGGGACGCGCTGTGATACCTCCAGGGCCGCCGTTATAGCTCACCCGGTTTACGGTTGTGTTGTTGACCACGGTCGTGTTGTACACATTATGGATATTGGTGACGTTCACGTTATTCACGGCGCGGTTGTAATAAAACTGGCCGTGGTCCCAACGTCCGCCGACGTATCCTGTGCCGAAGTAGCCGAAACCGTAGTTGATACCGCCATAGAATCCCACCACCGGGCCCCAGTAGCCTTCATGCCAGAAGTAGGCCCCGCTTGACCAGCCCCACCAACCAGGGGTCCAAAGGAATCCGGGTTCGGGAGCGAGCACCCAGGTGCCGGGAACCCAGTAGTAATCGCCGAAGTCAGAATCGTAGCCCCAGTAACCGGGAACCCATATATAACCGGGCCCGGGACAGATCGGTTGTACATAGACGGGGATCGCGGGCGGGCCAAAGCTGACGGAAATCCCGACGCCTACTTGGGCAAAGCAGGCAGCCGATAAGCACAAAACAATTGCCAGGAATAAGAACGAACGGTAAATAGAGAAACTCTTCATTGCTTCATCTCCTTGCACCCCACGTCCCAAAGGGGCCCTGGGGAATCATCCAGGCCAGTTCAACCTCTACGGCGAGACACAAATGCCGCGGCGTGCAATTGTGGCTCGACTCAGGGGCGCTGGAAGCGAAGTCCGCGATCGCAGCAAATGGGGCGCAAGTTCGAATCGGCAAAGGGCGGGAGCAGACGCCGGTACAAAGTCAGCAAAGCTTTACGCCAGCGTCTGCCGCGGGAGGGTAGCAATTGGCAGGGGGTAAGCAGAACAACGCGGAGGTTAAGCAGAAAAGGATTGCATGATTTCCTCAAGCACATACGCCGATAGCGAAGTAGGTTTCGCCGCACCACCTGATCCAATCTGATTCCGAAACCGATCCATCGACCGATCTCAGAGGTTGCTGCAACCTTAGCGTCTGCACTGCGCGAACGCACTCAGGTAGTTCCCTCAGGGGGCTGGATTTTTTTACCTACCGTCGGCGGAGCTGTCTGCGAAGTGATCGGGAGGCTACCTGAATTCGCGGTTGACTGCGAGCCACTATCCACAGGCGGCTGATCGGAGTGTGACGGTTGTCCGGCTGAGTACGGCGCACTGGGGCAGCGGCTTACGGCGAGTACCCGATTCAACTCAACCACGGTGCGGTCTATGGTGGGTTTTGGCGAACGAAAGTAAGTTCAAAAGGAGGTGCCTGTGAGCACAAAGAGAGCTATTTCGGCGTTGACGAACATCGTCGGCATTGCTGGTTTGTTGCTGGCGGGATATGTACTCGTGACTTCTCTGCCAGATATGGGCCGCTACGTGCGAATTACGAGAATGTAACCCGGCTTGGGTTTGTTTTTCGCAGCGCGGTGAACTCTGAACCGCAGACGCTACACGCTACGAGCCAAAACGCAATCAAAAGGAGACTGAGCATGAATTGGGACCAGATTGAAGGGAAGTGGAAGCAGATGACAGGCTCGATCAAGCAGCAATGGGGCAAGTTGACCGACGACGACTTGAACGTGATCGCCGGAAAACAGGACCAACTGGCCGGAAAGATCCAGGAGCGCTATGGGATCTCGAAGGAAGAAGCTTCCAAGCAAATCCGCGATTGGACGAACTCGCTGCACGATGCCGACGCCGAGCGCCAGCGCCGGGCGAGTTAAATGCACAAGAGCCAGACTCGCAGGGGCCGCCGCTCATGAGGCGGTCCCTGCGGTTGAGACGTGGCGTACCGTTTCACAATCAAAATGAACTATTTCTCCGGTTTCTTGATCCATTGGCAGACATGGGCCTGGTCGCTAGCGCTCCTGGCAGGCGGGATTGTGCTGGGCATCGCGGCCAATCGTGTCATTTTTGCTACTGTGAACCGCATCACACGGCATTCCCATAATTCTGTTCTCGCGGCGTTCGCCCGCTACGGCGAAAATCCAGTTCAACTCATCCTCGCGCTGGCCGTCACCCTGGCCGTTCTGCCGGTCTTGCCGTTGCCGCCGTCGGTAGCACACGGCGTCCAACACGTGGTTGGCCTGGGACTCATTGCATGTGTCGGCTGGATGCTGATCGCCCTGGTGCAGGTTTTCGACGACCTGATTTCCGTTCGCCATAGCAGCGACATTCACCTGAATTTCGCCGCACGCCGCTTACGAACACAGGTGCAGATGTTACGGCGGGTAGCGGGCAGCGTAATCGTGGTGGTTACGATCGCGATCATGCTGATGACTTTCCCCGAAATCCGTCACATCGGGGAAAGCATGCTGGCATCGGCGGGGCTTGCCGCCCTGATCGCCGGCTTTGCCGCGCGCAGCACGCTGAGCAACCTGGCCGCCGGCATTCAAATCGCGCTGACACAACCGATTCGACTGGAGGATGCGGTAGTCGTGGAAGGCGAGTGGGGCTGGATTGAGGAAATTCGCATTACGTATGTGGTGGTGCGCATCTGGGACCTTCGACGCCTGGTTGTTCCGGTTGCGTACTTTATCGAAAAGCCATTCCAAAACTGGACCAGGAATACATTCAACCTGCTGGCAACAGCGTTTGTGTATGCCGACTACAGCGTGCCGGTCGATGTCGTGCGCGAGGAATTGCACCACATCCTGGGCACGACCGATCTTTGGGACGGCAGGACCTGGGGTCTGCAGGTGACCAACTGCACCGACCGCACGATAGAGCTGCGCGCCCTGATGAGCGCCGCGGATTCACAGACATCGTGGGACCTGCGCTGTTACGTACGCGAAAAGTTGATCCTATTTCTACAGCGGGAGCACCCCGAGAGCTTGCCGCGAACCCGCGCGGAAGTGGCCGGGGTTGCAGATGATGCGCGGAGCTCGCGTCACGCAGCCTAGTCATAAAAGCGATCTGGCCGTCTTCCTGGTTACCCCCCCCAAGTCGTTACCTTAGTAGTGTCCAGCCTGGCAAGAAAGGGGTAAGGCGAGTAGATATTTCCTAGGGGATTTCCCGTACGGTCCTCTGTCATGCTGCTTGCAATGCGGTTTAACTCACTCAGTTATTCACGCTTAGCGCGTAATGGTATTCCCCTACGGAACTTTGGCATTGTAACTGCCTTCCTAACCAGTGTTGTGCTGTTCGCCCGGTAAGTCTTGGGCGCCCGCGAGTGTTACTCAAGCATGTCGCACGGGAATTTCGCGGCAAGAAATTACTCGTGCGAAGGAAGTCGGCTCCAGGAAGATTCCCAATGTGGTTGACCTCCTCCAATCCGCGCAAGGCAATTGTCGTTACGGTGCTGGTGATATTGACCGGAGCGGCTATTGTGTCCTTTGTTTCAGCTCACCGGTATTCGACTGGTCAAGACTGGATCATTCACACCTATCAGGCGCTATTGACGGTGGACGAAGTCTCAGTTGGGCTCAGCAACGCCATCGGGATGAGTCAAGCTTACGTAATTAGCGGCGACAAAGCCGAGATCAAGAACCTCGATGCGCAACTGGCATCGATTGCCGCCCTCTCCAGCCGGCTGCAGCTCGTCACCATAGACAACCCGCGACAGAAGGCGCGCCTTGCCGAGCTGAGGCCGCTGATGGACGCCCGGCTCGACCTGCTCACGCAATCCGTCGAGCTCGAGGAGCGGCAACCGGGTGCAAGAGCGTTGCAATCCGAACTCTTGCGCAAGGGAGCCGCGCTGGATCGTCCGATTCAATCCCTGATCGCATCGATCCGGGAAGATGAGCGTCAACTGCTGGTTGGCCGGTCCACTGCGTCGGCGCTCACGCAAAACCGTTTCATCAACATGCTGCTGGTCACCTTCTCCCTGGCTGCCGCCCTGTTTTTCGGGCTGTTCGTCGTGATGTCCCGGGAAGCGTCGCGCCGGGGCCGCGCGGAAGCTGCTGCCAAGGAGAACGAAGAAAAGTTTCGATTGCTGGTGAGTAGTGTTCAGGACTACGCCATCCTTCATCTCGATCTCGACGGCCGTGTTACGACCTGGAACCTTGGAGCGGAACATCTGTTTGGCTACACGACTCACGACATTCTCGGGTGGCCGATCGGTTCGCTTTTCCAGTCCTGCGATCAGGGCACGCTTGAAGATCACATGCAGACTGCTCTACGTGACGGCCATACTCAAGCTGATTGCCAACAACTGCGCCAGGACGGAACCACGTTCTGGGCAACCATTGATCTGACGCTGTTGCGCGACCCGGCCGGCCGGCCTCGCGGATATACGATGATCACCCGCGACATCACGGAACGGCGTCAGCAGGAGCTCGAAGTCAGCCGGCGCGAAGCCGAGCTGGAGGCATTCTTCTCCAATGCCCCGGTTGGGCTGGCCATCATCGACAGCGACCTGCGGTTCCAGCGCATTAACGGCCCGTTTTCGAAGCTGAACCGATTGCCGCCCGAGCAGAATGAGGGCCTCTACGTTGGCGAAGTCGCCCCGGAACTGGCCACCGAACTGGAATCTCTCATCCGACAGGTCGTTGCCACAGGAGAACCGGTGCTGAATCATGAGGTCAAGAAACCCAACCCTACAAATCCGAATTCCGTGGGATGGTGGCTGAAGTCAATCTTTCCTATTACCAGGGAGGATGGTGTCGTCCGGCAGGTCGGAGCGGTCGTGCAGGATGTCACAGCCTTAAAGCGAGCGGAGAACACGGTGCGCTGGCTCAGCGGCCGCTTGCTTCAGTTACGCGATGACGAACGCCGCCGACTGGCGCGCGATCTGCACGATTCGCTGGGCCAGGTGCTCAGCGCCGTGAAGATGAACCTTTCGTATCTGAGCCGCGCTGCTGAGCAGCCGAATGAGCGTTCCCGGGAAGCTATCGCAGAGAGCAAGAGCCTGGTCGAGAGCTGCATTCAGGAAGTTCGAACTCTTTCGCACCTGTTGCACCCTCCGATGCTCGATGAAGTCGGCTTGTTGTCGGCCATCCGCTGGTTTGTGAACGGGTTTTCGCAGCGCAGCGGCGTGGAAGTACGCATGGACCTGCCCCAGACCATGCAGAGACTTCCCAATGAACTCGAGATCGCGTTGTTCCGCGCCCTGCAGGAGAGCCTGACCAACGTTCATCGCCATTCCGGCAGCCAGACCGCGGCGGTCAGCCTCAAGGTCGGAGTCAGCCGAGTTCAACTTGAGGTTGCCGACCAGGGATGTGGTATTCCCCCGCAAAAACTCACGGTGCGCCAGGAGCATGCGTCCATTGGAATCGGAATCCTGGGCATGCGTGAGCGGGTGAGACAGTTGGGGGGCGAATTGGAAATCTCGTCCGCGCAAAGCGGAACTACAGTACATCTGACATTTCCCGTTCCGGAGGTAGCATGAATAACTTACGCATATTAATCGCCGATGACCATGACCTTGTCCGTAAAGGCCTTCGCCTGCTGATTGAAGAGCACGCGGGTTGGACGGTGTGCGCGGAAGCGCGCTCCGGTCGCGAAGCGATCGCGCAGGCCGAACAGTGCAATCCCGATATTGTCGTGATTGACGTCAGCATGCCCGACTTGAATGGACTGGAGGCGACCCGCCAGATTCGCAAGTCCTGTCCGAAGACCGAAGTGCTGGTGATTACTCACCACGACTCTGACGAGATGGCGGCAGAGGTCCTGAACGCTGGAGCTCGCGGTTACGTGCTGAAATCTGACTCGGACGAGGAATTAGCCCATGCCGTAGAGGCCTTGGCCAGACACAAGCCTTTCTTCACGGCACGCGTGACCGAGATGCTCATCACCAGTCGCGAGAATGGCTCCAGTAATCCAGTGGAATCCATGCGCCGCCGGCTCACGGTCCGGGAACTGGAAGTGCTTCAGCTTCTCGCGGAAGGCAAAACCGTGAAGGAGACGGCGGCCGCGCTGGGAATCGCTACCAAGACGTCGGATACGCACCGCACAAACATCATGCGCAAGCTGGACTTGCACTCGGTGGCGGAGCTGGTGCGGTACGCTGTCCGCAATAAGCTGGTGGAACCTTAGCCACTTCGTCCGGCCCCGGTTTAGGTGTTTTACCCGATTTACAATCCGCCGCAGGTTCGCTGCAATGAATCCTAGTGCCGGGTTCATTGCTGCATATACGGATCCTGCTGGCCGATGATCATCCCATCATTCGCCGTGGCGTACGTAACATCCTGGAAGCCACCGGTGAATATGAAGTCTGTGGGGAGGCTGCCGACGGGAACAAGACTCTGGAGATGGCCCTCCGGCTGCATCCCGACATCGTGATCACCGATATCTCCATGACGCCGACCAATGGGCTGGAAGTAACACGACGATTGCACGGCGCGCTGCCTGACGCGAAGGTGCTCATCCTGACCATGCATGACTCGGCGGAAATGCTGCGCGCCGCGGCATTAGCCGGCGCTTCAGGCTATCTGCTCAAATCCGATGCCGAAGAGCTCCTGGTTCGAGCTCTGCAGACGCTCAATGCCGGCCAGCGCTTCGTCAGTCCTTCGTTCGCCCCCGCCTTGGTCGAACAGGCGTTCTCCTGATGTGTCTCGCTCTATAAGCCCGCACCGCACAAGGGTTTTCAGTGATAGGGCGGATAACAATCTCCGTTAAGGCTTCTGCCCGATAGTTGCTTCTGCTTACCCCCATTAAAGTGACTTCAGAGAGATGCGATGCATCTCGCACGACTCAGATGCACCGGCGCGACCGGTGCGCTTCTAAAGGGAGGATTGGCAATGAAATCCATACTTCTGCGTGTCGCAGTCTTCGCGGCGATAACTTTGACCTTCGCAACTCTGTCGTTGGCGGAAGACCGCGATACAGAAACAAAACGCGTGGACAATGCTGCCAACGTTCTGACCGATATCATGCGAACCCCTGACAAGGGGATACCCGACGGCATCATGAAGTCGGCAGTATGCGTGGGTGTGATTCCGTCGATGAAGAAAGGCGGATTCATCTTCGGAGCGGAATACGGCAAAGGCGTTGCCTCCTGTCATAACGCTAACGGCTGGAGCGCTCCCGCTCCCGTCACTATTGGCGGCGGCACTTGGGGGCTGCAGATCGGCGGCGAAGCCGTGGATGTGGTTTTCCTGGTCATGAATAACAAGGGCATGGAAGACCTGCTGTCGAGCAAATTCACATTGGGTGCGAACGCATCCGTCGCGGCGGGACCGGTGGGTCGACAAGCCGAAGGGGATACCGACTGGAAACTTAAAGCCGAGGTGCTTACGTACTCGCGTACTCGCGGCATCTTCGCTGGCCTGACTCTGAATGGCGCGGTGATCGCCCAAGACCATGATGCGACGACAGCGTTCTATGGCAATGACGTCAGTTTCCGGAACATCCTCATGGGGCGAGTCAAGGCGCCTACCGGGTCGGCTCCGTTTCTAACTGCCCTCCGCCAGTTCTCGGAACAGGCGCAGACGGCGAAGGTAAATCAGAGCCACAGCCAGCCTGTGCAGCACTAGACCGCGCCAATTTCGAACGCGGAAAGGAGAATCGAAAATGCTGTGGACGATCTTCGTGATCCTGTTGGTCCTGTGGTTGCTCGGGGTGGTGAGCTCGTACACGCTCGGTGGATTCATTCATATCCTGCTGGTGATCGCTTTGGTGGTGTTGCTCATCCGCGTGATACAAGGCCGCAGTGCCACCGTTTGAAATTGCGCGAACGTAGTTGGGGAGCATCAGCGGTGCTATCGGAAGTGAGAGTACTACCGCTATCGAGCAGAACTATGCAGTGGATCAATGTAATTTCGACAAGATGATCGGCAAGGGAATATCCAACGGCGCCTTTCATTTCTTCGTCATCTATCGGGCAGCATGTAAGTTAGGAAACCGAACGCAGCATTGGCAAGAGACGTGCTGAACACAAAGTGCCACGAACGATTCCAATGGAGGATTGAGATGAACCGTTTGAAATTACCACTACTCTTCAGCAGTGTCGCAATCTTGCTGCTCGCCATCACGATGTTGCAACCTGCCGTGTTTGCTCAGCAGGATCCGCCGGCACAACAGCCCACTACCCAGCAGGACCGCAATCCTGCTTCGACGACTTCGACGCCGATGAGCCAGGCGACGGATTCGCAGACCTTCACAGGCAAGATCGCCAAGGCCAGCGGCAAATATATCCTGAAAGACGAAGCCACCAAGGCCACGTACTCGCTTGACGATCAGGAGCGTGCCAAAGCGTTCGAAGGTAAGAGCGTAAAGGTTACGGGCAAACTGGATGCGCAGACCAACACCATTCAGGTGGCGGCGATCGAGCCCGCATCCTAACAACCTGCGAGAGAGACGGGGTCTCGGCGTGGGCCGAGTCTCCCGTCTGTTCGCACGCTGTGCTTGATTGTTTTCCCGAGTACTTCTCGGAGTTGTGCCATGCGGCTACTCAGCGTCCGACTGATTATTTCGTTGTTCGTCGGAGTCACGGCGGTCTCCCTGCTGTTCTCCTACTACTCGGTCCGCACTGAAGAGCATCGGCTGAGAAACGAACTGGAGCGGCGCGCCGAGTTGCTGGGCGAGAGCCTGACGGGGAATGTAGAGCAGTCGCTTAGCCGGGGATCGTCGCATTCCTTGTCTCACGTGGTCGAGCGCTTTGGGAACCGCGAGCACCTGGCAGGTATCGCCGTCTACGACGCGTCCGGGAATCGCTTGGCGATCACGCAGGCGTTGACCAGCCTTCTCGATGATCGTCCTCCGGTTGTGGCCAAGGCGATCGTGGACAATCTGCCCGACTCAGAGTTCGCGCGCGTGGGCAGCTCATCGCTTTTCATTCACGTCATGCCCCTGCACGACGAAGGGCACATCGTTGGCGCCCTGGCCGTGGTGTACGACGCCGGGTTTATTTCCGCCCAGAGCAGACAGGTATGGCGCGAATCATTCTTCCGCTCATTGTTACAAATCGTTCTGATCGCCCTGCTCACGCTTCTCGTTGTGCATTGGAGCTTGCGCGGACCTATTGCGCGCGCTGCGGCATGGTTGCGCGTGCTGCGCACGCAACACGGACAAGCACGCCGCGACGTACCTGAGCTCGCGATGTTCCAGCCTCTCGCCCGCGAGCTGGCGACTATTGCGGAGAACCTCGACAGTGCTCGCGCCGCTGCCGAGAGGGAAGCCCGACTGCGCCAATCGGCGGAAAGCGTCTGGACCGCGCAACGGCTTGCCCTCCATGTTAAAAGCAAGCTGGAAGAGAGCCGGTTGTTTGTAGTTTCGAACCGCGAGCCTTACCTCCATATCCACCACGGGCGCAACATCGAAGTGAGAACGCCCGCAAGCGGTCTGGTGACTGCACTGGAACCCGTCCTGCGGGCCTGCGATGGAACATGGCTGGCTCATGGCAGCGCCGACGCCGACCGCGACACGGTGGATAGCAACGACCGGTTACGCGTGCCGCCCGATGATCCGCGTTACACCCTGCGCCGGATATGGCTCACCCCCGAGGAAGAAGACGGGTACTACTACGGATTTTCCAACGAGGGGCTATGGCCGCTTTGTCACATCGCGCATACGCGGCCGGTTTTCCGCTCGTCCGATTGGGCATTCTACAAACAGGTGAACCGGAAATTCGCCGAAGCAGCATTGGAAGAAATGACGGATGCCAGCGAGCCCGTCCTGTTGGTACAGGACTATCACTTTGCTCTGCTTCCGCGGATGATCAAGGAGCAGCGGCCCGATGCTCGGGTGTCGATCTTCTGGCACATTCCCTGGCCCAATCCGGAGGCGTTTGCTATCTGCCCGTGGCAGCCGGAGCTGCTTGATGGCTTGCTGGGAGCGGACCTGATCGGCTTCCACGTGCAGGCGCATTGCAATAATTTCCTGCAGACAGTCGATCGTGCGCTCGAGTCGCAGATCGACTGGGAACGCTTCACCGCCAAGCGCAATGACCATGTCAGCTTAGTGCGGCCTTTCCCAATCAGCGTGGATCTGGTCGATACGCCGCGTTCATCGGCGGTAACAAATCGCGACAATGAAGAAGAAGAAAGGGCATATCTTTTACGCGAATTGGGCGTAGAAGCGATCTTTGTCGGTGTCGGCGTAGATCGCGTGGATTACACCAAGGGCATCCTGGAGCGTTTTCTGGCGATCGAGCGTTTCCTCGAGAAGTATCCGGTGTACCAGGGCCAGTTCGTGTTCGTGCAAGCTGGCGCGCCCAGCCGCACCCACATCCGTCGTTATCAGGAGCTGCTGAACGAGGTGGAATCGGAAGCCAACCGCATCAACCACCGCTTCCAGACCAGGAACTGGCGGCCGATCGTGTTGCAGGAGCGACAGCACACCCATGCCGAGGTGAATCGTTATTACCGTGCTGCCGATTTGTGCCTGGTTACTTCGCTACACGATGGGATGAATCTGGTGGCCAAGGAGTATCTGGCGGCGCGAGACGACGAGGATGGGGTGTTGGTGCTGAGTCGTTTCACCGGCGCGGCCCGCGAGCTGCATGATGCGCTCATCGTGAACCCTTACGACGTCGACCAGACCGCCGATGCCATTCGGACGGCGCTGGAAATGGACCCGAGTGAACGCCGGGAGCGCATGCAGCGCATGCGGAAGCAAGTCCGGGAACAAAATATCTATCGCTGGGCGGCGACCCTGATCGGCCAATTGGCTGAGTGCCGGGTAACCCCCATAAAAACCGACAGCCGCAGCGCGGCAACGCGAATTTCGGCTGCTTAGTCCTATCAGCTTGTTACTGCGGATCGGAGGCGACCATGGCAATTACGTTACCCAGAACCGGCATTCACGCGTTTCTGCGCGAGGTCGCAAGGGCGAGGCGGTCGGCGCTGTTGCTTGATTACGACGGAACGCTCGCGCCGTTTTGTTCCGATCGCTCCCGGGCCACTCCGTACCCCGGAGTCACGCAACTGCTAAGCGACATTATGGAAACCGGGCGAACGCGGGTGGCGGTGCTGACCGGACGACGAGCCCATGAATTGCTGCCGCTGCTCGCACTGACTCCTCCGCCGGAGATCTGGGGAACGCATGGCCGCGAACGCTTGAGCAGCGATGGCAGCTATGAGAGGCAGCCGGTGGATGCGACCACGGTGGAAGCCCTGAACCAGGCCGACCTGTGGGTTGACAGCATTGAGCTTCACCACTTGGTGGAACACAAACCGGCAGCGCTGGCAGTGCATTGGCGCGGCTTGTCGGAAGCCAATGCGCATGAGATCCGGAACAAGGTGTTGTTGGGCTGGCTGTCGATTGCCGACCGTGCCTGCCTGACCATAGATGACTTTGACGGCGGAATCGAGCTACGGTCGGCCGATTGCAGCAAAGGAGATGCTGTCCGCGCAATCCTGTCGGAAGTGTCCGTTGATGCGCCGGTGGCATATCTGGGTGACGATGAGGCTGATGAGCCCGCCTTCGACGCGCTGACAGATCGTGGACTGCGCGTGCTGGTACGTCCTCACTGGCGCGAAACCCATGCTGACGTATGGCTGCGGCCTCCGATGCAGGTCCTTCAGTTCCTGGGCGACTGGCTGAATGCAACGCGCCCTACGAATGACGCCCAGACCCCGCCTCCTGTCGGCACCTTTCTGGGAAGGAGCGCATGATCGCCTGACGATGAACAGCAGCGTGCCTTCTAACGGAAAACCGCCGACCGAAGCGCGCCGACCATTTCACTTCAACACGTCGGCGCACCTGTTGCGCATCGGCCAGCAGCGGGCGGCCAGCCTCGGCGAGTTACTGCAGGCCGTCCACACCTGCTCGGACGCCTCGATCTTCCAGCACACGTTTCGCACTCTGCATGAGCACCATTTCATCCGCGAAGGGTTCTCCAACGACTTTGCCCAGTGGGCGCTGTCCGCTTGCAACGAGCCCGCTCTGGCGGAACGGCTCGCCAGCGTGGACATCCGTGAGTTCACGTCTCTTACGGCCATCCGTGAGCGGATCGTCGACATCATCGAGACCCTTCTGAAAGAGAAGCCCAACACGGCCGACCGTCAGGTGTCGGAACCTTTCTACTTCTGCGCTTCCGAGGTTGTGGTCATGCCGACACCCTTCGTGGCCAGGACACTCACCGAGTTCGTCGACGGCCTGCAGCGGGTTACGCTGCACTCCATCCATCACCATTTCATCGAGGCCAGGCTGCGGCTGAAGCTGACTTCCAACGACTTTTCGATGTGGCTGGAAGAAGAGGCCGGATTCAGGGAGGTCGCACGCAGCATCAACCGGATCGACTTGTACATGGGGACGCTGGAGGACGTGCGGCGCCAGATCGTCCGGATCGTCGAACGCTCGTTTAACGGAGAGGTATGAACCCGGCAATACGTCACAAGGACGAAGTGGCTGAACAGGCGGGGAACGGGCCGGGGCCGGACCCGTTTGCTTCAGCGGTCGAGCCTGCTGCTGTGCCGGATTCACAGGTGGCGCAAGACAGGACGGTCCCGCCGGCCCCGGTCGCTCCGCCCAATCTGGCGGACTACGCTCCGATCATCGGCCAAAGCGAATTGGATGAACTGCGCTACCTGGCGCAGGGACTGGAAGGCAAGACGGTCAAGATGGTGAACTCCACAGCGGTCGGCGGCGGGGTCGCCGAGATGCTGAATCGCCTTGTCCCGCTACTAGACGAACTGGGGGTACGAACTCACTGGGAGGTAATCACCGGCGGCAACGACTTCTTTGAAGTGACCAAGGCGTTCCACAACGCGTTGCACGGCGCCGAGTACAAGCTCACCGTAGAAGCGGAGAAGGTCTATCTCGCCTGCAACGAACAAAACCGCAAGCACATGCAATTCGGCGAGGACTACGTGGTCATTCACGATCCGCAGCCGGCTGCCCTAGTGCAGGAACGAGAAGGCAATGCCCGCTGGATCTGGCGCTGTCACATCGATCTGTCGAAGCCGAACCATGAAGTGTGGCAGTTCCTTCGGCCCATGATCGAACGTTTCGACGCGGCCATATTTTCGTCGCAGTCATTCGCCCAGAAGCTGGCGATTCCACAGTACCTGTTTTATCCGTGTATCGATGCGCTCTCGGAAAAAAACAAAGAGCTGGAGGAGAGTGTCATTCAGAAAACGTGCGACGAGTTCGGGATTGACCGCACTCGTCCCATCGTGACGCAAGTGTCGCGCTTCGATCGATTGAAGGACCCGGTGGGCGTGATTCGGGCCTACAAAATGGCCAAGCAATATGTCGATTGCCAACTGGTCCTTGCCGGGGGCGGCGCAACCGACGACCCCGAAGGCGCCGCCGTTTTGAAGGAAGCGATGGCCGCGGCCGATAACGACCCCGATATCATTATTCTCGACCTGCCTCCGTGGTGCGCCCTTGAGATCAATGCTCTGCAAAGGGCCTCGACGCTGATCGTGCAGAAATCACTGCGCGAGGGCTTCGGGCTGACCGTCACGGAGGCCCTATGGAAGGCCAAGCCCACGATTGCCAGCGCGGTGGGAGGAATCCCCAACCAGATCATTCATAAGCTTTCGGGAATGCTGGTTCACTCGGTGGAGGGCTGCGCCTACCAGATCCGTTACCTGCTCACGCATCCGGAGTTCGCGCAAAAGCTGGGCAAGACCGGGCATGAACACGTGAAGGAAAACTTTCTAATGACCACCAACGTGAAGCGCTGGCTGCTGCTCCTGCGGACTCTGCAAGAGAAACAGTAGGGTGAGGAGCGCCTTTACTGCGCGTGCGATTCCCGGTGAGTCTACCAATTCTAACGTCCCCCACTAGTACTTTTTCCAGTTGCCCGCCCCGGACTCCAAGCGTAAACTGCGCCCATCCAGGAGTTTAGGCGGGAATCAACGCGCGTGCGCGAGGTGAGAGTGCACGCTTGCAAATACAAATGGGGCGCAACGAGAGGCACGTATGAAGACTCGAGTAGTGGCGGCAATCGGCTTGGTAGTAGTCCTCATCAGCATTGGCGTTCTGGTTTCCTGCAATAAGTCCGGTGCGCCCCAACAGCAGGCCCAGCAGGGCGGCGGGACGGCCCCGGCCGAGGAGCGAGTCGAGAAGAACCCCGACCGCAACGCCTACTTCGGCGAGGAGCACATCCACACCAGTTGGTCCGTGGACGCTTGGCTAATGGGCAACCGTATCACTGGCCCGGATGACGCCTATAAATACGCCCAGGGCCAGACCATCAAGCACCCGCTGGGCTATGACATCCACATCGAGACTCCAATGGATTGGATGGGCGTGACCGACCACTCGGAGTATGTCGGCGTCACCCGGATGGCAAACACGCCGGGGTCGGCCGTCAGCAAGTTACCCCAGGCACAACCGCTGATCCTGAAGGACCCGAACAATCAGGAGGAGGTTCAGAGGGCCTTCACGTACCTGGTGAACTTGGTCGGTTCGCCGCCGGTGAAAGCCTTCATGACGCCCGAGGTGGCGGGCACGGTGTGGAGCGAGAACGTCAAGATCGCCGACCAGAACAATCATCCCGGCAAGTTCACGGCCTTCTGCTCCTACGAGTGGACGTCGCAGGCGAACAACATTAACCTGCACCGCAATATCTTCTTCCGCGACTGCACCCACGTGCCCCAGATGCCCTTCAGTGCGATGGACTCCTGGCATCCCGAGGACTTGTGGAAGTGGATGGACGCGCAGCGCAAAGCCGGCAACGAACTGCTGGCGATCTCGCACAATGCCAACCTGAGCAGCGGATGGATGTACCCCATCGACATGGACAGCTTTGGGCGTCCTATTGATGCAGCGTGGGCATCTTCCCGCGACCGCAACGAGCGACTGGTCGAAATCAAACAGATCAAGGGTCAGTCGGAGACACACCCGCTGCTGTCTCCCAACGATGAGTTTGCAAGCTATGAACTATTCGAAGCTCTCCTGGGCCTTGGCCCAACCGTCGGTAAGATCGACAGCATTCAAGGCAGCTATGGCCGGCAGGCCCTGAAAGACGGCATTACCATGCAGGACGTGCGGGGTTACAACCCGTACAAGTTCGGCATGGCGGGCGGCTCGGATTCTCACAACACCGGCAGCCCGTATCGCCAGGACAACTTCTATGGCGGCCACGCACAGATCGACGGCACCGTGGACCGGCGCATGGCCGGAGTCATGGCCTTCGGCACCATGGATGTCCGCATGGAGAACCCGGGCGGACTCACCGGCGTATGGGCAGAGGAAAATACCCGCGAGTCGCTCTGGGACGCCATGTATCGCAAGGAAACCTTTGGCGTAAGCGGCCCCCACATCAAGGTTCGCTTCTTCGGGGGCTGGAACTACAACGCGGACAGCCTGAAAGCCAAGGACTGGGTGCATCAGGCCTATGCAAATGGCGTCCCGATGGGTGCAGATTTGCCGGTGATGCCGCAGGGCGGAAAAGGCACTGCGCCGACGTTCGTGGTCTGGGCGGTGAAGGATCCAACCTCAGGCAATCTCGACCGAATCCAGGTCATCAAGGGTTGGAGCAAGAACGGCCAGAGCTTCGAGAAGATTTACGACGTGGTCTGGTCGGGTACTGACCGCAAGCCCGACAAGTGGTCGGGCCGCGTACCGGCGATCAAAAGCACCGTCGATCTTGAAAAGGCCACCTACACCAACGATGTGGGCTCGACCGAACTGAGCACGGTGTGGACCGACCCCGACTTCGATCCCAGTCTGCACGCGTTCTACTACGCGCGCGTGCTAGAAATTCCCACCCCGCGCTGGACGCTGATGCAGGCCGTTAAGGCCGGCGTGCAGCCACCGGACAATGTGCCCCTCACCGGCCAGGAGCGTGCTTGGTCCTCGCCCATCTGGTACACGCCGACGGCGGACGCACGCAAAGCTACCGCTGCCGGCATGACGGTCGCCGACCTGAAGGCGAAAGGCGCGACCCAGCTCACGGATGCGCAACTCAAGGCCATGATTGTGGGCAAGGCGTTCTGGGTGCGCAACAGTACCACCAACGACACGTTTGCCGCCTACTACACGGTCAACGGTGACAGTCTCATACAGCACGTCGGCACGAGTTC
>Ga0335085_10006426_pt1 | contig 18551 bp, 15 predicted proteins | sample Lox_Sample_45_FD_206712 | JGI IMG/M metagenome (GOLD analysis project Ga0335085, IMG submission 206712) | Soil microbial communities from Loxahatchee National Wildlife Refuge, Florida, United States - Lox_Sample_4.5 | ecosystem: Environmental > Terrestrial > Soil > Wetlands | place: USA...
GCGCCCATTGTCCAAAATTCCCCACTGCTGCCTCCCGTAGGAGTCTGGGCCGTGTCTCAGTCCCAGTGTGGCTGGTCGTCCTCTCAGACCAGCTACGGATCGTCGCCTTGGTGGGCCATTACCCCACCAACTAGCTAATCCGGCATCGGCCGCTCCTCTCGCGCGAGGCCTTGCGGTCCCCCGCTTTCATCTTTCGATCTCATGCGGTATTAGCCAATCTTTCGACTGGTTATCCCCCACAAGAGGACACGTTCCGATGCATTACTCACCCGTTCGCCACTCGCCACCAGGAAGGGTTGCCCCCTCCCGTGCTGCCGTTCGACTTGCATGTGTAAGGCATGCCGCCAGCGTTCAATCTGAGCCAGGATCAAACTCTTCAATTAAGAAGCTTGCTGCTATTCGCTCAAAGTAAACGGAGTTGCTGCGAATTACCTTGATGCGAGCACTAGATGCTTTGGCCTTCCGCATCGAGCGCCCACACCTATCGGCTGCGAATTTTTAAAGAGCGTTGGTTGCGGGGAGAGGATTTGAACCTCTGACCTTCGGGTTATGAGCCCGACGAGCTGCCAGACTGCTCCACCCCGCGCCCGAAGACTTGAGATTATAGCTGGCCGCGGAAAACCGTGTCAACGATTTCGCCGCCCGCCGCGCTGGCTTGTGCGTCCGTTGGCGGCTCAAAGGCCGCGGCGGTCCAGGAACGCCTGGGAAAGCGTCCCGGCGTCCACGTACTCGAGCTCGCCGCCCAAGGGGACGCCGCGCGCGATCCGGGTGACGCGAATCCCGCGGGACCGGAGCAACTCGGCGATGTAGTGGGCGGTGGCCTCGCCCTCGTTCGTAAAATTGGTCGCCAGCACGACTTCCTCCACCGTCCCATCAGTTGCCCGGGCGAGCAGGCGGTCAAGGCCGATGTCGCGGGGCCCGATCCCGTCCAGGGGCGAAAGGCGGCCCATCAGCACGAAATACATCCCCGAATACATGCCCGTACGCTCCACCGTCGCGAGATCCGCGGGCGTCTCCACGACGCACAGCTGCCTGCGCTCGCGACGCGCCGAGCGGCACAGCGAGCAGGTCTCGTCTTCGGTGTAGTTGTTGCATAGCGCGCAATGGTGAATCCGGGCCAGCGCGTCCGCGAGCGCTTGCGCGAGCTCACCGGCGCCCGCGCGATCGTGCTGAAGAAGGTGGTAGGCCATGCGCTGAGCGGATCTTGGACCGACACCCGGCAGCGCGCGCAGCGCCTCGATGAGCCGGTCGAGACCCTTGGCGCTCTGAATGGGGTCGCGCACCACGGCGTCAGAACGGCAGCTTGAATCCGGGCGGCAGACCAAGGCCCGCCGTGACGCCGCTCATGCGCTCGGCGACGGTGGCGTCGACCTTCCGCGCCGCGTCGTTGAACGCCGCCGTCATCAGATCCTCGAGCATGTCGCGGTCCTCGGCGCGCAAGCCCGGATCGATCGTCACGCGACGCACTTCGTGCTTGCAGGTCATCACCACCTTCACCATGCCCGAGCCGGCCTGCCCCTCGACTTCGACCTCGGCGAGCTGCTCCTGCATGCGGCGCATGTTTTCCTGCATCATCTGCGCCTGCTTCATGATTTGTCCGATGTTTCCCCGCATATGGCCCTCCCGCCCTAGCGCTGGGTCCCGTCATCGGCGCGGGCGCTGCTGCCGACGACCTTGGCGTCGAAGATATCGACCAGATCCTGCACGAAGCGGTCGTCCCTGGCCGCCTTTGCCGCCTCGGCGCGCCGGGCCTCCTTCTGGCCCGACTCGAGCTTCGCGACCGACGGTCCCGCGCCCTCTCCCGGCGTGACTTTGAGCGCGAGCGCACACCCCAGGTGCTGTTCCAGCGCCGCGCGCAGCTTGTCCTGGTAGGCGCGATCGGCCAAATACGCCATGGTCTTCGGCACGACCAGCTCGATGCGGCCTGGCGCATGCGCGGCCAATGCGGAATTGCGCGCCAGCTCCCGTGCCGCGCCCGTCACGGCCAATCGCGCGACGAGCGCCGTCCAATCGCCGTCAAAACCGCCCGCCGCCGCCGAAGGCGCCGGCTGGGCCCGCTGCGAAGGTTCGCCGGCCCGCGCCGGCCCTTGCGCAGTCCCGACGCTCTCGGGCCTGAAGCTCAGCATGCGCAGCAGCGTCATCGCGAAGCCGGCGTGCTCGTCCGGCGCAAGCCGGAGATCGTCGCGGCCCTGTACCGCGATCTGGTAGCAAAGCTGCGCGAGCTCCGGGTCGATCGCTCGCGCCAGCCGCTCGAAGGCCTCGGGATCCTCGCCGGTCTCGAGCGGCGCGTCCGGCGCCGCCTGCCGCATGGCGATGCGCAGGAGCAGGCTTGCAATCGCGCCGAGCGCAGCGTCGAACGAGAGGCTGCGTGACTGCATGTCGTCGGCGATGAAAAGCAGTTGCGCGCCGTCGCCCGCGACGACAGCTTCGAGCGCGCGTCGCAGGTAGCTTTCGTCGATCGTTCCGAGCATTGCGCGAACGCTGTCCGCCGATACGCTGCCGCCACCGTGCGCAATCGCCTGGTCGAGCAGCGACAGCGCATCGCGCATGCTGCCGCCGGCCGCGCGCGCCAGCTGCGCCAGGGCGTCGCCGTCATGCGAGATGCCCTCCGCCTCCAGCACGCGCGCAAGATGCGATGTGATCGCGGCCGGCGGCATCTGCTTGAGGTTGAACTGCAGGCAGCGCGACAGCACAGTCACCGGAATCTTCTGCGGATCCGTGGTGGCGAGGACGAACTTCAGGTGCGCGGGCGGCTCCTCCAGCGTCTTCAGCATCGCGTTGAACGCGGAGTTGGACAGCATGTGAACTTCGTCGATCACATAGACCTTGAAGCGCCCGCGCGTCGGGGCGTATTGCGCCGTGTCCAGCAGTTGCCGCATCTCGTCGACGCGCGTGTTGGTTGCCGCGTCCACCTCGAGCAGGTCAACGAACCGCCCGCCGTCGATCTCGACGCACGCGCTGCACTTGCCGCACGGGCGGGCCGTGACGCCGGTCTCGCAGTTCAGGCACTTCGCGAGAATCCGTGCGAGCGTGGTCTTGCCGACGCCGCGTGTTCCGGTCAGGAGGTACGCATGGTGCAGCCGCCCTTGCTCCAGCGCGTGGCGCAGTGCCCGCACAACATGGTCCTGGCCGACCAGCGACTCGAAGTCGCGGGGACGCCATTTGCGGGCAAGCACCTGATATGTCATGCCTTTCCCCGGCTCTCGGCCCCGGCGCCGCGGCTTGCGCCGCGCGCCGGGCCGTCATGGTGGTGGCGAGCCTGAACCCCGGCACTTGCAGGATCCAGCTGTGGCTGCTTCCTTCCGGACCTGACCAGGTTCACCAGGCTGCAATGCGGGGAGGCCCGCCGTAAGTCATTCAGCCGCCCAGCTTGCGGCGGCAAAGGTCGGATTCTAAACGGCGGCGGCCTCGCCGTCCGAGCGGCGGGCGCGGGGCTGGCGGAGAGAGTGGGATTCGAACCCACGATACGCTATTAACGTATACACGCTTTCCAAGCGTGCGCCTTAAGCCGCTCGGCCATCTCTCCGCGTCGCGCCCATTCTACTAGGCGCGCTATTGCTTCTGGGCCAGTTGATCCAGGATCGCCGGGTTTTCCAGCGTCGACACGTCCTGCTTGATCTCCTCGCCCTTGGCGATCGCGCGCAGGAGCCGCCGCATGATCTTGCCCGAGCGGGTCTTCGGCAGGTTGTCGCCGAAGCGGATGTCCCTAGGCTTGGCGATCGCGCCGATCTCCCTGCCCACCCAGTCGCGCAGCTCCTGCGCGACCTTCTTCGCGGCCTCGCCGGTCGGGCGCGGGCCCTTGGTGACGACGAAGGCGACGATCGCCTCGCCGGTCAGGTCGTCCGGCCGGCCGACGACTGCGGCCTCCGCGACCAGCTTCGAGTTTGCCACCAGCGCCGACTCGATCTCCATGGTGCCCAGCCGGTGCCCCGAGACGTTCAGCACGTCGTCGATGCGGCCCATGATCCGGTAGTAGCCGTCCTGGTCGGTGCTCGCGCCGTCGCCCGCGAGGTAGTACTTGCCCTTGAGGTCCTCCGGGTAGTAGCTCTTCTTGAACCGCTCGGGATCGCCCCAGATGGTGCGGATCATCGACGGCCACGGGCGCTTGATCACGAGGATGCCGCCCTTGCCCCTGCCGACCGATTGCCCGGTCTCGTCGACGATGTCGGCGATGATGCCGGGCAGCGGCAGCGTGGCCGAGCCGGGCTTGGTCGGCGTCGCGCCGGGCAGCGGCGTGATCATGTGGCCGCCGGTCTCGGTCTGCCACCACGTGTCGACGATCGGGCAGCGCCCGCCGCCGACGGTCTCGTGGTACCACATCCAGGCCTCGGGGTTGATCGGCTCGCCCACCGTGCCGAGGATGCGCAGCGAGTTCAGGTCGTACCGCTTCGGCAGATCGCCGCCCGCCTTGATCAGCGAGCGGATCGCGGTCGGCGCCGTGTAGAACACCGTGCACTTGTGGTCCTGCACCATCTTCCAGAAGCGCCCGGCGTCCGGATACGTCGGCACGCCCTCGAAGATGATCTCGGTCGCGCCCACCGCGAGCGGCCCGTAGCACACGTACGAGTGTCCCGTGACCCAGCCGACGTCGGCGGTGCACCAGAAGACGTCGCTCGGCTTGTAGTCGAACACCCACTTCATCGTGAGGATGGTCCACAGCAGGTAGCCGCCCGTGGAGTGCTGCACGCCCTTGGGCTTGCCGGTCGATCCCGACGTGTACAGGATGAACAGCGGGTGCTCGGCATTCACCCACGCGGGCTCGCAGCTGTCGGCTTGCCCCTTCACCGCGTCGTCCCACCACAGGTCGCGGCCGGCGGTCATTGGAATGCGAGAGCCGGAACGCTTGTAGACGACAACCGTCCCGATTCCCTCGCAGCCGCCCATTGCGATGCCCTCGTCGACGACGGGCTTGAGCGGAATCTCCTTGCCCCCGCGGAACTGGCCGTCGGCAGTGATTACGGCGACGGCGCCGGCATCGATGATCCGCTCCTGCAGCGACTTCGCGGAGAAGCCGCCGAACACCACCGAGTGCGTCGCGCCGATCCGCGCGAGCGCCTGCATCGCGACCACGGCCTGGATCGACATCGGCATGTAGACGATCACCCGATCGCCCCGCTTGATCCCGCGCGCCTTGAGGCCGTTCGCCAGCTTGCAGACCTCGTGATAGAGCACCTTGTAGGTGATCTTCGTCACCTTGCCGTCGTCGGCCTCGAAGACGATCGCGACCTTGTCCGGCTGCGTCTTCAGGTGGCGGTCAAGGCAGTTGTAGGAGGCGTTCAGTTCCCCGTCGTAGAACCACTTGTAGAACGGCGCCCTCGACTCGTCGAGCACCTTCGTGAACGGCTTGTGCCACAGCAGCTCGTCCTTCGCCAACCGCGCCCAGAATCCCTCGAAGTCCTTCTCCGCCTCCGCGCACAGCTTGCGGTAGGCCTCCATGCCGGAGATGTTGGCCTGCCTGACGAACTCCGCCGACGGCGGAAAGACGCGAGTTTCCTGCAGCACCGACTCGATGGTGGACGACATGCTTCTCCTCCTGTGGAACGTACGCCGACGTGCTGAGAGCCTATGCTAGATTAAGCGGCTTTCGCAACCCTCTCCCGCGCCCGCGACCATGCCGTCCGTCATCCGCCGCCAGGACCTCGTGCAGAGCGTCGCCGACGCGCTGCAGTTCATCTCGTACTACCACCCCGCGGACTACATCCGCGCGCTGGGCCGCGCCTACGAGCGCGAGCAGTCGCCGGCGGCGAAGGACGCGATTGCGCAGATCCTGACCAACTCGCGCATGTGCGCCGAGGGTCACCGGCCGATCTGCCAGGACACCGGCATCGTCAACGTGTTCCTCAAGATCGGCATGGACGTGCGCCTCGAGGGCTTTCCGGGCTCGCTCGCCGACGCGGTGAACGAGGGCGTGCGCCTCGGGTACACGAATCCGGACAACGTGCTGCGCGCCTCCGTGCTCGAGGATCCACAATTCGCGCGGCGCAACACCCGGGACAACACCCCGGCGGTCGTGCACGTCGAGATGGTTGCGGGCGGCACCGTTGCCGTGGATGTCGCCGCCAAGGGCGGCGGCTCCGAGGCGAAGGCCAAGTTCGCCATGCTCAATCCCTCCGATTCCGTGGTCGACTGGGTGCTGAAGACCGTGCCGACGATGGGCGCGGGCTGGTGCCCTCCCGGCATGCTCGGCATCGGCATCGGCGGCACCGCGGAGAAGGCGATGGTGATGGCGAAGGAAACGTTGATGGAGCCGATCGACATGGCCGAGCTCAGGGCGCGCGGGCCGAAGGACAAGTACGAGGAGTTGCGCATCGAGCTCTACGACAAGGTCAACGCGCTCGGCATCGGCGCGCAGGGCCTCGGCGGACTGTCGACCGTGCTCGATGTCAAGATCGCAGCCTATCCCACGCACGCCGCCAACAAGCCGATCGCGATGATTCCGAACTGCGCGGCGACGCGGCACGCGCACTTCGTGCTCGACGGCTCCGGCCCGGCGGAATTCGAAGCGCCGTCGCTCGAGACCTGGCCGAAGGTCGCCTGGTCGCCGTCGAAGGACGCGCGACGCGTGGACCTCGACAGGCTGAACCGGGCCGAAGTCGCCGCATGGAAGCCCGGCGAGACGCTGCTGCTGTCGGGCAGGCTGCTCACCGGCCGCGACGCCGCGCACAAGCGCATCCAGGACATGCTCGCGAAGGGTGAGAAGCTGCCGGTCGACTTCACGAACCGCGTGATCTACTACGTCGGCCCCGTCGACCCGGTCCGCGACGAGGTCGTCGGCCCCGCGGGCCCCACCACCGCGACGCGTATGGACAAGTTCGTCGAGATGATGCTCGCGAAGACGGGCCTGATCGCCATGGTCGGCAAGGGCGAGCGCGGCGCCGTGGCGATCGAGGCGATCCGCAAGCACAAGGCCGCCTCGCTGATCGCGGTCGGCGGCGCGGCCTACCTCGTCGCGAAGGCGATCCGCAAGTCGAAGGTGCTCGCCTTCGAGGACCTCGGCATGGAGGCGATCTACGAGTTCGACGTCAGGGACATGCCGGTCACGGTCGCCGTCGACTCGAACGGCGTCTCGGTGCACCAGTCCGGGCCCGAGGCCTGGCAGAAGAAGATCGTCGAGCTGAAGATCCCGGTCAGCGCGGCCTGAGATGGGCGCGACCCGCTGGCCCGCCGTGTGGGCGGTGTTCGCGGGCGGCCTCGTCTGCGGCGCCTACGTCGGCAAGGTGCCCCTGTCGCTGCCGCTGCAGCGCGCCGAGCTCGGCCTGACGCTCGTCGAATCGGGCTTCATCGCCACCACGTTCAACGTCATCGGCATGCTCGTCGGCATGTTCGTCGGCGTGCTGTGCGACCGGTTCGGCCACAAGCGGCTCGGGCTCGGCGGCCTCGCGGTGATGTGCGCGGCCGGCCTGTTCGGCGCGAGCGCCTCGAGCTTTCCTGCCCTGCTCGCATCGCGGTTCTTCGAAGGCGTCGGATTCATCCTGTTCACGGTCGCCGGCTCCGCGCTCATCGCGGCGGCGGCCGCGGACGACGCCAACCGCCCGAAAGTCATGGGGCTGTGGAGCGCCTACATGCCCACGGGCGGCGTGACCGCCATGCTGCTCGCGCCGCTGCTGATCGGCGCGTGGGGCTGGCGCGGCGCCTGGATCGTCTGGGCGATCGCGGCCGCCGTCGCCTTCGCCGTGATCGGGCGGGTTGCGCCTCCCACGCGGTACGGCGGCGTCGGCTCGATGAAGCTCGCGCTCGAATCGCTGCGCCAGCCGGGCAGCGTCGCGCTCGCGCTGCTGTTCGCGTTCTACACGGCGCAGTGGACCTCGGTCATGATCTGGCTGCCGACCTTCGTCGTCGACGAGCGCGGCGGCACCGCCGCGGCGGCCGCCCTGCTCACGGCGCTCATGGTGCTGGTCAACATCCCCGGCAACCTCGGCGGCGGCTGGCTAATCGCCCACGGCGTGCGCCGCGGCCGCCTGATCCTCGCCGCCGCGGCGGTCATGGCGGTGACTGACGTGGCCATGCTGTCGAGCGCGCTGCCGGACGCGCTGCGCTTTGCCGCCGTGCTCGCGTTCTCGTTCTGCGCCGGCACGATTCCCGGCGCGATCTTCTCAGGGGTCGTCGTGCATGCGAAGACGCCGCAGCACATAGGCACGACGAACGGCATGGTCATGCAGACCTCGCAGGCCGGTCAGTTCTTCGGGCCGATCCTGCTCGCCTGGCTGGCGACCCGCTTCGGCGGCTGGGGAGCGTCGCTCTGGGCGATGCTCGCGTTCGCGGCCTGTGCCGGCGCCTGCGGCTACGCCGTGCTGCGCATCGAGGCGCGCTAGAATTCCCGCCATCCGGAGGTTCCCCATGCGCCAAGTCCAGATCTGCGAAGTCGGCCCGCGCGACGGGCTGCAGAACGCGAAGCAGCTGATGCCCACCGAGACCAAGAAGGCCTGGATCAGCGCGCTCGCCGCGGCCGGGCTGAACGAGATCGAGGTCGGCTCGTTCGTGCCGCCGAAGCTGATCCCGGCGATGGCCGACACCGGCGAGATCGTGAAGCACGCGCTGACGATTCCGGGGCTGAAGGTCGTCGCGCTCGCCCCGAACGTCAAGGGCTTCGAGCGCGCGCGCGAGGCGGGCGCGCACAAGATCACGTTCCCGGTGTCGGCATCGCACCAGCACAGCGTCTCCAACGTGCGCATGACGCCGGACCAGATGGTCGAGGAGGTCCGCAAGGCCGCCGCGCTCCGCGGCGAGGACGGCCCGGAGATCGAAGGCGCGGTGTCCACCGCGTTCGGTTGCACGATGCAGGGCAGCGTCCCGGAGGACGAGGTCGTGCGCCTCGCCGTCGCGCTCGCGGAGTTCTGCGACTGCGTCGCGCTCGCCGACACGGTGGGCTACGCGAACCCCGCACAGGTGAAGCGCGTCTTCCGCCGCGTGAAGCAGCAGATCGGCGGCAAGCTCGAGGGCGCGCATTTCCACAACACGCGCGGCCTGGGCCTCGCCAATGCGCTCGCCGCCTGGGAGGAAGACGTCCGGTCGTTCGACTCGTCGATGGGCGGCCTCGGCGGCTGCCCCTTCGCGCCCGGCGCGAGCGGGAACGTCATCACCGAAGACCTGGTCTTCATGTTCGAGAGCATGGGCATCGCGACCGGCATCGACTTCGACAAGCTGCTGAAAGCCCGCCAAATCATGCACGGCGGCGTGCCCGACGAGCCGCTCTACGGGCACATGGCGCTGGCCGGCCTGCCCAAAGGATTCCGTGCTGCCGCTTGAGGGCGTGCGCGTCGTCGAGTTCGCGCACATGGTGATGGGTCCGACCTGCGGGCTCGTGCTCGCCGACCTCGGCGCCGAGGTGATCAAGCTGGAGCCGCTCGAAGGCGACAACACGCGCCGGCTCATGGGCGCGGGCGCCGGCTTCTATCCGCTCTTCAACCGCAACAAGAAGAGCCTCGCGCTCGACCTGAAGCGCGCCGAAGGACGGGAGGTCGCGCTGAAGCTCGTCGACACCGCGGACGCGATGACCGAGAACTTCCGCCCCGGCGCGCTGGAGAAGATGGGCTTCGGCTACGAAGCGCTGGCGAAGCGCAATCCGCGCCTCGTGTACTGCACGATGAAGGGCTTTCTTTCCGGGCCCTACGAGCATCGCCCGGCGCTCGACGAGGTGGTGCAGATGATGGGCGGCCTTGCCTACATGACGGGGCTGCCCGATCGGCCGTTGCGCGTCGGGTCATCCGTCAACGACATCATGGGAGGCATGTTCGCGGCGATCGGGATTCTCGCCGCGCTGCGCGAGCGCGAGAAGACCGGCAAGGGTCAGCTCGTGCGCAGCGCGCTCTACGAGAACACGGCGTTCCTCGTTGCGCAGCACATCGCGGAGCTGGCGATCACCGGCGCGGAGCCCCCGCCCATGGCGATGAAGCGGCCGGCCTGGGGCGTGTACGACATCTTTCCCACCCTGGACGGCGACCGCCTGTTCGTCGGCGTTGTCACCGACACGCAGTGGGAAGTGTTCTGCCGCGAATTCGGCGCCGCCGAGCTCGCGGCGGACGAGCGCCTCAAGACCAATGCCCTCCGCGTCAAGGCGCGTGACTGGCTGCTGCCGAAGCTCGGGGAAATCCTGCAGCGCCATGCGAAGGCGGACCTCGAGAAGCACCTCGAGGCGATCGGCCTGCCCTACGCACCGATCGCGCGCCCGCGCGACCTGGTCGACGACCCGCACCTCAACGCGGGCGGCATGGTCGAGACTCAGGATCCGCGCGGCGCACGCTTCAAGGTCCCGGGCCTGCCGCTCGAGCTCGCCGGCAAGCGCCTGCCGCTACGCGCGCAGCCGCCGCGCATGTCGCAGGATGCGCGCGAGGTGCTCGGGGTCCTCGGGTACACGCCGGAGGGCATCGAGCGGCTCGTCGCGGACGGCATTGTCGCTGCGCCGCGGTAGGGAATAGGCTTCAGGGCCGGCTGTTAGCCGGCGGCAGCACTCAACCCAAGGAGAGGACGATGACAACAGCAGCAACGCTCGCGGGCGTCGCGCTCGCCGCCTGCGCGCTCGCCGCGCAGGCGCAGGAGCGCCGCCCCGAGTACGGCCCGGACGTGAACGCCGTGACCGCCAAGAAGATCGCGGCCGCCACGCTGGCGGAATGCCAGAAGAACGGCTGGAATGTCGCCGTGGCAATCGTGGACACGCACGGCTTCCTCGTCTATTTCGAGCGGATGGAAAACACGCAGACGGCCGGCATCGACATCGCACCGGCGAAGGCGCGCGTCGGCGCCATGTATCGCCGGACCACGCGCGTATTCGCGGAGGCGGTCGCCAAGGGCGGTCCCGCGATAATGACCCTCCCTGGCGTCGTCGCCTCGCCGGGCGGTCTTCCGATCTTCGCCGACGGCAAGGTGACCGGCGGCGTCGGGGTCAGCGGTGGCACCGGCGACCAGGACGAGCAGTGCGCGAAGGCCGGCCTGGCCGGAATGTAGCGCCTACCCGGGAAGGGCGTCTATTCCCGCGCGGGCGATGCGCTCGTCCTCGTGCGACTGGACGCCCGACACGCCCACGCCGCCCACGCAGGCGCCGTCCACCAGGACAGGCACGCCGCCCTGCACCGGCAGGATGCCGGGCATCTTCATCAGCTCGCGGCGCGACTGCACGCGCTCCTGCCAGCTGCCGGACGTGCGCCGCGACAGCGCCGCCGTTCTCCCCTTCTCCACGGCGATGCCGGCGTTCGCGGGCGTTGCGCCGTCCATCCGGACGAAGTGCAGCAGGTGGCCGCCGTCGTCGACGATGGCGATCGCGACCACCCACTGGTTGCGCTCCGCCTCGGCCAGCGCCGCGGCGGACATCGCCTCGCAGTCGGCCTGCGTCAGCTCGGGGCGCATCCTCACTGCAGCGCCTCGCGGATCTGCTGCAGCGCCCCGGGGTCCTCGATCGTGGTCAGGTCGCCGGGGTCGCGCTTCTCGGCGAGCGCCTGGATCGAGCGGCGCAGCACCTTGCCCGAGCGCGTCTTCGGCAGCAGCGTCACGAAGAACACGCGGCCCGGCCGGCCGATCGCGCCGAGCTGCTTGTCCACGGTCTGCATCACCTCGCCTTCCAGCTTCATTCGCGCATCCCTGGACGCGATCGCGGCCGGGTCCTTGACCACGGCGAACGCCATCGGCAGCTGGCCCTTCAGCGAGTCGGCCACGCCCACTACCGCGCATTCGGCGATGCCCGGGTGCATGTTCACCGCCTCCTCGATCTCGCGCGTGCCCAGGCGATGGCCGGCGACGTTGATCACGTCGTCGGTGCGGCCGAGGATGAAGTAGTAGCCGTCGCGGTCGCGTATCCCCCAGTCGAAGGTGGTGTAGACGAGCGTCTTCGTGAAGGTCGAGAAATAGGTCTTCACGAAGCGCTCGTCGTCGCCCCAGATCGTGGTCATGCAACCCGGCGGCAGGGGCGGCTCGATCACGACGACGGCCTTCTCGTCGGCGCCCGCCTCGCTCGCGTCGGACTCGCGCAGCAGCTTCAGGTCGTAGCCGTAGGCCGGAAACGACGGGCTGCCGAACTTGATCGGCGTCTTCTCCACGCCGGGCATCGCGGTCAGCACCGGCCACCCGGTCTCGGTCTGCCAGTAGTGATCGATCACGGGCTTGCCCAGTCCCTCCGAGATCCAGCGGTGCGTGGGCTCGTCGAGCGGCTCGCCGGCGAGGAACAGGTGCTTCAGCGACGACAGGTCGTACTTCCTGAGCCAGGACGGATCGCTCTTCTTCAACACGCGGATCGCGGTGGGAGCCGAGAACATCACGGCCACCTTGTGGTCCTGGACGATCTTCCACCAGACGCCCGGGTCGGGGCGCACCGGCACCCCCTCGTACAGGATGCTCGTCATGCCCGCGATCAGCGGACCATAGATGATGTACGAATGGCCCACGGCCCAGCCGATGTCCGAAGTGGTGAAGATGGTTTCACCCGGCCCGCCGCAGTAGATGTGCTCCATGGAGGCCGCCATGGCGACCGCATGGCCGCCGACGTCGCGCTGCACGCCCTTCGGCTTGCCGGTCGTTCCCGAGGTATAGAGGATGTACGAAGGTTCGTTCGACTCCAGCCACGTGCAAGGAACCTTCGCGCCCGCATGCTTTTTCGCGAGCTCGGCCCAGTCTACGTCGCGCCCGGCCGTCACCGGCATCGAAGCATCGATGCCGCGCCGCAGGACGAGCACGTGGCGCGGCGGCGACTTCGCCAGGCGAATCGACTCGTCCACCAGCGGCTTGTACAGGATGGCCTTGCCCATGCGGCTGCCGCCGTCGGCGGTGACCATGAGCGACGGCCGCGCGTCGTCGATGCGCGCTGCCAGGCTGGCGGCGGCAAAGCCGCCGAACACGACCGAATGCACCGCGCCGATGCGGGCGCAGGCGAGGATCGCGTACACCGCCTCGGGCATGTTGGGCATGTAGATGACCACGCGATCCCCGCGCTTCACGCCCAGCGACTGCATCATCGCCGCCACGCGCTGCACCTCGGCGTGAAGCTGGGCGTAGGTGCAGCTCTCCTCGCGGTCGAACTCCGTCGAGATCCAGACCAGCGCCTTCTGCGCGCCCCGCTCGGCCAGGTGCCGGTCGACCGCGTTGTGGCACAGGTTGGTCTCGCCGCCGACGAACCATTTCGCGAACGGCGGGCGCGAATAGTCGAGCACCTGCCGATACGGCTTGTGCCAGTGGATCCGCCGCGCCTGCTCGGACCAGAAACCGTCGCGGTCTTCGATCGACCGCCTGTGGAATTCGCGATAGTTCACGATCGATCTCCTCTCGTTACCCGCCCTTGCCCGCCTTCTGCAGCGCCTCCAGGAACGGCCGCAGGCGGCGCAGCACCTCGGGCAGCGCCTTGCCCAGGCGCGCCGGCGGCGTGCGCTCCAGCACTTGCAGCGCGCGCTCCACGTCGGGCGGCAGCGCCGGCGCCGGCGGCGCCGGCGGCGCCGCCTTGCGCGTCATGCGCTCCGTGGCAAGCCGCAGCAGGTCCTCGACCGCCCCAACGCGGTCCGCGTCCAGCGCCGCGACGCCGATCCTGGCCTCGACGCGCGCGGCGGCAAGCTGTTCCTGAAGCCGCCTCGCGAACGCCGCTGCCGGGGCCGCCGCGGTGCGCGCCAGCATGACGGCGAAGGCGCCGTCGCCGATGCGCGCGAGCGTGTCTTCGGCGCGCAACGCCGCCTGCACGCCGCGAGCGACGCGCGCCGCGATCGCCGCCTGGGCCTCGAGCCGGAAGCAGATCACCGCCAGCGACTCGCCGTGGCGCCGCGCGTGGGCGAAGTGCTTGCGGCCCTCGGTCAGCAGGTAGTGCAGCGTGAACGCCCCGGTCTGAGGATCGTGCGTCGCGGACTGCGCGCTGGCGCGTCGCGCCTCCGCCGCCTCCTGCCGGGCCTGCAACGCGCGCATCTGCGCCTCGATCCGCGCCAGCACCTCGGTCGCTTCGGCGGTCTTGGAGATGAAGTCGCTGGCGCCGCTCTCCCGCGCGCGCCGCCGCGTCGCCTCGTCCTCGTCGCCCGAGATGATGACGACCGGCAGCTGCCGGACGCGCTCGTCGGCCGAGCCGCGCACGCGCGCGAGCACCTCGAAGCCGTCCATGCCGGGCATCGTGATGTCGCAGAACACGCAGGCGATCGCGGGATCGGCCGCAATCGCGCCCCACCCGCTCTCGCCGTCGGCCTCCTCGCGCACGTCGAAGCTGCCCTGCAGGACGCTGCGAAACGTCGTGCGGACGAACCTGGAGTCGTCGATGATCAGCACGCGCGCACGCGCCATCCGGATCAGGCGGCGAGGTCGACGACCACGCGCCGCGTCACCCTGGCCTGGATGAACTCGTCGAACACCGACGGCAGCTCGGCGAACGGCACCGTGCGCGCCATCTCCTTCAGCAGCGGCGGGCGCATGTCGCCCGCCAGGCGCCGCCACACCTCGCGCTCGAGCTCCGGGGAGGGCGCGTCGGTCGAGTTGATGCCGAGCAGGCTCGCCCCGCGCAAGATGAACGGCATGACCGTGGTCGCCAGGGTCGGGCTCGCAGCGAGCCCGATCGACGCGATGACGCCGTTCACCTTCATCGTGCTCGCCATCCAGGCGAGCACCTCGCCGCCCAGGTTGTCGACCGCGCCCGCCCAGGTCGCCTTGTCGAGCGGGCGGATCTTCGCCAGGTCGAGGCTCTGGCGCAGCAGGATCTCCTTCGCGCCGAGCTTGCTCAGCCAGCCCGACTCGGATTCCTTGCCCGTGAGCGCCGTGACCTCGTAGCCGAGATTCGCGAGCGCCGACACCGCGATCGAGCCGACCCCGCCCGTCGCGCCGTCCACCACCACCGGGCCGTTGGCCGGCTTGAGCCCGTTCAGCTCCATCTTCGCGATCGCGAGGCCCGCGGTGTAGCCCGCGGTGCCGAACGCCATCGCTTCCCACAGCGTCATGCCCTTGGGCAGCTTCACGGCCCAGGCCGCGGGGATGCGCGCGTACTCCGCGTAGCCGCCGTGGTGCTTCACGCCCAGCAGGTGGCCGACCGCGAGCACCGCGTCCCCCTTGGCGAATCCCGCGACGCTCGAGGACACGACCGTGCCCGCGAGGTCGATTCCGCCGATGCACGAAGGCCGCAGCAGGATGCGCCCTTTGCCCGTGGCGGCGAGCGCGTCCTTGTAGTTCACGTCGGAATAGGCCACGCGGATCACGAGCTCGCCCGGGTCCAGATCGTCGAGCGTGCACTCGGTGAACTGCGCGGTGACCTTCCTATCGGCCTCCGTCAGCCGGTATGCCTTGAACTTCTCCACGCGTCCTCCTCCGTTCGCTGTGCAGGTACTCGACGCTCTGCATCTCGTGCAGGCGGCTCACCGTGCGCTGGAACTCGGCGCTGTACTCGCCCTCGGTGAACAGCGCTTCCGGCGGCGCCTCGGCGCCGATCACGAGATTGACCCGCTCATCGTAAAGCACATCCACCAGCCAGGTGAAGCGCCGCGCCGCATCGGCCGCCTTGGGCGACATTCGCGGCACGCCCGAGAGCATGACCGTGTGAAACCTCATCGTCAGGTCGACGTAGTCGGCGTACGAGCGCGGGCCGCCGCAGAGCACGTCGAAATCGAACCACACCAGGCCGCCCGCGCGGCGGCGGTACGGGATGCGCCGGCCCTCGACGTCGAGCGGCTGGCGCTCGTCCTCGACGTCGCGCAACGCGTCGAAGATGCGGCCGAGCTCCGCGTCGGCGCCCGGGCCGACGTGGTAGACCTTGAGCTTCTCCATCTTCAGCCGCCGGTAGTCGGTGCCGTTGTCGACCTCGATCACGTCCAGGCGCGCCTTCAGCAGCTCGATCGCGGGCAGGAACCGCTCGCGCTGCAGTCCGTTGGCATAGAGCCGGTCGGGCGGGTAGTTGCTGGTCATCACGAACTGAACGCCGCGGTCCATCGCCTGCTCGAGGTAGCGCCCGAGGATCATCGCGTCGGCGATGTCGGAGACGTGGAACTCATCGAAGCAGACCAGGCGGTAGCGCCTCGCGGTGCGCTCGGCGACCGCGGCGATCGGGTCCTCGGTGCCCTTCAGGGTCCCGAGCTCGCGGTGGATCTCGCGCATGAAATGGTGAAAATGCACGCGGCGCTTGCGCACCAGCGGCACGCAGCGGAAGAACGCGTCCATCAGGAAGCTCTTGCCGCGGCCGACCGCACCCCAGAGGTACACCCCCTTGGGCAGCGGCGGCTTCACCAGCAGGCGCCGCAGCGCGGTGCCCCGGCGCGCCTTGTACGCCGACCACTCCTCGAACAGCCGCTGCAGGCGCTCAACCGCGCGCCATTGCGCCGGATCGGAGACGAAGCCCCGGCTCGAGAGCTGCTCGCGGTAGGCCGAGACGACGTCGCGCACGCTCAGGGCTCCGTGCTGACGACGAGGATGCCGGCTGCGACGGCGAGCGCGCCCAGCGCCTGCAGCGGGCCGACCGGCTCGCCGAGCAGCGCCCAGCCGATCGCGACGCCGAACACCGGCGACAGGAACACGAACACGTTGAAGCGGCTCGCCGAGTACGTGCGCACCAGCCAGACGATGAGCACGAAGCCCAGGCCCGCGGCGACGATGCCGAGGTAGAGCACGCTCGCGACTGCGGCGGGCGTGAAGCGCCAGGCGGCGCCGCGCTCGAGCGCGAGCGAGAGCAGTCCCGTGACCGGGATCGCGGCCGCGACGTTCCAGAAGATCAGCGCCGCCGAGTTGACCTCGCTCGGCATGCGCTTGTTGAGGATCACGTTGCCGGTCCAGCCGAGCGCCGCCAGCAGGCACAGCGCGTCGCCGGCCACCGCGCCGCCGGTGCCGCGCGCGGCGAGCACCAGCGCGACGCCGCCGAACGCGGCCGCAGTGCCGAGCCAGCGGCGCGCGCCGACGCCCTCGCCCGGCACGAACAGCGGCAGCAGCAGCAGCGTGAAGAACGGCTGCATGTTGAACATGATCGCGGCACGACCTGCGCCGGTCAGCGTGAGGCCGATGAACAGGCTTACCTGGGACAGCAGGAAGAACCCCGTCTGCCCGAGGACGTACGCGGCGGAGCGCCCGCCGCGCACCAGCGGGATCCCGGCCCAGGCCGCGTACGCGCCGAGCGTGGCGGTCGACACGACCATGCGCAGGCACAGCATGCCGAAGACCGGCAGGTCGTGCAGCGCGATCTTGCCCGCGGTATAAGAGCCGCCGAGGATCGCCATCGCCAGCACGGCGAGGCCGCTCGCGCGCGCGTCCAGCCGCCCGCTGTCGGCGGCCGCCACTAAAGGTTCAGCGAGCGCTTGTCGACGGCGAGGGCCGCTTCCTTCATCGCCTCGGAGAGCGTCGGGTGCGCGTGGCAGATCATCCCGATGTCCTCGGCCGAGCCGCGGAACTCCATCGCGACCACGGCCTCGGCGATCAGCTCGCCGGCGAACGGGCCCATCACGTGCACGCCGAGGATCTCGTCGGTCTGCGCGTCGGCGAGGAACTTCGCGAGCCCGGCGGTCTCGCCGAGCGCGCGTGCGCGGCCGTTGGCCGAGAACGGGAAGCTGCCGGCGCGATAGGCGCGTCCCTCGGCCTTCAGCTGCTGCTCGGTCTTGCCGACCCAGGCGATCTCGGGCGAGGTGTAGATCACCCAGGGAACGGTGTTGAAGTCCACGTGGGGCTTGCGGCCGGCGATGCGCTCGGCGACCGCGGCCCCCTCCTCCTCGGCCTTGTGAGCGAGCATCGGGCCGCGCACCACGTCGCCGATCGCCCAGACGTTCGGCAAGCTCGTGCGGCAGTCCTCGTCGACGACGACGAAGCCCCGTTCGTCGAGCTTCAGGCCGGCCGCGGCGGCGTTGAGACCGTCGGTGTTCGGCACCCGGCCAATCGAGACGATCAGCCGGTCGAACTCCAAGGTTTTGCTCGAGCTGTCGGATGCAGTGTATTGAACAGTAAGGCTTTTCTTCGATGTCGAAACGTTCGATATCTTCACCCCGAGCTGGATGTCGAGGCCCTGCTTGGCGAAGACCTTGGCCGCCTCCTTCGCGATCTGCTCGTCGGCCGCGCCGAGGAACGCCGGCAGTGCCTCGAGGATCGTGACCTGGGCGCCCAGGCGCCGCCAGACGCTGCCGAGCTCGAGGCCGATGACGCCCGCCCCCACGATGCCGAGCCGTTTGGGCACCTCGCTGATCGTCAGCGCCCCGTCGTTGCTGAGGATCAGCTTCTCGTCGAACGGCGCGCCCGGGAGCGGCCTTGCGGTCGATCCGGTCGCCACGACGACGTGCTTGGCGCCGAGCGCTTCCTCGCCGACGGCGACGTAGTGCCCGCCGCCCGCCGCCGCGGCGAGCCTCCCCCGGCCATGGAAGAACGCGACCTTGTTCTTCTTGAACAGGTACGTGATGCCGTCGTTGTTCTGCTTCACCACCATGTCCTTGCGCTTCAGCATCGTCGCGAGGTCGAGCTCGAGGCCCTTGACCTTCACGCCGTGCTCGGCGAACTGGTGGCCCGCGTGCTCGTAGTTCTCGGAGGACTGCAGCAGCGCCTTGGACGGGATGCAGCCGACGTTGGTGCAGGTGCCGCCGAGCGCGGGCTTGCCGTCGGTGCCCTTCCATTCGTCGACGCAGGCGACCGAGAGGCCGAGCTGCGCGGCG